>Ga0256404_1002699_pt1 | contig 38397 bp, 36 predicted proteins | sample RumenRJG_01DNA_FD_185990 | JGI IMG/M metagenome (GOLD analysis project Ga0256404, IMG submission 185990) | Bovine rumen microbial communities from Lethbridge, Alberta, Canada - RJG_01 | ecosystem: Host-associated > Mammals > Digestive system > Stomach > Rumen | place: Canada: Alberta | collected...
GCAAGCGCCGCTTCGCGGAAACCCTTGACACAGGGCATCCAACCAGCTAGTTGGCAGTCAAGCAGAACAAGGATAGGGTGTGTAGCCGAGGCTACTACTTACCCACACAAACTGATGAAGCCTCATATTTATGCGGGTTTGCGAGTTTTTTTGTTGTTTGAAAGTCGACTAGTGTAACCCGCGAGGGGAAGTTCGCATATAACCACCAATTTGTAAATACTTTGTGAATTCTAGTCGGCCGTTTTTTTGTATGTTTATGCGAACAATCAAAAAATTGTTGACAGCCACAAATACAGATGTTAGTCTACGCATAGAGGATAGCACCATGAGTCGCTATCGTAGTGTTGAATCATCCGGTCGTTTCGGAATGCGGCCTGATGTGGAGCTTGACCTTGGGTTAGGCGATGACCACAAACCGAATAGAGTCGCAGGACTCGAAAGGAAACGCTATAGCTCCGTCAACTGGCGGGGCTTATTTTTACAGAAGTCAGGAGACCAACTATGAGTAGTACTGAAAATCATGTAAAGCAGTCCGCCTTCCCTGAAGAGACAAAATCTGCAGGAGATAAAAATTTGCAGGATAACCGTCACCAGACCACGGTAGAGACTGCCGACAAGTCCTCCAGAAAAATAGGTGGACTTGCCGGCAGCCTTAAGTACATGGCGGATGATTTTGATGCACCATTAGATGATTTCCAAGAATATATGTGATCACTTAGCATCCGTCACAATGTCAGAATGATCCAGAACAGTATTTTCAACGCTTGCAGCATCATATAAGTCATGTTTTATTTTGCTTGAACTAACCTCCGGAGTTCTAGGTAAGTAGACCACATCAACACCTTCATCCCTGAGAAAGTCAAACTTTCCAGTCCAATCATCCCCCATCACAAATGTATCTATATGATATTCGTGGATGTCTGAGCGTTTCTGCTGCCAGCTTTCCTCTGGAATGACCAGATCTACATATCTGATAGCCTCAACCAGCTGTTTTCTCTGCTCATAATTGAAATATGTCTTTTTACGTTTACTATTCCAATTAAATTCGTCTGTAGAAAGCGCTACTATCAGATAATCTCCCAATAGCTTCGCACGTCGTAACAGGTTTATATGGCCATAATGCAATAGATCAAAAGTCCCGTATGTTATAACTCTTTTCATAGTCTAGCCTCACGATGATAACAGTTCGCACAATTCACTATAAATGGTCTCATGCGCCAACTTTCCATTTTCTTTCAGGTAATTGAAATTATCGTCAAAAACTTTTTCACGGTTCGATTTTTTCTGGTCATGCCCGTCTATAATTACATCCTTTATAAAATATTCTATGCCAGCATAATCTCTGCCAGAAGCATGATAGTAACTATCATATGCTTTCCTGCCTACTGCATTAAAATTCTGCGTAGGTCTTGTAAGGAACAATGCCGGCTTATGTGTATATAGATACTCTGCAGTAAATGAGCCAGAATCCATGATTATACCGTCGGAAGTATTGAATAAGTCGATATAGCTTGATTCATCCATTGTTCTGGCATTGCGAAAACTGTTCAGCTTTTTCAGATATACGTCATAATCATCATAGCTTTTGAACATACCTGTTCCAACAGCCGCTGCCCTCAGATTAGGATGTGGCTTGAATACAAAGGATATCCTGTCTGCATATTTCTGCATCAGATAAGGCCAGAAGAAAGCATTTTCCCTGAATGTAGAAAATAGTATTGACCCCTCATCAAATACTGACCAGTGCGGAGCAATTATTATTCGTTTATATTCTGACATTCTTTTTTCTTTAGGAATGCACCAGATTTTACAAATCATACTATCTGAATAATGCTTAGGCTGAATCACTTCATCCATTTTCAGGTAACCAGAAAAAGATACGTTCTCTCCGTGAAGCATCTGGTACTTTTCATAATAAAGTCTTTTAGCCGATGACTCTATGTACACTTTCCACATCAGGTTCATTATATCCTTATTGTAGACGTCATTTATTTCAAAAGTAGAATCCGGGCTGTCAGCCATATACATAGCATACGGAATATAGATATTCAGGCATCTCCACGGCAGCTTTATAAACTGCTGCGGTTCAGGAATACACTCATACCATGAAGACAGGTGGATCACTATATCCGGAATTCCACCAAGTCCCTGCCAGGTATATACGAGATTGTTCTTGATATCATAGCCTTCGATTATCCGATGATTCGTAGACTTATACCAATCCACCGTCTGCGTATATCCGCACATCGAAGAATTGTAGTCCCTGTTCGTAAGCGGAGACACAATAATATACGGATCAAAACGGTCATCCTTCTCCATATCTCTATAGAGCAATTCCGCTGGCCACTGAGCTGCCGAATACGACATAAAAGCCACCTTCAGCTTTTCACCAGACTTTGCCTTCTCCCTGACATGACTCTCACAGCACTTCATCGCAGTATGATACAGCTGCCTGAATAAATCCTCGCCACCATCAAGTGAATCTGCCAGATTAAAAGCAGCAAGAAGATGCTCGTATGTGTATTTATCAGGAATTGCCGAAGGATCCACAAAGTCTCCGGAGTCATTACCATCGAGGATTTCGTTTAATAGTTCTACGTAATGATTGTCTTTTGTCATACTTTTGTCGTGTTACTTTCTATTCCATCAAACTGTTTATTTTTGACGACAGCTTCATTTTCTATGTAAATATTACAGTCTATTAGAGCAGTATTTGTCTTACTATTTTTTTCTTTAACAAAGATATCTGTAAGCCGTGCTTTATCTATAGTCGTCTCAAAGCACCATAGTGTTATCCCATGAGAAGAATCGCACCATCTGAAAATTGTAACCTCCTCAACTATTTTGTTCCTGCAAAAATGCTCGCAGCAACTTCGTTGCCTTCTCCGCGCCCTTCATATTCAGGTGATCAGTGTCAATGAAATCCTCATCTGTGAATATGTCCTTTAGGTCGTTCATGTCCAGGTACTCGACAGGATATGGCATATCATTTAATACCTGTTCGATGTCCTGCTTGTACTCAGGATTGATGTATTTGTTGTATTTCTGGGTAAATGGCATGATCAGATATACAGTTCTGATGCCACGGTCAGTCAGATACTTAGTCATCTCATTTATCAAACGGACATTCTCACCATGAGATTTCTTGTGCTCAAACAGTCGGTTATGGTCTGCGCATCTTTTATAAGCAGCATTATCCTTTTGCTGGTCAGACAGCGTATTCCAGATGATCTTATTGACTCCCATCATGCTGATATTCTCACGAGTACGGACAGTGCCATAGTATGTTGACTGTTTCCTGAAAAAATCATCCGTCAATCTCGTTGCATTCTGAGTAAAGCTCTTATCATTGAATTCCTCGATGTCATAATCTATTCCGGATGCCAGATCGTATTCTGTACTTCCTGTATAGTGGTGCAGACCTTCATCACCAAACAGCTTGTAATACACGCTCGGAATAAGGTAATTCATAGTCGTACTCTTAGACAGATCCTGATACATCATGTAATAGCCGAAATTTATAACACAGGTCTTTATTGGCCTTGCACCATTCTCCACAGCCATTTTTACATGAAGGAAGTCGTCGTATATGTCCTGTGAACTAATTGAAAAATTGATATTTTCAGCAGTTCCGCCTTCGAGTTCGCTTTCCAGAATGCCGTTCATGGCATGAGATGAGCCGACAATTATTGTGGGACAGCCATACAGGTAATTTTTCAAATGCATGGCATGAAGATAGCAATAGTCATAATTTCTTTTCAGGAATTCATGCGTATTACAGATATCTCTCAGTGAGTCCTCAATAGCTGCCGTGTAATTTACATCATCCGTCAGATCTTTAGTTATATTTATCAGCTGAAGTACAGTTTCTGTTTCTTTCAACCAATCAGTATCAGACAGATTTTTCTTCTGAAGCTCATCCATGAAGCTATAATGTCTGTTTTCAGTGCTCTCTATCAGAAGCCTGTCAATCTGACGCCTCTGGTCATCTATTCCAGCTCGAAGTACCTTATCACCTGTCTTAATGTATGAAGCAACCACCTGCTTCATCAGTTCCAGAACCTGCTCTACTTTTCCAGTAGCGTTCTTTATCTTTATCCTGTCACTTTTATCCAGCAGTTTTTCTTTAGTCTGTTCACCATAAATCTTAATAAATTCACCAAGTGACGGATTAAATGGTGCATAGACATCCTTACAGTCTTCAAGTCTTTGCATTATTTCGACAGGCTTTGCACTATGATCATCCAGGATGTCAGTGAATTTCTTTGCAAATCGGCACTGTGGTGGAAGGACAATCATATCGCCATCAAATAATTCTTTTCTGTATATACCTTTATAGAAATCAAGGCACTCATCACTATATTCTTTCAGCTTTGCAGCACCTGTCACAGGATCATCTGCTGACGCTATATTACTTTCTTCAGCCTTCAGGAAAAAATATGATACCTTCACACCATCATATTTACCTACAGCATCAAGAATCAGTTCTGTTTTATCCCGTTCATCTTTGCCGTGCTCGTCAAAATAGCTATCGGTAGCCAACTTCCATTTTTCAAATGGAATGTCATCCATAATAGAGCCTAAATCCACATCTCGTTCTATGATAATATTCCAGACACTGCTATCCAGGTTAAAGATGTCTATTACACTGGTAAACAGATTATGACTTATATCGTCTATGTGCTTTAAATCACCAAGAGTATCATAGTAACGATGTTTCATATACAGGATAAAACAGTCATCACAGCCTGTAGTTCTGCCATATACCTGAATCAGTTTGTCAAAGTCCTCTGGTTCATCCTTCTCCGTTTTCCTGGCATAATAAATAGCAAAATTTCTCGACTCATCTGATGCGAGCATAGCATTTGCATAATCTACAAATGTACTACGCATTTTCCCTTTTATGAACAGATCTGTGACTGCCTCACATACCGGTCCGAGATACCCGGATATATTACTGTCCCAATCAACTCTTTTGATGTACTTAACAGTTTCATCATAATCCGAATTATTCACTAACGCAGAAATTAGCCGTGCAACCATCACTTCTTTGTAACGATCAGTAAATATCCTGTTTGTTGTAAGTCCTGCCTCTTTATCTAATCTTTCTTCTATATCTCCAGATATCTTCCAGCTGTCATAGATTTCCAGATACTTTTTGCAATATGTTGCTGCATAACGATAATCCTTCTGCTCCATGTATGCATCAGTCACATAAAAGTACAGGTTCGCATTACATAGAGAATTATTTCTTTTATCTTTACGGAAATCATTAAAATCATCTACTGTTGTTTCATACTGATGCATCCCATTATCAGCTATCATTTTCCCGACATACAGATCCGAGCGATATACATTAACAGCTGGGGCATCGACATCGGCAAACATGTCTATTGTAGACTGGCATAATTCAGCAAGAGCTTCATAGTTATTTATTAGTTCATATTCCTGGATCAGCTGTACTCTCCATAGCAGTCCATACGAGTCCTTCTCTATCATTTTAAGAAGAGGCTTTATGTTCCGTACACTTTTAGCATACTGGTCTGCTTTATTCTGAAAAACATAGCCGTAATGATGTTCAAATGAGTTTATCAGTTTATATTCTCCCAGAAGTGGAGTCATGTACTCATGTATCATTCCCTCAAAATGAAGCTCACTTGTCCTTGCTGACAATCTCACAGCCCAGAAATCATCAGATTCTGTACCCTCCGAGTTCAGATAGTTTTTTATCAGATACTTACCCCATCCATACTTTTTATATTCTCCACTATTAAAAAATCTGACAATGGCATCTGTATTCTCGAACCACTCGTCATCGTCTACAAACATAAACCATTCGCCAATACACTTTTTAAGTCCTGCATTTCTAGCCTGCGAAAAATCATCGCACCACTCGAATTCTATAACCTTATCAGCATATTCTTCCACTGTTTTTCTAAAATCAGCAGGGCAGCCGGTATCTACTACGACTATCTCTGTCGAGATACGGTCCCTTATAGTGTTAAGTGATTTGAAGCATTTGATGGTTTCTTCTTGCTTCTTACCATTTGTCAGGAGAGATATGGATAGTACTGGTCTGTTTTCGGCTTTCATAAAACACCTCTAAAGCTAAAAAACGGAAGCCCGGGAAAACCGGACTCCCGAATGTGCACTAATATAATTCTTAAATCATGCAAACATTAAGCCTGCCGAACTACCCTGATTACTGAAGGAGAGAAAGAACTCCCTGGTTAGACTGGTTAGCCTGTGCGAGCATTGACTGACCTGCCTGCTGGAGGATATTATTCTTGCTCCACTGTACCATCTCTTTAGCCATGTCTGTATCACGGATACGCGACTCTGCAGACTGGGTATTCTCAGATACGTTATCGAGGTTTGCGATGGTATGCTCAAGTCTGTTCTGAACCGCACCGAGGTTAGCTCTCTGTGTAGATACCTGGTCTATAGCATCCTGGATACGCTTCATAGAGTTACCTGCATGCTCGAAAGAGTCAACCTGCATTGTACCCTGAAGCTGCATCTTACCAGCATCATCTTTTCCAAGCACAACAGTATCACCAGCATTGAATGATTTATTATTACCGTCCTTATCTTTCTGAGCTACCAGGCTTGCATCAATACCAGTTAGAGCCATACCTGCACTATCAGTAGCTTTTATAGTAATGGCCTTGCCATTTTCATCCTTAGTTTTAAACCAGTTGTCACCTTTTGCATATACGGCCGCTGATTTTAATGAACCATCTGTCTTAAACGTTGCTGCCTGAAGCAGATCACCTTTCTTGAAGTACTGCCATGTACCAGCTGTTTTTGCCGTAATGGTCTTTCCAGTTGTTAATGTAACAGGTGCTCCAGCAATTCCAAGTCCTGTAGCATTCATAGCATCAATATTCAGCTCAATCTTCTGGCCTGAAAGTGAACCAACCTGGAGATTCTTATTGGAGAATGATCCATCGAGAAGGTTCATAGTATTGAACTGTGTGGTTGAAGCGACACGGTTAATCTCTGATGTAAGCTGGTCTACTTCGAGCTGAATCTGGCTACGATCCTGAGATGTATTTGTATCGTTAGCTGCCTGTGTAGCAAGCTCGTTCATACGCTGAAGCATTGAGTGAACTTCGTTTAAAGCGCCCTCAGCTGTCTGTACGACCGAGATACCATCCTGTGCATTTGAAGAAGCCTTATCAAGACCACGAATCTGCGAACGCATCTTCTCTGAAATAGCGAGGCCTGCTGCGTCATCTGCTGCACGATTGATCTTATAACCTGATGAAAGTTTCTCTGTACTCTTTGACTGTGAACTAACAGTGATGCCGAGCATTCTGTTGGCGTTAGCCGCCTGCATGTTGTGCTGTACTACCATAATAATTACCTCCGTGTAATTTTTATAGACTCCGGGGTCCTTCCCGGAAGGTCTGGTGGGAAATCCATTCCCCACGTAGTTACTTTTTATAATAGGCTCTGAGGTTTGAGTTCGTAGCTCTAGTGCACATAAAGCGTAGTCCTCGCGCGTTCAGATGCGAATTATCTAATTAACAGAATGAATGGTAGTATAAAAGGAGATCTGTCCTATGATATGTATAGATATGTGACAGCCGCTTCTGTCCTCGAAGCCCTGCTGTCTACCTCCTTGTAATTACCAGTGCATCCTGCACCTCTGTAAAGCGTTTCTTTTGATTCCTTTTGCTTTACACTTTTATTATCGGGGCTTTCAGAAATAATATAACCCCTTTTTTGAATTTTTTTGAAGAAATTTTTCTACTCGCCGACTTCAAGTGTCTCTATGAGTCAATTAAAGTTCTTTCAGTTTTTGTTCAACCATTTTTTATTCAGATCATTTTTATTAAAATCAATTTGAATATAACTGTTCCAGAAAACCTGCCACGTACTTGTCCCAGGTCTGGTCGATGGTTTTATCAAGTGAGAAGGTAGCGAGGTTCGTGCCGGTAAGGACTGTGAGAGCGCCGTCTTTGAATGTGGCCGTGAGTGTCAGTGAGTTGATGTCTTGAGGCGTAAATCCTGTGTCTGACTCTGATAAGAGCTTTTCGATAAGCTCTCCTGAAGCGTGAAAGACGAACTTGAAGTAGACAGGTGTCCTCTTCCCCTTTATGATCTCGTAGAAAAATCCCCGGACTTTTCCATACTGGACGAACGATTCAGAAGGAACATCTGACCCGTTATCGTAGAAGTCCGGGTTTATTTTTCCATCAATCACAAATGAGACCGCGGTTTTCACCGTGGCCTCACTGAGTGTGAATCCATCAAAAGTGTCATGCAGGAGCATTGCTGACATAAATTTCTTTACATCTGTTATCTGGAAACTGTTCATACAACCTCCCTTTTATCATGTAGTGGCGATCTGCGGGATCACGTCGGATCTCATCTCGATCTTCGGGGAACCTTTACCCTCTATATAGTCACGTGTGATCGTGACTTTTCCGATATCCGGGTCCTTAGGGATCTCATACATGATATCTGTCATAAACTCTTCGATGATCGAGCGGAGCGCTCTGGCTCCGAGTTTTCTCTTCTGCGCCTTCTCTGCGATGAGATCTAAGGCATCGTGGTCGAATTCGAGGTCTACCTCATCGAGTGCTAAGAGCTTCTGATACTGCTTGATGATGGCGTTTTTCGGCTCTGTAAGGATTTTTATGAGCATCTCCGTAGAGAGCTGGTCAAGTGTCACGATGACAGGCAGACGTCCGATAAACTCCGGTATAAATCCGAATTTTCTCAAGTCCTCCGCCGTTACCTTGCTTAAGACTTCCTCGTCATCATCGTACTCATCGCCTAAGTCGGCTACAAATCCGATGGAACTCGACTTCTTGAGTCTCTCTTTTATCACATCCGTAAGACGTGGGAAAGCTCCGCCACAGATAAAGAGGATGTTGCTCGTGTCGACAGTTGTCATGGGTACCATTGCATTTTTTGATGAAGCGCCGACTGGCACTTCTACCTCAGCGCCCTCTAAGAGCTTCAGCATTCCCTGCTGCACGGACTCTCCGTTTATATCACGGTTTGTCGCAGAATTTTTCTTGGCGAGTTTATCGATCTCGTCGATAAAAATGATGCCGTGCTCAGCCTTCTCTACATCGTTATCGGCAGCAGCTAAGAGCTTGCTGACTACAGACTCGATGTCGTCTCCGATGTATCCGGCCTCTGTCAGCGTCGTAGCATCTGTTATCGCAAGCGGCACATCGAGAAGTCTCGCGAGAGTCTTTACGAGATAAGTCTTTCCTGAACCGGTAGGTCCGATCATCAGTATATTTGACTTCTCGATCTCAATCTCATCGTCGTCATCGCTGTCGAGGAGATTCTCTGAATCTATGACACGCTTGTAATGGTTATAGACAGCGACAGAAATGATCTTCTTCGCCTTCTCCTGACCGACCACATAGTCGTCCAAAGCTGCCTTTATCCGATGAGGAGGCGGGATATTCTTTATGTCAAAAACCGGTCCGTCTGTCAGCTTGCCTTTCTTCTGCTTTTTCTTCTCACGGCGTTTTTTCAGCTTCTGGTTCTCAGGAACCGGAGGCGCGCCCTGGAATATCTGCGCAAAATCCCCAAGGTCAAGCATCGACACATGAGGAAAGCTGGTCTGCATTTTCGGCTGCTGATCCTGGTTCTGCTGACCGGAAGCGTTCTGGTCAGAACTGTCCGCGTTCTGTGACTGACCGTTTGTATTCGGTGCCTGAGCGTCAGAATTCAGCGTAAAGGTCGGTCCCCACGGAGTGTTATTCGTCATTCCTGGGAAGGAGTTCATCGCATCAAAAGTCTTCTGCAGACAGTCTTCGCAGATGGCTATTCCTCCCGGAATGTGGATCATTTTGCCTGTGACATGCTCCGGGCGGCGACAGACATAGCAGATGTCCTCGTATTCGCTATCGTTTTTTTTGTCATCAGAAGTATTGTTATCAGTGTCTGAGGTATCTGTCACCTCTTTAAATTCGTCTTTATCCATTAGTCCTCGTCGTCTTTAAGCGGGTCTACGGTTATGTGGTCCAGGTGCCATATATCGTCGACATACTGCTGTATAGTCCTGTCTGAGGAGAATTTTCCACAGCAGGCGGTATTCATCATGGCCATGCGAGTCCACTTTGCCTCGTTCCTGTAAGTCTCCATGATCTGATCCTGTGCATCGGCATAAGACCTGAAGTCTTTCAGGTTAAAGTAGGTGTCTGCGAACTGTGTCTCATTCGTGTTCAGCAGTGAGTTATAGATAGGTCTGAAGAGCTCTGAGTCGTTAGGGCTGTAGAAACCGTTCACAAGCTGCATCAGGACTTTTCTGATATCCTGATCCTGGTTGAAGATGTCCATCGGGTTATAGTCTCTCTTCTGCTCGTGCTCGATGACTTCATCTGCGCTCATTCCAAAAATAAACGCATTCTCTTTTCCCATCTCCTCTACCATCTCTACGGTGGCTCCGTCCATGGTTCCGATAGTGATGGCTCCGTTCATCATAAACTTCATATTTGAAGTGCCGGAAGCCTCTTTTGACGCGGTAGAGATCTGCTCTGAGACATCTGCTGCCGCAAAAATGAGCTCAGCGTTCGATACCTTATAGTCTTCTATGAATACGACTTTGAGCTTATTTCCGATCGAGCGGTCGTTGTTTATGACTGCTGCGACATTATTTATCAGCTTTATCGTAAGCTTTGCTATCTTGTATCCGGCGGCTGCCTTTGCTCCGAAGATGTAGGTCTTAGGGATCACCTGGATCTCCGGATGCTCCTTGATACGGTTGTACTCGTACATGACATGCAGGATATTCAGCAACTGTCTCTTGTACTCGTGCAGTCTCTTTACCTGTACGTCGAATATAGAATTCGGGTCTACGTCTATTCCGTTGTGGTCCTTGATATAGCGGGCCAGACGGACTTTGTTCTTGAACTTTATGCTCCTGAACTCCTGCTGTGCCCTCTCATCGTCTACGAAAACCTTGAGCTTCGACATCTGCGAGAGGTCTGTGATCCAGCCATTGCCTATCTTGTCCGTAACCCATGAAGCCAGAAGCGGATTGCCATGAAGCAGGAATCTCCTCTGGGTAATACCGTTTGTCTTGTTGTTAAACTTCTCCGGATAGAGCTCGTAGAAGTCTTTAAGTGTCTCTTTCTTGAGGATCTCAGTGTGCAGCTTTGCCACGCCGTTTACCGAGAATGCAGCTGAGATAGCGAGGTAAGCCATGCGGACCTGACCGTCGTAAATGATAGCCATACGGTCGACTTTTCCCTGATCTCCAGGATATTTCTGCTGGATCTCAAGGCAGAAACGGCGGTTGATCTCCTCTACAATATTGTAAATTCGCGGAAGAAGTCTTGAGAAAATCTCGATAGGCCACTTCTCGAGTGCCTCATTCATGATCGTGTGGTTCGTGTATGCGACACAGTGAGTCGTGATATCCCAAGCTTCATCCCAGCCTAAGCCCTCGACATCCATGAGTATTCTCATGAGTTCCGGAACTGTCAGTGTAGGATGAGTATCGTTCATCTGAAATACGACTTTTTTCGGAAGGTCGTGGATGTCATCGTGATATTTTTTAAATCTCTGAATGGCTCTCTGAAGAGACGCAGATACAAAGAAGTACTGCTGCTTCAGACGGAGCTCTTTTCCTGAGATGTGGTTGTCGTTCGGGTAGAGGACTTCAACTAAGGATCTCGCGAGATTCTCATCCTCTACTGCCTTTGTGTAGTCACCTTTGTCAAAAGACTCAAGAGAGAAGACCTGCTTCGGCTGAGCGTCCCAGATCATTAGTGAGTTTACCACGTGGTTGTTGTAGCCCACGATCGGCATATCGTAAGGAACGGCGAGGACTGAGTTGTAGTTCTCCTGGATGAATTTCATCTTACCGTCCTCGCCGACTTCTGAGCGGACATAACCTCCGAATTTTACCTCGAAGGTGTACTCGCTTCTCTTCAGCTCAAACGGGTAGCTGTCCTTGAGCCAGTCATCAGGCACTTCCTTCTGATAACCGTCTTCGATCTTCTGCTTGAACATACCGTATCTGTAGCGGATGCCGCAGCCGTAGGCAGGGTAGCCAAGAGTCGAGAGTGAATCGAGGAAGCAGGCGGCCAGTCTTCCCAGTCCGCCATTTCCAAGAGCCGGATCCGGCTCCTGGTCCTCTATCGATACGATGTCAAGTCCGAGTTCATCTAAAGCCTGTTTGAACTCATCGTAGACGCAGAGATTCAGCATGTTATTTCCGAGGGCACGTCCCATCAGGAACTCCATCGACATGTAGTAGACTGTCTTCGGATCCTGCTGTTCCATGGCATTCTGCGTTGCCAGCCAGTCATCGATGATCTCGTCTTTTACCACAAGGGACACTGCCTGGAATATCTCTTTCTCGGTAGCTTCCTTGAACTCCTTGCGGTAAAGGCGCTTTACGTTCGCCTTTATCTCTTCCTTGATCGTGTTCTTGTCCAGATTCTCCAGATGACTCATCGTTACCTCCCGCCTAAACAGGCTTCTTCGTGTTTTGTTTCTTTCCTTAGTTCTTCTTGACTGAAAGCGAAACCTTCTCTCCATTGATGTTCCACTCTTTTTCGTGACCTTCAGAAAGCACTCCTTCCTCTATGCTGTCGGCAAGTACTTCGTGACTTATCTCTTCTTTATTCCTTTCAAAAATATCCTTTATCTTTTCATTTCCTGAGTAGCCTACGCTGATGCGGTCCATGACCTCAAAGCCAGCTTCTTTTCTCATCGTCTGGATCTTTGAGATCAGCTCTCTGACGAATCCCTCTTCGATGAGTTCAGGTGTCAGGTTCGTGTCTAATACTACTGTGACATTTCCATTCGTGTTTGTCACGTATCCCGGCTCTGCTTCTTCTGAGATCAGCAGGTCTTCCTTTGCGAGTTCAATGCTCGGATCTATCTCCGGGAACTTCAGAACGCCGTTCTCGTTAAGCTCTGCCATTGCCTTATTTCCATCTAGCTCTTTAAGGGCTGCCTGGATCTTACCTAAGAACTTTCCGTACTTAGGTCCTACAGTCTTAAGCTGTGGCTTGAAGGTATAGGTCGTAAGGTTCGAGATATCGTCCTTAAACTCTGCCTTCTTTACATTCAGCTCGTCAGCGATGATATCTGTATAGAACTTGTCGAGCTTCTCGTCTGCCTTTATGAACATCTGAGCAAGCGGCTGTCTGTTCTTGATATTTGAAGCGTTTCTGCAGGCACGACCAGCTACTACGACCTTCAGGAGCTCGCCCATTTTATCCTCTAAGTCCTTATCGATAAACTGCTCGTTTACCTCCGGGAACCTGCACAGGTGGATCGACTCCGGTGCATTAGCGTCTACTTTTCTTGCGATGTTCTGATAGATCTCTTCTGTCATGAACGGGATCATCGGAGCAGCAGTCTTACTGATAGTCACAAGGCAGGTGTAGAGCGTCTCGTAGGCGTTTATCTTATCCTGCTCCATGCCCTTGGCCCAGAATCTCTCACGGCAGCGGCGGACATACCAGTTAGAGAGCTCATCTACAAATGACTCTAATGCTCTGGCAGCCTCAGGGATCTTATAGCTTCCGAGATCACTGTCTACTTCCTTTACAGTAGTGTTCAGTCTCGAAAGTACCCATCTGTCCATTACCGGAAGCTTGTCGTAATCGAGTGTGTACTTCGTCGGATCGAACTCATCGATATTCGCATAGAGCACATAGAATGCATAGGTGTTCCAGAGTGTCGATAAGAACTTTTTCTGACCGTCCTTTACGGCGTCCTCATGGAACTTATTCGGGAGCCACGGTGCTGAGTTGATGTAAAAATACCAGCGGATAGCGTCTGCTCCGAACTTATCTAGTGCCTCAAACGGATCGACTGCGTTCCCTTTGCTCTTCGACATCTTCTGGCCGTTCTTATCCTGGACGTGGCCTAAGACGATGACATTCTTATAAGGTGCGCAGTGGAAAAGGAGCGTCGACTCAGCCATCAGTGAATAGAACCATCCACGGGTCTGGTCTACAGCCTCTGAGATGAACTCTGCCGGGAATTGCTCCTTGAAGGTATCCTGGTTCTCGAACGGGTAATGGTGCTGTGCAAATGGCATAGCTCCTGAATCGAACCAGCAGTCAAGTACCTCCGGGATACGCTTCATGGTCTTTCCGCACTTAGGGCACTTGTATGTCACTTTATCGATGTAAGGTCTGTGAAGCTCGACCTTCGCGTCGTCAGGATTTCCTGTCTTTTCAGCGAGCTCTGCTCTGCTTCCGATAGCTTCCTGGTATCCGCAGTCCTCGCACTCCCAGATATTCATCGGGGTGCCCCAGTATCTGTTTCTGGAAACGCCCCAGTCCTGGACATTTTCAAGCCAGTTTCCAAAACGTCCCTCTCCGATTGATGGCGGGATCCAGTTTACTGTCTTGTTATTTGCGACGAGCTCGTCCTTTACCTCAGTCATTTTTATAAACCATGACTCACGGGCATAGTAGATAAGCGGTGTGTCGCATCTCCAACAGTGAGGATAGTCATGCTCAAACTTCGGAGCGTCGAAGAGAAGTCCTCTCTTATCGAGGTCTTTTAAGACTTCCGGATCTGCCTTCTTTACGAAGAGTCCTGCGAACGGAGTCTCCTCGGTCATATTTCCTTTATCGTCGACGAACTGGATGAAAGGAAGGTCATAGTTCTTTCCGATCCTGCTGTCGTCTTCACCGAAAGCCGGTGCGATATGTACGATTCCGGTACCGTCTGTCATAGTGACATAACTGTCTACCGTGACAAAATGTGCCTTCTTGTGCTGCTTTGCGGCTCTGTCTGCTGCGCACTGGTAGAGAGGCTCGTACTCTCTGTTCTCTAAGTCTGTTCCCTTGTATTTTTCTAATACTTCATAAGCGCTCTTTCCGTCCTCGGAGAATTTTCCAAGGACTGTGTCGAGAAGCGCCTCAGCCATGTAATAGGTGTAGCCGTCTGCGCATTTTACTTTTACGTAAGTCTCGTCAGGGTTTACGCAGAGTGCGGTATTCGACGGAAGTGTCCAGGGCGTTGTCGTCCATGCGAGGAAGTATGCGTCTTCTCCCTTTGCCTTGAAGCGGACGATAGCTGAACGCTCCTTTACTGTCTTATAGCCCTGTGCGACTTCCTGTGCTGAAAGCGGGGTTCCACAGCGAGGACAGTAAGGTACGACTTTAAAGCCTTTGTATAAAAGGCCTTTGTTCCAGATCTCTTTAAGAGCCCACCACTCGGACTCGATGAAGTTATTGTCGTAGGTGATGTAAGGGTGCTTCATGTCCGCCCAGAATCCTACCTGGTCAGAGAATTTCTCCCACATGCCCTTGTATTTCCAGACACTTTCCTTACACTGCCTGACGAACGGCTCGATACCGTACTTCTCGATCTGGTCTTTGCCGTCTAGTCCGAGCTTCTTCTCGACCTCGAGCTCTACCGGGAGTCCGTGTGTATCCCAGCCGGCCTTTCTCGGGACGTACTTGCCCTTCATGGTCTGGTATCTCGGGATCATATCCTTTATGACACGGGTCAGCACATGGCCGATGTGCGGCTTGCCGTTAGCTGTCGGTGGGCCGTCGTAGAAGGTGTAGGTCTCACCCTTGCCTTTATTCTCTTCTTCTGATTTCTCGAAGATGTTCTCGTCTCTCCAGAACTTCTCGACCTGGTGTTCACGGCCGACAAAGTCCATGTCTGTGTTGACACTGTCGTAGATTGTTTTCATTTGGGGAATCAATCCTTTCTTATTCCAATAATAGGCAAAATGCCTTGAAATCTAATTCTATGTGGTTAAGCCGTCTTTGTCAAGTTTATTTAAGCTCATTGATCGTAAAGTGCAGCTCACCTTCCTTATCCACATCTATCGTGGCGAAGGTCGGGATGCGGCCCGGCTGGCGCGGAAGGGAAATGGAACCTGGATTCATGATCGTGATCCCGTCTGCCTCCACAAGCTCCGGCCAGTGCGTGTGTCCGTAGAGCGCTACGTCGCAGCCATGCTGCTTTGCGGCCTTTATCAGCTCGTAGTTCGAATACTTGACGTCGTACATATGCCCGTGTGTCAGGAATACCTTGTGATTTCCGAGGCTTGTCACCTGATATAGCGGCTCGTCACTGCCCCAGTCACAGTTTCCTCTGACGTAAAAAAATGGTACGCCGCAGCCTGTCCGTATCTCGTTTTCATAGCCCTGCGCATCTCCCAAATGGTAGATCATGTCAGGTCTCACCTGGAGTATCACCCGGTCGAGATTTTCCTGTCTGCCATGCGAATCGCTTACCACAAGTACCAGTGTATCGTTCATATAGGTCTCCTTCGTGAGGGATTAGGGGGTGGGGGTTAGGGACAGCCTATCCCCTATCCCCTATATCCTCTTAACCAGCTCTTCCCTCATCGCCCTCATCGCCTGTCCCCTGTGTGAGATAGCATTTTTCTCATCCGGGGAAAGCACCGCTGTCGAGCAGTTCTGCGGCTCCACGAAAAATATCGGGTCATAGCCGAATCCGTTCTCGCCCTCTGCATGGTCTCCGATGTATCCCTCCATGACTCCTCTCTTCGTAAAAGAGCTTCCGTCCGGCATCACTACTGCCATGGCGCAGACGAATCTGGCTGTCCTCTTCTCCTTCGGAACGCCTTCAAGTCTCTCGAGGATCTTTGCGTTCTTTATATCATAAGAAGTGTCCTCTCCTAAGTATCTGGCGGAATAGATACCAGGCTCGCCATTTAATGCGTCGACACAGAGCCCTGAATCATCTGCTATGACTATCGCATCAGGCGCCAGGTCGTGGACTGCCTCTGCCTTTATCATAGCGTTTTCCTCGAAGGTATTTCCGTCCTCTACGATGTCCGGGTTAAGTCCTGCCTCCTTCATGGATACGATTTCGTCAGCCACATCACTAAGAATCTCGTGGCATTCCCTTACTTTATTTTTATTTCCTGTTGCAAAAATGATCCTCATCTATAGTTCCTCCTTTACAGCGTCGAGCAGCGCCTCCGCTGCTTTCTGCTGGTAATCCTCGTCTGCGAGTTTCTTTCGCTCCGTACTGTTCGTGATAAATCCGATATCCGCGATAGCTGCCGGCATCTCTGCCGTGCTTATCATGTAGTCCTCGTCGCCTGCTATGACTCCACGGTCGCTGCATCTCAGATGCTGCTTCAGCTCATCCATGATGGTCTCTGCAAAATGCTTTGACTCGCCTGTCCTGTCGGCTGCCCGGTATAGCACCTGCGCTCCGTTTATCGAAGACTCCCTTCCCGAAGCCGTCGAATTCATATGCACTGATAAAAGCAGGTCTGCGTCAAAAGTCTTTGCAAACTCTATCCTGTCCTTTGTCGTAACAGTCTTATCCGAAAGTCTCGTGTAGAAGAAGCCTACAGTTCCGACTCCGTCTAGCTTCATCGAGGTCAGGGTGCTTCCATAATCTTTAACTTCTTTCACGGATTTTTTGTCTGTCAGATACTTAAATTTTTTTATTATTGATAGCGTTAAATCTTTTTCCTTCACGCCTCCGGCGACTGCACCGGAATCTTTTCCTCCGGCTGCTGCGTCTATGACCACTATCTTATCGAAGTAGTCCTTCGGATTTCTGAAATCAAAAAATACGTGACAGCTGTCATTTTTCTTTTCTATGAAAAGAGGCTTCGTAGTCGTAAGGGTAAGGACTGCGTCTTTTCCTTTCATAGCATACCGCAGGTTCTTTATATCATGTCCGTTTCCCGTCACCGGAAAATCCGCAAAGTACGAAGCCGGGATGTCAGGGATCGTGATCCGGTAGGTCGTGTACATCTTTTCAGAAGAGAGCTTTACCGACGATGGGCTGTGACGTCCCGGCATCGTGAGCTCAAGTGAATGTGCCTTATCACTTCCCTTGAGATATGACATCAGGGAGCCGCTCTTTTTCGTGACCCTCGTCCTCGCCATCAGGTTCGTGCCCTGCTTCGTCCAGAGGAGCCAGACTCCTAGCACCGAGAAAATGACCAGAAGGCATGATATGAGCCGGACAGGGAATTTCTCAGTCCTTCCCATCGCGTTTTACCTTCGGAGGCTTCGGCCCCATGTACTGATTGAAGTAGGTCTTTAGCATTCCGTTATAGATCTTGCGGTTTTTATCAGGCTTTCCACCCAGGTACTTCGTAGCGTCTTCCCAGGCTGTGATCACGTAAAGTGACCATTTATCAAGCCCTCTGTACGCGTTTTTAAGCTTTGTGTACAGCTCCGGAAGCTCTTCCTTTTCCGCAAGCCTCTCTCCGTATGGCGGATTCGTGATCATAAATCCGTATGAGTCACGTGACCTGAAGTCAGCCGCGTCTGCTCTTTTGAAATGTATCAGCTTCTTTACTCCGGCTCTGGCGGCGTTTTCATTTGCGACGCGGATCATATCCGGATCTATATCTGAGCCATAGATCTGAGTCTCTACATTCGTATCCACGGCTTCGCGGAGCCACTTTTTCTCCTCGGACCAGAGCTTTTTATCGATGATATCCCAGCCCTCTGCCGCAAAGTTACGATAAAGTCCCGGAGCGATATTCGCGGCAATAAGCGCTGCTTCTATAGGAATAGTCCCACTTCCGCAGAACGGGTCTGCGAGGATCCTGTCGGCTCTCCATGGGGTGAGCATTATGAGCGCCGCTGCTATAGTCTCAGAGATCGGGGCTTTGCCCGTCTCCTTCCTGTAGCCTCTCTTATGCAGCGCGTCGCCCGAAGTATCGAGCGTCACCGTGACCTCGTCCTTATAGATAAAGATCCTGACAGGATAGTCGCTCCCGGTCTCCGGGAAATGATCTAAGTGGTAGACTCCCTGCATCCTGGCCACCATAGCACGCTTCCCTACTCTCTGCAGGTCTGTCGTGGAGAAGAGCTTACTTTTTACAGAAGTAGCCTTCGTGACCCAGAACTTCGCGTTTTCAGGCAGGTACTTATCCCACTGTATGTCTTTCATACCCTGGAAGAAGTCCTCGTAAGTCTTCGCTGTAAACCTGCCTACCACGAGAAGAACCCTCTCCGCCGTGCGCAGGCAGAGGTTTGAGATGACTAAGCCGTCCTCATCTGCCTCGTAGTAGACATGGCCATCCTCTACTTTTTTTATCTCATACCCAAGGTCGTATATCTCTCTTTTAAGCACCGTCTCAAGTCCGAAATGGCACGGCGCCATCAGTTCGTAATTCATCTGTAAAAAAAGGACTGCGGTGATTCCCGCAGCCCCTGTGTCTCCTTATACAAATTCGTCGTAGTTCTTTCCAACTACTGAATACGCATATGCGTCTCCGGCTCTGTCATAGCCGCCTGTCTCAAAGGTCTCCGCCAGATCATTAAATCCTGCGTTTGCTTCCTTTGATGCCTGGGCCTGGCCTCTGGCTGCCGTCGCGTACTTTACCGGGTCTGTCGGGTCTACCTGATGCGTGGCATCTATGCCCGAAATCCTCTCGGTGTAAGCCTCTGATACTTCAGAAGCCTTCCCGACCTGGTATGCGTAGTTACGGGAGCTTACCGCTGAAACTGCGGAGCTTCCTACCCTTCCAACTCTTCCTACTGATAAGCTCATCTATTACTTGTCCTCGTAAAAATAATTTCACCAACTCCTCAAGTATAAAATATCCGCCCCAAAAATTCAAGCACAAGATAAAAAAGTGGTGTCAGTTTTAGTCGATCAGTGTCGGAGTGTCAACACCTTCGAATACTTCTTCGAGCATGTAGACGTATTCCTGATAGGCCGGCAGGTACGCGAGGTCTTTTAGCACGTGAGCGACGCTCTTGTAGTACCAGGCCTGCTGCGCCTCGTCCTTCATGTTGAACTTCTCCCAGATCCTGTCCCCGCTTACATGGAAGTCACGGACTGTAGAGCGCATATTGCTGACTTTGTCGGCTAGCATTATCATTTTGGACTCAATAGGAGCGTCCTTTACATGCAGGAGATTTTCTTCTTTTCTTATGTGCCAGGTCTCGTCCTTCGGCTGGCCTTCACGCTTGTTCTCAGACTCTGAAGCCACGAGTGAAGCTATACGGTCTCCGAAGTTCTCCTTCAGGATCTCAGGTGTACAGGGAGTATCTTCTAACACGTCGTGAAGCGCTGCTGCGCAGATCACGTCGGTGTCGTCGGTCATTTTGGACACGATACCCATCGTCTCCATCGGATGCACTATATACGGGATGTGGTTTCCCTTGCGTTTTTCGCCCTTGTGCCAGACTGCAGCAAAACGGATGGCCTTTTCGATAAGAAGCTCCTCTTTCGAAGCGTCCTCTTCGATAAACTCCGGGAACTCTCCGCTGATGCCTGCTGCCTTAAGTCCGTCTATGCGGCTTTTTTCTTCTTCCGGTGTCGGCTCCGACTCGTCCCACCTGTCATTTGGATCAGCAAGGTCAAAATACCGGCAGTAATTATATGGAAATTCGCCGCTTCTTAAAGGACAGTCTTTACAGAAGGAAATTCCGTCCCAGAGCACCGTATCGGCTACCCGGCAGTAGTAATCTCCTGTCTCATCCTTTATAACACGGTGGTCGAGTAGCTGGTAGGTACAGGTCTCATTTTTTCCAAGAATCTGCTGCATAATTCCTCCCCGCCTCAGGCGGCTTTTACTTTCTGTTGGCGTAGGTCGGCACCACATGGACTAAGGCTCCGGATACCGCTGCGACTATGATGGCTGCAAGCACTGCCTCTATGACTCCGTTAAATCCGATGACCCCGACGATGACTCCGAGGAGAGCGTCCTGTGCCACATTCGTAGCGGCTGCGTAGGCATCGTGGTAGAGCAGGTATATAGAAGGCATCACTATAAGTGTATTCGTAAGAGCTCCGGTAAGTCCGGCATAAGCATATGCTATGACGCCGGTGTCATTTTTTACAGAAACTACCATAAGTATCGCAAAAATAGCTACTGCAATCACGACTGCAAGCCCTGTGGAACCGCTCTTCATCTGCTTCCCGAGAAGCTGTGCCAGTCCCGCAAAAGCGATAAGGCTGATGACCGCGTCGAGCACTGCCATTTTTACCTTGGCAGCATTTCCCGATGATAGCCATTTGATAAAGACGTAGACGAAGTACGGGAATACTCCGACCAGAATTCGCGGAACGAAGCAGATAAACGCGCTCTTGAAGACTCCGCTGACTCCGAACTGCGATGCCGCGAGCACCGGTGAGAATACGAAGGCGCTGACTGTCGCCGGCGTCACCGTGTTCTTGATAAAGCTCGTGAGTCCGAAGATAAAGCCTAAGAATGCTCCCTTCTTCGGTCCCAGGAAAATAGCTCCGAGAATAACCGGGATGTGGATTATCGTCGCGTTAATGACTCCAAGCGGAATGTATCCCAGGGGCGTAAACGCCATGATAATGATGATTGCCGTAAAAAGTGCCGTAAGCACCATACTGAGGGTCTCTTTTTTCGTGTTCATTGAAAATAAAAGCCTTTCTATTTTTTGATGGGTTATATTCTAATATTTTCTGTATGCAAATGCAATCTTTTCTTACAGGTTCCCAAGAGCTGCCTTCAGATCGTTCATCTGCATCGTAAGACGTTTGATGATAACCTCCGAATGCCTGTGAGAAGTGTATTCATCGTATTCCTTTAAGAACTCTATCCGGTCTTCGATGAGCTTCATCGACTCCTTAAAGTCCTGGTTCTGAACGACAGTAAGCCCCTCCGGGTTTTTGAAATTATACACGCTCATGATCTCCGGAAGTGAATAGACTTCTCCGTAGTCCTTGGCGTTGCACAGTTCGATGAAGTCCCCGAATATCCTGTACCGCCTCTCGAAATCCCTCCTGCCGAAGCACTCCCTCCTGAAAAAATAAGACGAAGTGTGCACATTCCATCCGATAAAGACATCATCTTCTGTCATCCGGTGCACCTCTGTCCATCCGTTAAACGGGCTGTCCGGCTCCGCTTTGCTCATGTCATGCATAAGAGTGTTGTGGCAGACGAGCGAGCACTCAGGGTGGCTTTCCATAAAGTCGTACTGCTTCTGCAGCTTCGTCTCGTCACACCAGTAATCGTCACCTTCGCAGGTCGCTATGTACTTACCCTGTGCTATAGGCATCATGATATCGTCATAGATGTCGACATCCTTCGAGTACTGGTTTTCCTCTTCTGTTACTACTGTAAAAATATCCGGATATTTTTCTTCGTAGGAGAGGATCATATCAAGCGTCCCGTCTGTCGAACAGTCATCGTGGACTAAGACCTCGTAGTCAAAGTCAGTCTTTTGCATAGCAAAACCCTTAAGGCACTGTGCTATGTACTTTTCCTGGTTGTAGGCGAGGCAGATAACACTGACTGCCGGCTTTTTTTCTGTATTCATGGGATTCATTATAATACAAAAAGTCCCGGCCGGAAAGCCGGGACAGTATTTACTGGATTATGATCTTTATGGTGCAGTCGCTCATCGGATATGTCGAGCAGGCGTGTACGTAGCCATACTTCTTGTCGGCCCAGCGTCGGCCGTCACCCTCTGTCGGGATGAAGACATCGCCCGAGACGAGCTTCGCGCGGCAGTAACCGCAGGCTCCTGAACGGCACCGGGTGTTGTTCGGGATGCCCGCACGCTCCATCGATACAGCGAATGGCTCGCCTGAGGAAGCATCTATGACTGTCTCCTCAAGTCCCCTCTGGACTGTCAGCTTGAAGGTCTGCGGCTTGAAATCAGCCGGATAGCCTTCAGCTTTTGTCACATCACGCGGAGCTCCGAATACTTCCATGCGGATCCGCCTGCGAGGCACATCTAAAGCAGCGAGCTCTCCGCTTACGAACTGATACATCGGGAGCGGGCCGCAGACGAAGTAAGAAGTATTTCCGTCAGATGGATCACCCTCTGAGTATTTCCTAATGATGTCTCTCGAGAGGAAGCCCTTCTCACCTTCATAGTCAGGCTCGCCTGAGATCACATTTATAAAGCGGACTCTGTCGCTTTTTATCTGATTGATATACTTCTCGAGGATGATGTCCTTCGTGGAAACTGAGCCGTAGAGGATCGTCAGGTCACAGTCAAGCGTTCCGTGCTCTATCTCCTGTGCCATCGAGTAGAACGGCGTGATGCCAGATCCTCCGGCCAATGCCACGACGTGCTTTGCATCTCTTAGCGGCTCATAGTGGAATTCTCCGAACGGCAGGTGCGCTGTGAACTTGTCGCCTACGTGAACGTTCTCATATAGCCATGATGAAGCGAAACCGACTCCCGGTTTTCCGTTTCTTATAGTGAGCTCAAAGAATGAATCCTCGCCCTGCCTTGCCTGGTAAGGCGCTGAGCAGATAGAGTAAGGACGTGTCGTCACAGTATCACCGATCTGTAAGTCAAGCGAGCAGTACTGCCCTGCCTGGAATGGTGGAAGTACGTCTCCCTCATCTGCCACAAAGGTGAATTTTCTCGCTGTAGGCGAGACTTCCTCAACCTTCGTGACCCTGACGTGAGTCACCTTCGGGTGGACTTCCTGCGCTATCTCCCTTATATGGTCGCTGTAAGTATTTGCAGAACTTCCGGACTCTATCAGCTTTCTTCTGGCTTTTGTAACTCTGGAGGCTCCGGTGACGTCTTTAAAAAATCCATTGACCTTCATCTGGCACCCTCCTTTTCCATTTCCGCAAGGATCATCGTAGCAGCTATTTTGCCGTTATTTATGTTACAAGCCATGCCGTCGCCGACGAGCTGATGCGAGGCGCAGCCGACGAGTCCCTTTATGTACTGGTCTCTCTCGACGTCCTCGAGTCTCGCCACAACGGAATTATCCATCGAATGCTGATAGCCGTAGATTCCTCCGCGGTAATCTCCCGTGTAGTGTGAGATCGTTACCGGAGTCTCGACCTCGATATCGTATATATAGTCCTTCAGGTTCACTCCGAGTCTCTTCGATACCTGATCTATCATCTCGGACGCTATCCGTCTCTTCGTCTCGAAGTAGTTATCTGCCGTGACACCGTCAAAGCACTCCGGAAGCGGCAGGTTCGTGATAGAAAGAGAAGTCATTCCGTCCGGAACGCCCTCCGGGTTCGCGTAGTTAAGGCAGATAGTGGTCAGATAGTCCCAGTTACCCAGTTGCTTTCCCTGCGCCCAGAACTTGTCGGTGTCCATCGATGTCTCTGATGAGAATACTGAATATGCATGTATATTCAGATCCTCCGGTCTGGCGTCAAGGAGCAGAACCACTGAAAAACAGCTGACTGACATAGGCATTGCATCTGCATACTTTCTGGCTTCTGCAGGAACTTCCGACTGCGGTTCGATCATTTTGCCATAGACGACATTCGGATAAGGAGCTGATGCTATATAGTCAGCGTGAATCTCCTCGCCGTGTGCAGTGCGGACTCCGTAGACATGGCCGTTCTTTACCAGGATTTTTTCAACTGTCTGGCCGAACTCCATCTGAACGCCTAAGTTCATGCAGCGCTCTGCCATCGCAACGCTCATCTCATGTGAAAATCCGCGTGCCACAAATGAGCCGCCGAGCATGTAGTCTGACATAAGAAAAGAATAGATCGTAAATGGCATAGACGACATCGGCTGTCCTACATAGATCCAGTAAGCTGATAGGATCTGCTTTACCTCACGCCTCATATGCGGGAACATCCGGTCTATGACTTCCTTAGCTGAGTAGCCGGCTGTCTTTGCCAGAGCTTCATGATTTTTTAAAGTCTCGAGCTTTGATATCGTGTGCTCGTTTAAATAGAGGACAGACTCATAGACCTGCTTCATGATCTCGAAGAGGGCGTTTACATCGTCCTTTGAACCCGGGTACTGAGCCTCTATCTCGTCTGCGCAGATCCAGGTGCCGTCGTCGCGTCTTCCGGCATGAAGCTCTATGTCTATCCCATCCTCCGGTGATACTAACTGGTAGGCTTCAGGAACCCTGAGCCAGTTTATCGCGACCTTCATATCGTCTAAGTACTTTCTGATAAAAAGCGGCTGCAGCGGCTTTTCATCAGAGCCTATCGACATCATCTCATGGAGGGTCGCCTCTATCTCGACGCCGTCACGCACGAATGAAGTGGCGATTCCGCCGGGAAGGTTATGCCGCTCTAAAACAAGCACATCCTTTCCCTCGGTCGCCAGCTTCATGGCGGCGCTCATGCCTGCCAGGGCGCCGCCGATGACGATGACATCGTATTTATCTTTGTAATAACTCATAATACCTCATTCATTAAGGAAGCTGTCTTCGTTAAGTTCGGGCTGCGCCTTTGGCTTGCCCTCACTAATCTCAGACAGCGGCCTCGATTGTGATTCGAACTTCGTCTTCGACTCGTTCTCATCTACAAGCTTTCGGTCAGAAGAACCTTTCTACAAGCTCTTTAGAATACTCTGCTGTCTCGTCCATATCGCCGAATGACATGACCTCGCCTGCATAGAAGGTGTCGTACTTATCCTGCATGGCTTCTACATCGTCGTACCAGCCTGCTGCATAGTCATCCGAGAAAATATGCGGGAAGTAGTACCACTTGCCTTCATTTATCATCTCGGAAGCCGGATTCTTCATGGTCTTTAAGTCATCGAGGACTACCTTCTTCGTCTTCTCATAGTCAAGCTCCGGTCCGCCCTTGTGCTTTCTGAGCGTGTAGGTCACGATCGGCTGGTTGATATCATCTCTCCAGCGTCTGTAGTAGACCATCAGGTGTCCGAGTCTCTCCGGAGTCATGTTCTCGAAGACATAGTAGGAAATCTCCGGGTGATCTTCAGGCTTCGTCAGTACTGCCATCGTATCATATCTCTCATAGTCTATCTTATCGAAATGGCTCTTCTCATCGTCCCTGATATCAGCGTACTTGCCGAAGTACTGAAGCGGTGCTGTCACGATCAGCTTGTCATAGACTGTCGTCTCACCGTTTGCAGTAACTGATACTTTTCCGTTGGAACGCTCTATTTTTTCAATGGTAGTATTCAGGACTGCCGGATGCTTTAAGTGGTCATTAAGCCTCTCCCAAATAGACTGGGTTCCGTCCTTCCAGGTCCAGAGGTTTATGTTCACGAAATTCATCGTGGTCTGGAAGTCGAGGTACTTAAGCACGTAAGCTGCCGGGATCTCATCAAAGTATCCGTAGCCGAATGAAGTGAATGGTCCGATCCAGACATCCTGCACGAGCTCTACTCCGTTCACTTCGCAGAACTTCTTAAATGGCATTGCCAGGTCCTTAAGGTTCTCATTTTTTCCTTCGACCTTATTCTGTGATGGAGTGCAGTCCCAGCCGTCGTAACGTCCCTGAGCTACTCCTCTGTGGCCGTTCACATCGTAACCCTTGTACTTCGTCTCTAAGAGCCTTCCAAATTCCTTGATCTGGTTCTTCATTTTGAGCATTTTGGGGATGCCTAGTGGATTTTTCTTCGGGTCGAATGGATGGATGACCTTTCCGTCCTTATTCTTATAATCACGATTCAGCTTCGGGCCGTCATGTGTGAAGCCGCAGAACTGCTCGACATCGTGGACTGCGTAGTATGACGGAACACCCATGATGGCGCCCATCTCGTATCTGCGCCCGTTGTACTCAGGTGAGTGACACTTGCCGCCTACCCAGCCGTTTCTCTCGAGGATAGTGTAATTCTCGTAGCCCTTCTTCTCTAAGTACATGGCTGCTGAAAGCCCTGCAGGGCCGCCTCCGATGATGCAGATCTTCGTCTGTGGATCAAATCTCATAATGAATTCCTCCATTTATACTTTTGTAACAATTTTAAATCAGTTAAGGAAACCACAACTATACGTAGAAGTTTCCTAGATAGATTTTACCATTATTCCCGATAAAAAAATACTGTACAATTTTCACAAATCTGTCATCTATTTTTTATGCAAAATGACGAATAGTAGAAAACTGTCATTTATGTTAATCTAATAGCATGGAGACCGAAAAAAACTTTCTTTCACTACTTGAAAAACTGGACCGTGAGTGCGGAGAGCGCATAGCTTTGCGGTATTCTCCGGATGAGCCGGACGCTTTTATTACCTACCACGGGCTATACGAAAAAGTCATAGAAAAAATGCACGAACTGAAGGGCGTAAAGACTGTCGAGGTCCGCGACGGACTCCGTCTATCGTGGATCATCACCTGCCTGGCGTCCGCCTGCGGAGGACACATGACGGTGCTCTGCGCTCCGGGACAGCCGGCCATTTTCAGTGACGAGACTTACGATAAGAACTATCTGCCCGGGAAGCTTTTATTTTTCACATCGGGGACTACTTCGAGGAACAAGGCTGTGGTCTTAAGCCAGGAGGCGCTTCTTTCAAGCGCCGCAAATGGTCAGGCGATGCTTGCCTGCCATTCTGATGACAGGCTTCTGTCGTGTCTTCCTCTCTTTCACGTGTTCGGATTCATCTGCTCTTTTCTCTGGCCGCTGACTAACGGCGCTGAGATTGACCTGGGGATAGGTTACCACGGCTTCCTGACAGATACTAAAGCCTACCGCCCTACGATGCTATCAGTCGTACCTACTCTTCTCGAACTGATGCTTCGGGCAGACGTGCTAAACGACGAGCTACGGATGATCCTCGTGGGCGCCGGCCCGTGCAGCCAGGAGCTGATCGATGAAGTGCTTAAAAAAGGCATTCATCTCCGCTTCGGCTACGGGCTTACAGAGACTGCGAGCGGCGTTGCGATAAGTACAGATGATAACGACCCGTTCACTCTTCACCCGTGCCCGGATACTAAGGCGAAGCTAAGCGAAAGCGGCGAGCTTCTTATCCGTACGACCTGCCTGATGGACGGCTACTATCTTGACTCTGAGCAGACTTCACGGAAACTGACAGATGGCTTTCTTCACACCGGAGACCTGGCAGAAATCGACCAGAACGGCTGCATCCACATCAAAGGCCGGACTGACGATGTGCTCGTCCTCCCGAATGGTGAAAAAATCTTCTGCCCGGAGATTGAAAGTGAAATCTCTTCACTGATCGGTACCAAATGCGTTCTTGTGATGCGGGGCAGCATTCCTACTCTCGTCGTCCATGCGCCTTTTGAACGTGATTTTGAAATAAAAGCAAAAATAGATGAATATAATCAGTCGAAGCCGCTCGGCCGGAAAGTCCCTGCCGTGGAGCTTCGCAGCGAGGATTTTCCCCGCACTATCACTGGAAAAATACAGAGGTATAAGCTATGAGTAAATACACTGATGATCAGATTTTTGAAAAATTAAAAGAGATCCTTGGCATCTGCTGCCCGGATCTCTCTATCGACACTGTCACAAAGGATACTGTGATAAACAGGGATAATGGAATAGATTCCCTGAATTTTATAATGATAATGTCAAAGGTAGAAGCTGCCTTTGATATCCGTGTCCCGGATGCCGACTGGGACCGGCTGTCCACTGCACAGGATGTCATCGATAAGGTGCAGGAACAGCTGGCTCTTAAAGCATAAGAAAAAATATGAGTTGACAACTTTATAGAAAAAACATAAAATGGTCGGGACATGAAAGGAGATTCTTATGAAAGTAAAAGAGATCACGTTTACGGCGCTTATGGCTGCCGTCTGCTGCATTTTAGGACCGCTTTCGATTCCGATAGGAACGGTACCGATTTCACTTACGGTAGTTTCCGTTTACCTGTGCGTTTTCGCACTTGGAACGAAGTTCGGGACTATCGCCTGTGTAGTTTATCTGCTCATCGGAGCGGCCGGACTTCCTGTATTTTCACAGTTCCAGGGCGGCGTATCGAAGCTCGTAGGACCGACAGGCGGCTACCTGATCGGATTTGTCATTATGGCAGTCATCACCGGACTTTTCATAGATATGGCATCACATTTTTCCGGCGCGAAAAAATACGTACTTCAGGTCATCGGAATGGTGTTCGGACTGGCTGTCTGCTACCTTTTCGGAACCGTCTGGTTCATGGTTGCATACCATGTGACGCTTATTGCCGGACTTTCGACCTGCGTCTTCCCGTTCCTGCCGTTTGACGCGTTAAAGATCGCGTTCTGCGTAGTCATCGGAAATGCCCTAAGACTCGCGCTTACCAGAGCCCATCTGATAAGCTATGCAAAGGCAAAATAATTAAAAAGTCCTTTACAAATCCATCCAAAAAGAGTATTGTATGCATTTGGATGGTATTCGAAAGAAACTGTACCCGCATGGATTTCGCGTTCCGGAACTCCACCGCCACTGACTTCAGATGAAGCAGTGAGCCCTTACGGAGGTGATGGAATGAAGAGAATTGGCTTTATCGGTGCCGGAAAAGCAGGCACCGCCCTGGGACTCTATTTTTCCAGGAAAGGATACCCGGTCACGGGTTATTTAAGTCGCACCAGAGATCATGCAAAGACGTCGGCAGAGCTTGTCGGCGCATCAGTTTATGATGATCCTAAGGATATCGCCAGAGAGAGCGATATCCTTTTTTTAACGGTTCCGGACGCAAAGATCCGGGAAGTCGCAGAAGAGCTGGCAGCTTCCTGTGGCGACCTCCATGACAGATGGATAGTCCACTGCAGCGGCCTACTCTCCTCTTCCGTTTTCCCAGATCTAAAAGGCGCGTGCGGTTTCTCACTTCATCCGGCGATGGCTATATCAGAGCCAGTTAAAGCAGCCGGAGATTTCCCATCCTCAGTTTTTACAATAGAAGGTGCTCCTGATGGAGCAAGCGATTTTTTCAAGGAAGCAGGGCTTCATGTGGTCTCAATTGAGACTTCCGAAAAGACTCTCTATCACCTGGCGTGTGCAGTTTCGAGTAATTTCGTCACGGGACTATACTCCTGGGCGCTTGAGATTCTCGAGTCAGCAGGCATTTCAGATGAGGACGCTATTAGCATCATCACCCCGCTTTTTAAAGCGAATGCCTCTTCTGTGGCAGAAAATGGCCCGGTAAATGCCCTGACTGGCCCGGTAGAACGGGCTGATCCAGACACTGTAAAGTGCCACCTGGACTCACTCACTTCCGATGATGATAAGACACTCTACCGCCTTCTATCGGAGAAACTTATTTTTCTGGCGAAGGAGAAAAATCCCGAACGCAGTTACATAGAACTGGAGGATACATTATGGCATTAAAAAAGCAGACGGTAAACACTCTTCAGAAAATGAAGGAAAACGGTGAGAAGATAGCGATGCTCACCTGTTACGATTACACGACAGCGACCCTTATAGAGCAGACAGATATCGACGCTGTCCTTGTCGGCGATTCGCTCGGCATGACAGTCATGGGTTACGACGACACGCTTCCTGTCACGATGGAAGACATGATCCACCACACGGCCTGCGTTTCCAGAGGGCTTAAAAACACTTTTCTCGTAGGCGATATGCCTTTCATGTCTTACCACATCTCTGACGAGCAGGCTGTAGAAAATGCCGGCCGCCTGATAAAGGAAGGTCACGCAAACGCCGTAAAGCTCGAGGGCGGCGCCAAGTACTGTTCACAGATCAGAGCTATCGTAGACGCACAGATCCCTGTAGTCGCCCACATCGGCCTGACTCCGCAATCCGTAAACGCATTCGGCGGTTTCAAGGTTCAGGGCAAGAATGTCGAGAGAGCAAAAGAGCTCTTAGAAGACGCCAAAAAAGTCGAAGAGGCCGGAGCCTTCATGGTAACCCTCGAGTGCGTTCCTGAAAAACTCGCCACGATGATCTCCGAAGAGCTCACTATCCCTACTATCGGTATCGGTGCCGGAAACGGCTGTGACGGACAGATTCTCGTATATCAGGATATGCTCGATATGTACGATGGTCTCGCCCCGAAGTTCGTAAAGCACTTCGCTCATATCGGCCGCGAGATGAAGGACGCATTCAATGCCTACTCAAAAGAAGTAAAGGAAAAGACTTTCCCTGTAACGGGCGAGCACACTTTTAAAATAGCTGACGAAGTAATGGAGGAATTAAAGAAATGATAGTTGCTGAGACCATAGCTGACGTAAAAAAGTACGTAAAAGAATGGAAGAAAAACGGTGAGACCATAGGGCTCGTTCCTACGATGGGCTACCTGCACGAGGGACACGCTTCCCTGATAAAAAAGGCCCGCGAGCAGAATGACCGTGTAGTAGTTTCCGATTTCGTAAACCCTACGCAGTTCGGACCGAATGAGGACTTAGAGCAGTATCCTCGTGACTTTGAAGCCGATAAAAAGCTCTGTGCCGGGCTAGGAGCCGACCTTATTTTCCATCCGACTCCTGAAGAGATGTACGGAAAGGATCACTTCACTAAAGTTCATGTAGACACTCTTACAGCCGGTCTCTGCGGAGCTGTCCGCCCGGTACACTTCGACGGTGTCTGCACTGTAGTCACAAAGCTTTTCCATATAGCTGAAGCCGACCGCGCCTACTTCGGACAGAAGGACGCCCAGCAGCTCGCAGTCGTAAAGCGCATGGTTCACGACTTAAACTACAATATCGAGATCGTAGGCTGTCCTATCGTGCGTGAAGCCGACGGTCTCGCAAAGAGTTCAAGAAACACCTACCTCTCACCTGAAGAGCGAAAGGCCGCTGTGATTCTCTCCGCTTCTCTAAAAGAAGGCAAAAAAGCCATCGACGCCGGTGAAAAAGACCTGAAAATAATAACCGACATCATCACGAAAAAGCTTGAAACCGAGCCTCTTGCAAAAATCGACTATGTATCAGCCGTAGATTTTAATCTGCTTCAGCCGAAGGATCGCCTCGACGGTGAGGAAACTCTTATCGCCATCGCAGTTTACATTGGAAAAACCAGAGAGATCGATAATATCATAGTGAGGTAACGTCATGTATATAAATATGCTGAAGTCAAAGATCCATCGTGCTGTTGTGACTCAGGCGGAGCTAAACTACGTCGGCAGCATCACTATCGATGAAAAGCTGATGGAAGAAGCCCACATCCGTGAGTACGAAAAAGTCGAGATCGCAGATGTCGAAAACGGCGAACGTTTTTCTACCTACGTCATTGCCGGAGAGCCTGGAAGCGGTATCATCTGCTTAAACGGCGCTGCTGCCAGAAAGTCAGCTGTCGGCGACCACGTGATCATCATGTGCTACGCCCAGGTCGACCCCGACAAGGAAGAGATCGAAAAGCCGGTAGTCGTACTTGTCGACGAAAAGAACGCACCTGCAAAAGTTGTACGCTACGAAAAGCACGGCAGGCTTGCATGAGACACCCGTTTAACCTATAATAGGAAAAATATCTTTTGGTTGGAAAAAAGGAAAGGTACGTAATGGGCGAATTAGAAAATGAAGAAGTAAACCAGCTGGTCGCAAAGCTCTTATCTGATTACGGCAAGGACCGTGACATCGATAAAATGGCCGTTTTCAACCAGCCGGACAGGGAAAAGGTAGTTCTTATCACGAATAAGCTTCTGCGCCTTGTCTTCCCTGGATACTACAGGGATCAGGTCTACAAGAGCTATAATCTCCGTGGAAATCTGACCGTGCTTATAGAGGATGTTCTCTATAACTTAAGCCAGCAGATCGAGATAGTGCTCTGTTATGATGAGATCACAAAGCGCGCTGACAATGGCGATGAGACGGCCTTAAGTCCTGAAGAAGAAGCGAAGTTCAAGGATCAGGCCTACTGCCTGGCTCTCACATTTTTAAATCGTCTGCCTGACATCAGAGATTACGTTGAGACCGACCTTGTCGCCACCTTCGACGGTGACCCGGCAGCTTCAAGTCTCGACGACATCATACTCTCTTACCCAGGTATCAAAGCTACGACGATAAACCGCCTGGCTCACGGACTTTTTCTTCTGAACGTACCGCTGATCCCGCGTATGATGACTGAGTACGCTCACTCTATCACAGGTATCGATATCCATCCGGGCGCTCGCATTGGCAGGTATTTCTGCCTGGATCATGGAACCGGCGTCGTAGTCGGTTCCACCACGATAATCGGTGACCACGTAAAAGTCTACCAGGGTGTTACGATCGGAGCTCTCTCTACTGCTGCCGGTCAGGCGCTGCACGGCATCAAGCGTCACCCGACCATCGAGGATAACGTGACTATCTACTCCGGGGCTTCTATTCTCGGCGGAAAGACAGTCATCGGCGAAGGCTCAGTCATCGGCTCGAACGCCTTCATCACGAGATCAATCCCGGCCGGTACCCGCGTCACGATAAAAAACCAGGAGCTCGTCATGAAGGGCAAGGACGGAAGCATCATCGAAAAGAATGACTTCGAGCAGTCCGACGCCTGGTTTTATGTCATCTGAATGCATAAAAAACCATTTACTGATATTCTGCTATCCGGTTATCTGGTTTGCTGTGCGCGAGTTTCACATAATCGGCGGCATTAGTACGGTTGCTTTCTATCTCTTCCGGAGTCATCGGACGGATCAGCCGGCAGGGATTTCCAAAAGCCATGTATCCGTCCGGGATGACCATTTTTCCAGTGACGAGAGAACCTGCGCCTATGATACAGTCACGTCCTACCTTTGAGCCGTTTAAAAGAATGGCGCCCATTCCGATAAGCGAATTATCGCCGACAGTGGCTCCGTGAACTATCGCCGAATGTCCGATAGTCACACCTTTTCCGACATGCACCGTAAATCCCTTCGCAGTATGCAGGACTGCGCAGTCCTGTATATTCGTATCCTCATCTACAAAGATCTCGCCCTCGTCTCCGCGCACAACGGCGTTAGGGAACACCGAGACATTTTTCTTAAGAACAGCGTCATCGCTTATAAAAGCTCCCGGCGCCACATAAACTGAACTATCTATTTCCATTTTTTCGTTCCTTTCTTTTTTAGATTATAAGCTCTAATTGTAAAATCGTCAAATTCATCTGGTCATATATTATTTTTAGAAACTGAGTATTTTCCCAAACTCAGAAATCTGATATAACAATAACCATCGTAAATGCAGTAATTATATAACCAGTTTATGGAGGAAAAGTAATGTCAGTTGAAGAAAATCAGGACAGAATTCAGTTAAACCGCGGGCTCGCGCAGATGCTAAAGGGTGGGGTCATAATGGACGTCACAAACCCAGAGCAGGCAAAAATAGCCGAAGCTGCCGGAGCCTGCGCAGTAATGGCGCTTGAGAGGATACCGGCTGATATCAGAGCTGCCGGAGGAGTTTCCAGAATGAGCGACCCTGCCATGATAAAGGGAATCCAGAAGGCAGTCTCTATCCCTGTCATGGCAAAGTGCCGTATCGGACACATCGCTGAAGCACAGATACTTCAGGCTATAGAGATAGATTACATCGATGAGTCTGAGGTACTTTCACCGGCCGATGATGTCTACCATATCGACAAGACCCAGTTCAAGGTTCCGTTCGTCTGTGGTGCCAGGGATCTGGGCGAGGCATTAAGAAGAATCGCTGAAGGCGCTGCCATGATCCGCACCAAGGGCGAGCCGGGAACAGGTGACGTCGTTCAGGCCGTCCGCCATATGAGAAAAATAAATAAGCAGATCCACGACCTGACTTCTCTCCGTGATGACGAGCTTTTCGAAGCAGCAAAGGAGCTTCAGGTACCATACGACCTCGTAAAGTCAGTTCACGATAACGGAAAGCTCCCTGTCGTAAACTTCGCCGCCGGCGGTGTTGCCACTCCTGCAGACGCTGCTCTTATGATGCAGCTCGGAGCTGAAGGGGTCTTCGTAGGTTCAGGAATTTTCAAATCGGGAGACCCGGCAAAGAGAGCCGACGCCATCGTAAAGGCTGTCACAAACTACAACGATCCGGATGTCCTCGCAAAGCTTTCTGAAAATCTCGGTGAGGCTATGGTAGGAATCAACGCTGACGAGATCCAGACTATCATGGAAGAAAGAGGCAAGTAATGAAAGTCGGTGTATTAGCACTTCAGGGTGCTTTTATCGAACATGAAAAAATGCTTAAGTCCCTCGGTGCGGAAACTGTCGAGATAAGGCAGCTTCCGGACATAGACGGGATAGACGCTTTAGTTCTGCCTGGCGGTGAAAGCACCACGGTTGGAAAACTGCTTAAGGACTTAAAACTGCTGGAACCGTTAAAGCAGAAGATAGAGGACGGGCTCCCGGTTTTCGGGACCTGCGCCGGAGAGATCCTTCTCGCTGAAAAAATCGACGGAAAGGCTTCCGATCATCTCGCCACGATGCCGATAGACGTAAAACGGAATGCCTACGGCAGACAGCTCGGAAGCTTTAACACGACAGCAGAATTCAATGGTATAGGAAAAGTCCCTATGTGCTTTATCCGTGCGCCGTATATCACCTCAGTCGGAGACGGCGTCGAAGTCCTCGCTGAAGTCGATGGAAAAATAGTCGCTGCCCGATACAAAAACCAGCTCGCCATCTCTTTCCATCCGGAGATAAGCGGCGACACTAGTATTCATAAATTTTTCTTAGAACACGTATAAAAAAGAGACAGCCATGATTTCACACCGAAATCATGGCTGCCTTTTTCTCTCAGGCATACACGTCTATGTTCGAGCCGACTGATGGATTTACCGAGGTCTCAAGCGCATGCTGTGAAGGCATCGCGTCGATCATCGCTACTTCCCCGGCTGCCATGGTATTCGCATTATCGAGCGACTTGGCGAGCATCAGGGTTCCGACGTCGTTTAACGTATTAGACTGTGCAAGGCCCATTGATAAAGAAGCTATATCCATAAAGGTCACCTCGCTTCGTTTATTTTTTCAAATTCATTCTACCACCCCGCCCCACTTCCCGCAACCCCATATCCGCATATCATAAGCAGAACTTATCGCAGATAATAAGAAATTAGTAACCGGCTGACGAGGTCTTAGATTCCTGTTTCTTTACTTCGCTTCGGATGTCCTTTTCGACATCTGCTATCGTGTACTTCTTCAGGTCGTTCTCGAAATCCCCCTGAGCCTCGGCGAGCTTCCCGTCGAGCGCTGCGTGGATATTCCTTCCGACAGGGCAGTTCGGATTCGGGTTATCGTGAAAGTTGAACAAGTGGTCCTTGTTCTTCTCGACAGCCTCATATACATCGTAGAAACTGATTTGATCGAGCGGTTTCTTTATAGCTATGCCGCCTGGGCCTCGCTTCGTTTCGATAATGCCTGCACCTGAAAGGTCCGACATGATATTCCTGATGATGACCGGATTGCTCCCGATACTCGACGCCAGAAGCTCGCTCGTGACCTTAGTATTGCTGCCGAAATAATCGGCAGCTGCCAGTATATGAATTGCAATAGTAAACTTTGTAGAAATCTGCATTTCTATCATCTCCTGTTTTATTTTTTTCATCAATGTAATGTAAAACATTTCATCCATTTTGTCAAGGTGCAAAACCTCTGTATCTGTGATAGAATAGGAAAAAGAAAGGCATTTTTTAATGAACATAGTATTTTTAGACAGAAAATCCTTAGGCGATGACTTAGACTTATCAGCCTTCGAAAAATTAGGCAAAGTAACCGAATACGATTTCACGGATCCGGACCATGTGCAGGAACGCGCAAAGGACGCCGACATCCTGATCGTAAACAAGACAAAGATAAACGAGCGCGCCGTCTCCGGCGCAAGCCACCTGAAGGCCGTCTGCGTCACAGCGACAGGCGTTAACAATATCGACATCCCATATCTCGAGAGCCGCGGCATCCACTGGCACAACGTAGCCGGCTATTCGACCGACTCGGTGGCTCAGCACACGATAGCCATAGCGCTCTATATGTACGAGCACCTGCCATACTACGACGACTACACGAAATCTGGCAGATACACAGAGGACAGGCTCTTTACCCATTTTGCGAAAACCTTCCATGAACTGAAAGGCAGACAGTGGGGAATCGTAGGTCTTGGCGCCATCGGCCACAGAACTGCCGAGATTGCCACTGCTCTCGGCTGCCGCGTTGTCTACTACTCCACTTCCGGCATAGACCGTCCTGAGAAGTACCCTCGCCTCGACTGGGAGGAATTCTTAAAGACTTCCGACGTGATCTCGATCCATTCGCCGCTGAATGAGAATACAGAGGGACTTTTTGACAGCAGAGCCTTTTCTCTTATGAAAAATGATTCGCTACTTGTAAATGTAGCCCGCGGCCAGATCATAGTCGAGCATGACTTAGCTGACGCGCTTGATAACGGTGAAATCGGCGCAGCTGCCCTCGATACACTATCAGTCGAACCTATGTCAGCCGATAGCCCATTCCTCCATATGAAGAATAAAGACAGACTGCTGATCACTCCTCACATAGGCTGGGCTGCCACAGAAGCCAGAGAGCGTCTGATGAAGCTGATCTATGACCAGGTAAAGGAAGAAGTATAAGCATGACAACCGTATTCTGCGCATTGAAGCCCGAGGCTGAGCCGCTTATCAGGGAACTTGACCTTAAGCCGATTAGCAGCACGCTATATGAGAGTGACGATGTCCGGCTTATGATCACAGGCATCGGAAAATTAAACGCTTCCTCATCTGCTGGCTTCTGCCTTGGCAGATACGGTGTCTCTGACTGCTATGTCAATTACGGCACTGCAGCTGGGGCCAGGGAGCTCACGGGACAGACATTTTTTGCGGGACAGATCACGGACGCGGGCAGTGGAAAAGAATTCTTCCCAGATATAGCAGATACTGAGTTTAAGCATATAAGCCTCGTGACCTCTGACGTACCGGTTTCAGAGATAAATGACAGCTGTCACATATATGACATGGAGTCATCCGGAATCTGCACAGCTCTAAGGAGCGCTGTCACTCCCGACCGGATGATATTCATAAAGACAGTGACAGACAGCGGAACGCCGGATTTCACAAAGACTAAAGTGCTGATGGAAGATGCTTCCGCAGCGGTGATCTCATATATCAGAAAAATCTCCGCCAAAAAACCTGTCAACAGTCAGGAAAACGGAGATTATCTGAATGAACTCTGTGAAGAATTCAAATGCTCTGAATCCATGCGTATCCAGCTAAAGCAGTTCGTCAAATACCAGGAGGTCTCTGGAAATCTGGGTGAATTTGACTCTCACATAGCTTCACTGAGAGCAAAAGGTCTGCTCCCTGCTTCTGACCGCCGCCACGGCAAAAAGCTTCTCGCACAGTTCATGTAAAAAAATGACAGCCCAAAGGTCGTGGGCTGTCATTTTTTATATTATGGACGGCAGAGGAAATTCGATGAGTCTGATCCTTCCTGAATGTTGGCAAAAGTATAATTCAGGTACGGCTTTCCATTACTTTCAAAGTAACCAAATGAATAGCCGCCGAACATCTCGACATGATATATACCTTTGTAACGGCCATTATTTGCCCCTGTCTCAAATAACAGATCTCCTACCTGAAATTTTCTCTTCTCATAATTGTTCCAACTGGCACTGGCGACCTTTTTCCCTTTTTTTACAAGATATTCACCAAGGCCAGCGGCAGTTGGCGCATAGCTTCTGTATTCCAGATATCTGCCCTGGGTTCGATAAGCCTTCCAAACCAACGAGCTGCAGTCGTAATACCCTTTCTGCATCCTCTTTGGCTGACTGTATGTATTCTTAGATGCATAGCGTCTGGCCCAGTTGAAGGCCTTTATCTTCTTAGCCGAAGCTACGTTTATCACCGTTCCGATGGCTGCACTGTTATCGCCATCACCGATAGTCACTTTTATTACAGCTGTACCGGATTTCTTCGCCTTTACTTTTCCCTTTGAATTGATTGAAGCTACTCTCGGACTCAGGCTCTTGTATTTTACTTTAAC
>Ga0256404_1002700_pt1 | contig 38393 bp, 64 predicted proteins | sample RumenRJG_01DNA_FD_185990 | JGI IMG/M metagenome (GOLD analysis project Ga0256404, IMG submission 185990) | Bovine rumen microbial communities from Lethbridge, Alberta, Canada - RJG_01 | ecosystem: Host-associated > Mammals > Digestive system > Stomach > Rumen | place: Canada: Alberta | collected...
AATTCTACCCATATCTTACTCTCCTTCATTAGTTGGTACAACAATCTCAACACTCGCAATAATCCAAGCACTACCATTCCACAGGCAACTAACTTCATAGGTCTTGCCAGATTCAATCTCATAACCGTCTTGATAATAAACATTAGGAGCAACACCACCATCAATAGCTGTAGAAGTAATAGTAACAGCTGGTGTAGTGCCACCAGTAAGATAGATAACCACAGTCCTTATCGTAGTATTATCAGTCATTGCAGGTAAAGTAACTGCCAATGTTTCAATTGGAATATCTATTCTATAATATTTGCCTACCTCAGTAGTAAGAGTAGTGATAGGCAATGTAGCATCTTCCTCATTAACAGGAGCAACAATAATGGTTGAGTCAAAACTACTCAACTTATCATCCAAGTTACTACCGTCAGGCCATCTTATAGCTTGAGGAACAGTAATAGGAGCATATTTAACTCCATTTTTATCTTGATTATATTTAATTTGTAAATTCATAATCATTTAAATTTAATTTGTTTTATCAGGCCCTGCTATAAAGTCCCCTGTTCCGAATAATTTACCACTAAGCCTATCATACATATAGCCTTTACCATTTTTTCTTACAGGAATAAGGTCAAGTGTTGTTACTCCGTTAGTGATGTAAGTTGCTCCCATGGTAATGCCCTCAGTGGTAATTACATCACCGCCATTGTTAAGGCTAAATAGTGTTAAAGAATAATCACTTGTGAATGTCTGCAAGGAGTAAGAAAACGCCCTACTACCAATTTTAATTTTTCCAGCACTAATCTCTATTTGCGTAACTTGTGGGTAACTATAATAGTAGGCAAGATTAATAAGCGTATTTGAATATGCGAATTGTACTAAACTTGTATTTGAATTAATATAAACACCGAATGATTTATTCAAATAACCATTTCTTCCACCAAAACACCACTTGCCAAGAAATTCTTGCGTAAAGTAGTTGTACAATGTAGTTTTAAAGTAAAGGTTGCCAGATACCTTAATACCAGTATCAACATAAGCACCTGCTGTGCTCTTTATCCACTCTACTTCCGCATCATAAGGACTGACATTCATCAACCTACTACTACTCATATTAAGCAAACTCGCCATACGCCAAATAATAATTAAGTCCTTTACCTATAACTCTTATCTCATAAGTCTTTCCAGACATAATAGAATAACCGCTTGGAACATGAAGCGTAGCACCTGTAGGAACTACAATAGTAGCACCGCCATCAGCAGCAGTAGTCAAGAACATATCCCATACATGCCAAAGAGCATCATTAGGAACTGTAAGAATAATAGTTGTGTTACTACCTATCTCTCCAGTAATGAAAGTCACCACATCAGGGTTTATGTTTATCTCAGCAGAAGCAGCAATCTCTTCACCTCTAATACCATCCATAGGAATAATACCCTCACCACTATCATTAGAGATGTAAGATATATTATCTGGAATATTTTTTAGATCATTATAATCTATGTTAAGTAAATCTGATTTATCTGCTTTAGATTGTTCTAAATCATTTAATGCTGCCGATGTAACTAATTCACTATCTTCAACCTCACTTTTTAAAGCATAATTTCCAACAGGCTAGAATTTTTCATCGGACTCTGTTTTAGTATAAACGTCTGATGAATTTGCTTTAGTAGAAATTGCTTCTACAACCTAACTCATTGTAGCATTATCATTTAATGCTTCAGCAATTTCTTCTAAAGTATTTAAGGTTTCCGGAGCGGCTCCAATAACATCGGCAACTTTTTTATCTACATAACTTTTTACTGAATGTGCAACATCAGGGTTTGTGGATATATTTCCTAACTGTCCTATTTTATTGTCAATTTCTGCCTTAGAATAAACATCATTTAATTCGGCTTTACTATATTCTAAATCATTTAAAGCAGCAGCTATTACTTTATTATTAGAGTCAGTTTGGAGCTATAGATTGTTGTGATAACGCACTAACCCATCATAATCTAAGTATTTTTTTGTCATAATTTTTTGCACTTTATATAAAAATAAGAATAACCAAATATTAAAATTCCTATTAAAATAATATGAATTATTAATAAGTTATAATCAGTTATTGGTATTCTATAATAATTATCTACGGTTACTAAAATCTCATTAAGTGCTATATAATACAAAGGTAATCTATGAACATAACAATAATTAAATACAAGTGAATTTAAATAAAAGTATATCCAAGACATTAAAGATACATGCACTAAATGTCCTAATCCTATTAAGTCTACTCCTAAGAACCCTAGTAGAGTGTAAATGACATATATAAAAGCAATAAAATGTGGAATATATTTAGTTAAAACTAAATAGCTTTTATGCTTAAGATTTCTTTCCAACTTTTCCTCCTTTATTATAAGGTCTACCTCTACTAACTCCTGGTCTTCTTGTCATTGGTTTTGGTCTTTTCATATGAATTTTAAATTTTAATTTATCATAATTAATTTTATCTATAACTTTTTATAAACAAAAAAAAAGTGAACTTCAATAAGAAGTCCACTTTTTCTTTAATTTTTCTACAATTTTATAAGAACGCATATTTAAATCTCCGTTTAAAGATGCTAATTCTTCTTCATCTTCTATGTTTAGCATTGTCGAAATGTGACAAATTAAATGGTAATATTCATGTGCTACAGTGTTTATTAACTGTTCAAAAGAACTTGTTTTATTAATTACTATAACAGACTTTTTTAAATTCAAATTTGAATACGTTAACCCAGAATTTAGTTTACATTCTTCTAAATTATCTAAAGCTCTATTTATATAGTTATTCGGACAATGTATGTCCTATAAAATCTAAATTATATAATCAATATCATCACAAGTAGTTTCGTATAGTACTGTTACTTCACAAGTATATATTGTAAATTTATCTACAATCATAGCATATCTTCCCATTCAATAGGAATTCCTTGAATTACAGTATCTGCATACCACCTATTAAATACTATACCATCATATCCATCTTTATCGTCGATTACATCTTTTACATATAATGCTAAATGTTTTTCATCGACAATACTACTACCCATGAAATCATTATTTCCCATATTATAAACATAAACATAATCATAGAGTTCATTATGTTCAAGCTTAATGGAATACCTTGATAAAATATCATCAATTTTTTCTTTTGAAACTGGTGCCTTACCATGTTTCATTTTATTTACAGCAAAATCACATAATTTTTTATTAAAGTGTTCCCCATAATATTTTAAATATTTTTTCATGGATTCTGGCCGTTCATCGTAAAAATCTAGTCTCATCACATACGTCTGCCGCCACGGCGCATACTATAGCGAGAATTGTACATATAGTCATCGTCATCTTCTCTTCTATTTCCATATCTAGAGCCATAACGATCTCCATACGAAGCGTCTTCAGCTAAATCTTCAAATAAATCATGAAGACACTCTGCATGTTCGGTGATTTTAGAAACAGCTTTCATAGCTTTTCCAAATTTATCCTCAGTAAATTCTAATACAATCATTTTTTTATCAAATCGAATATTTTATCCAGTTTGGATTCTACACCATCAAATCTACTTTCTAGATTCTATAGTCTATCATCCCTTTCTTTATCTTTAGCGAATTGTGGATTAATCTATTTTAAGATTTCTTCACAATCTTCAATATTCTATTTATAAGTATTAATATTATTTAATATGTTTCTACTATTAGATAAAATAGCTTCTACTTCATTTTGAATACCTTGTTTAGTTTCACTAATAAGTACTTTTCCATTATTATATGTAACAGTACTATTAATACTTGGAAGATTATTAAATTCCTAAATAGAATCATCCACTTTTACTTTTAAATCTACAGTAGCCTAATTAAAGTTATAACTAGGTTGTGTTACTCCTACTACTTCTCCTATTATAAATTTAGGAGAGGAAGTTTTATCCAATAAATAGATAGAACTTCCTTGAGATAAAGCTGAGAACATATCAAATTACAGTACGAGACATTAAATTAAGAACTCCTCTTTTTCTGTCATTAAATACTAAAATAGTATTTACATTTAATAATTCTGCAGCAGTTACATTAGTTCCATTAGGAAGTGTTAAGTTCCTAGTAGTTCCATTCATTGTAAGAGTAACTGGAAGAGTTGTAGTAGCATCTGATGGAACTACATCAGAAATAGCAATAGTTAAATATCCTACTGGCTATATTCTACGAAATCCTAGTGCTATATCAACTGTTTCAGTTCCAACAGTAGTATTAGTAGTTAAAATATATGGAACACCACCTGCATTAGTTCCTAAAATTTGAAAACAATTTCCCATAACCAAGTTCCATTAATTAAAATACTATACCTCCGCCAAAACCATTACCCCAACCATTATAGCCAGAATAGAAGTTCTATCCAATATATGGAGTAGCGTTTGCAGCTACAACATTAGGCCACTGTACAGGGATAGTATTAGGCTGTTTAGAAGCAATTGCATCAATCTTATCATCTAATGCGTGGAAAGCAGCATTAAATTGTAAAGTTTGATTGTCGTTACTAATCTAATTTCTTAACTGAGTAATCATATCACCTTGACTATTAATCTTATTCTATAATTCTCTTTCTTTGAGGTCACAGAATTCTTTAGTAATAAGAGTATTCTAGCCAGCAATAGCATTAAGAATGTTATTAGTATTTCTATCAGCTTGAGTAGAAAGAGTGTTAGTCTGCTGACAAACAGCAAGCTAATCGGCAGCTTCAATCTAAGCATTTTGTAACTAATCAGCAGCGTGGTTCTAAGAAGCAAGTAAAGTAGCAGCAGAATGGTTAGCAGCAGCTTGAGCCTATAAATCATTAGTCTAATTAGCTATAGCTAATCTATTATCGCAGCAACATTGACAAAGCTACTAGCTGAGAGAAGCATTTCCATTCTAAATAGAATTAATAACCTATTGTCCAGACATTCCAACTTGTGCTCCAACACTTTGAATGGCTGTTTGAATTGCATTAACTCCATTTTGTACCTAACTTACACTAGTATTAAGAATACCTGCTAACTGATTAAGAGAATCAGATCTTCCATTAATAGCTTGTAAGAGTAAATCTCTACCAGCATCATTGTTTAATTGATTTGATAAGAATCCGGTACCCATGACGTTTCCGCCTCCTCCGAAGCCGAATCCTCCGAATCCACCGTTAAACAACCAAGGGAACATAAGAAACATAAACATTGGCCACATCCAAGCCATTCCGTTTCCAAAACCACCATTCTAAGAAAGAGCCATCAATAAGGCAGGATTCATACTATTATTCCCATCGGGAACATTAAAAACTTTTGTTTCAGACATAAAATAAATAATTTTAGTTAAAAATTTATAAAGAAGTATCTAGTTGCAACTAAAACTAATTTATTTATGCTTATATAAATAAGAAAACGTTACTAAATATTTTCTAACTGACTGATTATCAGATAGTTATATTTAGTAACGTTTAAACAAAAAAATAAGGTGACTTTTATTAGCCACCTTATTTAATTATATATAAAAACCCAGTTCTTAAAGCGTATCCAATTGCGACACCTCCTATAGTAAGTGCCCAATCAATCCAATCCCATTTTCCACCCCATTGTTTATCTTTAAATTCGAGTGCTGAAGCAACTCCAATTCCTGCGTAAGATGCGCAGTATATTGTATTTGCTCCAGCACCTATAATGATACCTCCAACTAGGTGTTTCCATCTATCAGATTCAGTTAACCACTTCATCACACTGTTAAAGCAATTATTATAGATGAAACTAGTCCAACAGCTAGTCCATACAACATATTTTTAAAATCTAAAGCTTTTTTAGTTATAATAACATTAAGAATTTCTCCAAATAAAGTACCTACTACAGAACCTTCAAGTCCAAATAACAATAATGTGAAGAAAGTAGGTTCATTTATATGTACTTCTTGAATTATTAAAACAAATGCTAATATAATTGATAATAAAGCATTTAAGAAAAATGTATTAAAAAGTTTATTCATAATTTAATTAAAGATTAGGAATTCTATAGCAAATAAAATAACTAGATGTATCTACTCCAGTATATATATTATTATAACTTCCCGCTAAGCTAGAATATCCTGAATAGTATATATTATTCTAGTAATTATATGATTTGGTAGAAGATAATATATTTGAAGCATCAGTTTTAGTGACAATTTGAACTACATCACCACAATATGCTAGTTTAGATTTAATTGATTCCCAATTAGATATTATAAGTTTTAACTCCTAAGACGAAGGAATATATCCCTATAACTTAAATGATTGTGTTGTATTTTCTCCTGTAGAAAGCTAAACACTAGCCTAATCAGCAGCAACAGTACTCCAAACATCTCCAGTCTATAACTAGATATGTTGTAAAGTATTAGAGTATCCGTCTGTAAAACTTGGAACTAATAAATTAGCATTTTCACTAGTAAGGAATTTTCCATACTTTAAAGTTCCCGAATTTAAACTAGTTTTAGATATTATAAATTTAAACCCATCCATTATAACAGCAATTCCAAGTAATTGTGCTGCTGTAAAATCATATTGATTTGTAGTTAAGACTCCAGTATTAGAATAGTAGAAAATACCATTATACAATGTTTGAGAACTATTTCCTCCAGTACTAACAGTTAAATTGACATTTCCACTAAGATCTGGAGTAACAGAAGTTCCACCATTTACACTTACAGATTTTACATAATTACTAAGAGTGCTAGTTTGTACGTAGTTAGCAAGCTAGGATGTAGTAGCAAATCCACTTAAGAAATTTGATTTAGAAGTCCACTATGCTTTTCCATTAGTATCTGAAGTTACCACATAGTTAGAGCCAGAAGCGGCACTAGTTGGAGCATAAACAGAACCTAAACTTGTACCATTTGTGTCTCCATTAGTAGTTCCATTTACAGTTAATTTGTAAGTTGAACCTCCGCCAACATTTTGTAATGCAGAATAAACAGCTCCAGAAGTAACTAAATCAGTACTGTTTTGAGTTACAGATGTGGAGACGTTTTTATAAATAGCGCTTCCAATTTCACTACCCCTAATATTAATTGCACCCCTAGTATTTAAATTTATATCTCCACTACCAGCCATCAAATTTATATCTCCACCAGAAGGAGTTTCTAAATTAATACTATTACCAGAACTTCGAGAAATAAGAGTTATATCATTTTCAGCACTTAATAACATACTATCAGAATCATTATCTCCTTCTTCTCTTATATAAACATTACTACTATCTCCAAAATATATTACATTGTCTCCAGTAGTTGATAAAGAACCATCAGAATCTTGCTGCTAAATACGAATACTTGAAGCCTAAAGACTAGGAGTATAAAGATTATGATTTTCAGTAATTTCGACATCTCCATTTAATACAATTAAATTATCTGCCCTAATGCCTAAATTTCCCTAAGAATTATAGTTAATACTAGCGTCATTATGATTATCACCTCCATCAAACTTTAATTCCCCAGTTAAGGTTCCTCCTTTAGTAGAAAGAAAACTATTATTAGGAGTAACTATTCCTCCAATAAATTCCCACGTCTAAGTTCTAGTACTCCAATTTACATCAGTACATCTAAAAACAAATGACGTTGAAATAACTATATCATCAACTTCAGCATCTTCAATAAAATTTTTTCCAGAGAGAGTAGTATATGGATAATTTGTTGTATCTTCTGGTAAAGGAATTATCTAATCAAATAAAGCATTTCCTCTTTGACCTACAATATCAACATTCTACTATTCACCTAATTTTTCCCAATTATTATTTATATAGATATATTCTGTATATAAATTATTCGTTCCAGTACTTTCTCCAGGAAGTAAATAAATAGTAGATTCAGAAATATCTGAATCAGGAAGATTATCTACTACCTATATATCAAAGTGAGTTAATCCGCTTAAATTAGGTTTATTCTTAATATAATCTAAAGCAGTTGTATCTGTTTGATTCCAATCACTTTGAATCTAAGCTGCTGGAATAGTAGGCTTATTTAAAATTTCAGCATCAGCTCCTGCAACAGCGTTCCAATCTGGCTTTACATTAACTTGTGCTCCAGATTCTATTTCTGCAAGTTTGGTTTGTTCAGCAGTAGTATAGTCATTTGTAGAAAGCCCTTTTCCCTCTACTTTATCTACTTTAGCATCATTAGAAGTTTTAATCCACTTTATTAAATCTCCAGAAGTATTTAACTCTTTATTAGTTTCAACTTCAGCTCCATTCCAATCTATATCAATTGCATTAACTATTGGAGACCCCTTAGATTCTACTTTTCCTTTATTTATTACATAACCACTCCCCCCGTTGGAAGAACCCACTGGAGGAAAGTTTACTCCAGAACCTATCTGGCTTACATTGTTAAATGTAATATTATTATTATCAGTATATTTAGCCATATCAAGAAATAGTTACTTTAAGATTTATAGCGGCACCTTCATTAACTCCGGTATAAACTAACTTATATAATTCATCTTCTGTCCAATCTTCATTATTAGCTAGTGGTATAAATGGGCTATCTGAATCACCTACTATTTCCAACGAAACATTATTAGAAGATGGAATTAAAGCATATAATTTAGCACCTGTAGGAACTTCTATAGAACTTGGAACAGTGTTGGTATTTAATATGTTCTTATAATTAGTTATATCTGGTTTAGTTGTTTGTGCAGTAAAGTAATATGTATACTATTCCTCTTCTGAATGTAAATCTATCCATACAGGATCATTTATTATGCTATTTACCATAGCTCGTACACTATTAAGTTGAGAAGTTAAAACATACTTATCATACTCTTCACTATTTTCTAAAGTATTTCCCTCTCCGACATTAGTAAAGGAAGCTGTAGTAGTAGGCTTGTTTTTAATATAATCTAGTTCGGTATTAGTAGTCTAATTCCAATCAGATTGTTTTAAATCAGTAACATTAGCTTTAGAAGCAAGAGCTTCATTAATAGCTCCAATACCTGTTTCATTATTATTTAATACATCAGCAATTTCTTTAAGAGTGTCTAATGTATCAGGAGCCCCTCCAACTAAAGTGTTAATTTGTTCATCTACATAAGACTTAACAGAATGTGGGGTCTCAGAACTAGTATTTCCTAAATTTCCAATCTTAGAGTCAATTTCAGCTTTTGTATATACTGTATTAGCATCTACCTTATTGGAAATGTCTGCACTAGTTAAATAACTATTAGTATCAATAGTTCCATCATTTTTAATTAATCCAGAGGTTTCTGATTTTTGAATATAATTTGTTAAGTCAACGGTTTCTCCTCCTACTGTAACAAATGAACTAGTATCAGAAGAATACCTATATAATTTTCCAGTAGCAGCATCAACATACAAATTTCCAGCAACTCCTGTAACTTCTTGGCCTCCAGAAATAAATTTTCCGGTATTACTATTATAAGAGCCCGTAATTATTAATTTATTAGGAAGCTTATTTTCTGGAATAGTTTCATTATTGTCTTTTGTTGCCCAAGTAGCAACATCTGTAACATCGTGAGTGTTAAGATATTGTGCAATTATATCATTAAGTTGTTCTGTACTATACTTTGTATCATTGCAATCATAATAATGACCTTGAGTCCAAATTTCATTACTATCTTTAATAAATGCAATTTGTGTTTGAGCGATTTGTCCTGCACTTAATAAACTCTAAAATACACTTTTACTTGAAACGTTAATAAAAAGTCCGTTTAACATATTTAATAATTTATCCAATTTGGGTTGTCTATTTTACTAATAGACTAATTATCTATATTATACCAATTTAAAGTATCTATAATAGTTTGAGATATATTTCCAAACTAATCTATATTATCCCAGTGATAATAATCTTCGTAATCACAATTACATAAGGTACTCCATTTAGTCCCATTAAATATTTGAATACTATCTAAATCAGTATTATAATAAATAAATCCTAATTTAACAGTAGTAGGTCTCTCTTCAGTAGTACCCCTGTGTGGTAAATCTGCGGGATTTCCTAGATTATCTACCCACTAAGTACCGTCCCAATATATAGGCTAATTTAAATCGGTGTCAAAATAATTGAGACCAATGAACAAATCCTACACGGGACGATCGGATGTTGGGCCATGTCTTGTATTACATTTACAAGTATGTTCTTGTAAATTTATGATAGCCTAGTTAATTTCTTCAAACTTTTCATCTAACTAAGCTTTTAAAGTTCTATGATAATGTTCTAGGCCATCATAATTTAAGTAATCATATGGAGTAGTTCGTTGAACCATTATTAACCTATAAAATTTTAGTCAACTCAAGCGAACAGTCCGTCTATTTCTGAATTACTAATTGCAGTTATGTCGTCTAAGTCGTCTCTAACACCTTTTAAAGCAATATCTAATGCATCTATTTCCCCAGCAATTGTAGTAGCAGAACTTGTATAATTTCCTGCAGTAGTAACATGTTGTCCACTAGCGTTTAATCCTACAGCAGCTTCAATTGTATTTTCCTAGTTTGTAGCTCTAGTAACTTCAGCAGTTAAAAGAGTAGCTGATGCTAAATCTTGGCCAGTAATTGAATAATTATAATGGCTATCATCACTATCTACAGTCTTAGTTACTATAATATCGGGAGCTCCTGTTGAAGGAACTGTAATAGCAGCATTTTCTGTTAAAGTTGTTCTAGCTTCTGCTAACCCATCATTCAATCCAGTAAGCTTAATACCATTAGAAGTAACAGTTAAGTTAGATTCTGACTAAGGATCAACAACTACTTTTACAATTCCATTTTGAACTTGTAAACCATCAGCAAATTCACTTTCTCTAAGAAAATTTCCTACAGAAATTGCTTCTATTTTAACAGTGCCATCTTGAAGTCTATATGCAAAACACAAAGCCAAGTTCTCTTCTACTCTTAATGCTTGTGCAATTTCTGTCCATTCTCCAGAAGCTGTAGAATAAGTAGGTTTAGCTGAAGTAGTAGCATATGACAATTTAACATCTAATAATGCACTGTCCTTTGGAATAGTAATTACTTGATTACCATTAGTTCCAGTTACTGGATTTCCATTTTTGTCTACAAGAGCATATGCTTTAGCGATATTAGCAGCATCTGATCCAAATAAACTGTTAATTGCATCACCATCAAATTGAGCTATAGAAATATCTGCTTTTAAACCGTCTGAAGTATTTTTTAAATATAAATCAGTATTATCAACAGTTAATGATACAGTCTTAGTATTTGTAGTATTATCTACATCTGAAATGTTAATTGCATTCTCACCTTGATACTAAACAAGAGCAGATGAAGCTACTTTAAGTTTCTTTGATACAGTATCTTGAATAATAGTCTCTCCATCAATATTAACTTCTAACTAAGTATTGCTCCCTTCGGTACCTTCAGTAACTGTAATAGTTTCGTTAGGTGAACTTACTGAGTATTTTTCGTCCTAGGTATCAATATAGTTTGTTATCTTATTATGATAACGTTGCAGGCCTTCATATGAAAGATATTTTACTTCTGCCATTTTTTATAAAATTTAAATTAATTAAATAAATTATCTATGTCCGTAAATGGAACTATTTTCATATTCATCTCTACTTCCTATTCTCCATTATATTCTTTAGTATCTGTTTCGATATTAGAGGAAGTAGTATTATAGTATTGTTGGTTAATTACTAAATTTTTTCTATTCTTTAAATAATTTACTACAGCACCAACAGTTGGAAAATTATTTTGAGGGGAATCTTCATTTATTTCTCCAGATGTGTGGTTTTTAATAGTTTCAGACATTTTACTAATTAAAGTAATTAACCCTTTATTATTTAAATAATATTTATTTTCTTCCATTAAGTTTTGTTACTTTTTTAGATAGTTTGTCTACTGTTTCTTCCAGTTCTTTTACTCTATTTTCAAGTTTTTTCTAATATTCAAGTAAAACTAAAGAATTAGAAGAATATCTACCTATGTGTTTTTTAACTATTTCCACAATATCTTTATTTATATTATTTGCTATGTCTTTAACCTATTCTGAAGAGAGTTTAGAAAGTCCTTTATCTTTTGTTGTAAAAAGGACTTTCCAACCTTTATCAAAGACTTTTAATTCTATTTCATTGTCTTTTGGATATATCCATAAAACATTTTTATTAAAAGGCTCTCTTAAACTTATTAATATTTCTGTACTACCTAATGTCATGCTTCACCATAAAATTTAAAATAATTAGTTACATTATCTATTATGGTAGCATCTGGAATATCTACAAAAGCATCTAATCTTTCTTTATTAGAAAGAGCCAATCCAAGAATTGTAGGAGTTTTATTTCCAACAATGTCATCTAAGTTATCTAAAGTCTATAACTATTCTGGAGTAGCCGTTATTGTAGATACGGTATCAGTAGTATCTTCTATAAGATTAATTCTGTCAAATAAGTTCTATAAAGCAGAAAATACTGTACAATCTTTAATAAATCTTTCTTCAAGATTTACATTATCAGGATCATTAGGATCATTTATAACAATATCTAGCTATTTGGCAGTAACATGATGAGGATTAGGTTTGTAAGTAACCCATTCAACATTTCCATTTTCATCTAAAACTGGTTCTCCTGTATTTGGGTCTAATTTTTGAGTTAAAGTAGTTCCACTATTTAAATGGTCTTGTAAAGTATCTTCAACTATTTTTCCTCTTTGTCCGTCAAAAGCAGTTCCTTCAGCTTCTCCAATAGTAATATTACTAAATCCTATTGCTACATACTAATTTCCTGTCCATCTAAATTGAGTACTAAATCTTCTATGTGGATTAGGATTAGCTTCAACATATATTTTTCCTGTTTCGCCTTGTAATATTTCCTTTCCTCTGGAAACAATTTCCTATCCTGTAGTTGGAACAATTTGAGTATCTAGTTCATAAAGATGAATATCTATTACTGCTCCACTTCTAGAATCTACTTGATACTCTGCCCAAACATCTACAACATCGTCTATATAAGAAGGTAAATATTTTTGGTCAATTAATCCTCCAGCATTTAATGGAACATATCCATTAGGTTCTCCCCTTTCACTACGAATCTAGAAAGTATCAACATCTAATCCGAATGATTCTTTCAAGTCTAATATAATATTTCCAGAATTATTTGAATTATCTGGATCTACAAAATTCTAAACTTTAGGAGTAACTACTCCATTAGAGTCATAGTAATTAGTAATTATTTGAGCATATTTATCGACTTTCTATTTAAATCTATTGTCTAAATCTAAAGCCTCATTAATATCGTCAAAGTCTACTGCACCATAAGCATGAGTTAAGTCTATACTTCTATAGTCCTCAGTATTAGAACGTTGTGCTCCTACAGTATCTACTACAGCTTCAGTAGATAACTAATCCATAAAAGCAAGGTAGTGCTTAATAACAGTATTTCCAACATTATTGACTGTCTTTTTCTTAATTACTTTAAGATAAGTTCCATCATGTCTACTCCAACCATTTTCAATATTATCTGAAAAATACCAAGTTCCATTTACATAAATTCTTTTAGATTTTCCCTGAATAATAATGAATCCATTTTCATTATCATCAAGCATTTTAAATCTAATTAAAGCATTATCAGAATATTCACTTGCTAGATATACTTTTAATGCCTGCACTAAGTGGGCAGAATCTAAAAACTTTTCTCCATTTAAAGAAGAAGCATTATTTTTCTTACACCAATCATTTAAATCCACAAAAATAAGAGATTGTAGTTTAGATTCAGTATCGTGTGTCTAAATATAAATATCTCTTCCTATGTGTGTAGCATTATTATGAATAGTTTCTAGCTTTCCTATAACAATAGAATTAGAATTATTTATTCTCTATTGTTCGTTGCTTATTATAATATTGGAATTTCCCTCAACTTCTAAATTATTTCCTAATATTGTGTTTTCTTTTCCTTCTATAGTATGTGCACTTCCTAATACTAAATTATCTTTATTTGTTATAGTATTATTATCACCAATAGAAATATTATTTGAATCAGAAGATTCGTTAGAATTCCCTAATATTATTGAGTTATCCTAAAGAATATTATCTTTACCAAACGATAAAGAATTTGATCCATTTATTTTATTATTTTGTCCTAATGCTACTGAATTTTTAGAATTAGCTTTTACAAAATTTTCAGAACCTACTACTAATATATTTTCACAATTTACTTCGTTATCTTCTCCAACAACTAAAGTTTTTGTACTATCATTTAATGTATTATTACTACCATGAACTAAATTAAAATCTCCTTTTATAGAATTTTGATTACCATTTATAGTATTATATTGTCCATCATTATTATTATTGCTTCCAGAAATATTATTATAATCTTTTCTAGAGGAATTTCCACTTCCTGAAATCTAAGTATAGTTTCCAGTAGAATTGTTATTTTTACCAGAAATTAAGGAATATTCAGAAGAAGCGTTATTTTCTCCTACAACTAAAGACTTATTTCCGGACTAATTATTATTATTTTTTAATATAACTCCACTATTTGGGTCTTCTGTATTCTAATATATAAAAGGAGATTCTTTAATAACTTCATTAATAGAAGAAACTATATTAGTTTTACTATCAGTATTTAAATCAGATAATTCTCCAACTCTAGAGTCTAATTCGTTTATAGCATCAACTAAAGTATTTTTATTATCAGTTGTTAAATTGAGAATTTCTCCCTATTTTTTGCCGTTAGCATCAACATTGTATTGAGCACCAATTGCACTATTATTATTGTCAGAGTGCAAATCTACTTCATTAATAGCTTCTACTATATTATTTTTGTTATCAGTAGATAAATCTTTCTAATTAGTTATTCCAGATTTAGTTGAGTCTAAATTTCCTATTTGTGCCTAAAGTTCGTTTATATCTTCAATAATGGTCGTATTGTCCTTATCAACACTTAGAACTCTTAGTCTGTTTTTAGTGATAGAATTTAGATTAGGATTATCATAATAAGTTTTCTTATTTATAGTATCCCATCTTTCTCTGACATTAACAATTTTAGCTAATTCGTCAGTATGTTCATCAACTTCGTTAATAGCTGAAGTTAAATTTTCTTTATTTTTAGTGGTTAGTTCTATCCATTTAGTTCCATCCCATCCAATTCTATTTCTATTTTCTTCAGCTTCTTTAAATATAGCATTTAAAGCTTCAGTAATATTAGAAACTTTTGCTCCATCTATATTTTTAATGTTCTAATTTATGGAGTCTTGAAAATCTCCTAAATCATAATGCTGTAAATTATTTAAAGCCCATAATAAATTTCTTACATTATCTCCTTCTTTAAAAGGATAGTTATGATTTAATAAATATTCATTAAATTGTAAAAATGTTGGAATATTCTATATAGGCTCATTTATAGTTTCTCCAGAAATTAGTTTTATTACATCAAAATTTTCTTGGACAGATTCATTAATAGCACTAACAATAGAATCTTTATTTTTTGTATTAAGAACATTCTAAAGATTACTGCCATTTACTCTCTAATGAATAGAAGCTCCTTCGCTATCAATTAAATTTTCAACAGTACTAAATGTAGGTTCTATACCTAAATCCTATTTTAATTGTTCATAAGCACTTTGTACACTTACTAAAGTATTTCCAGAATTTTCACTAAATCTTTCTTTTGCAATAAATACTTCACTATCAGTAGTAATGGCAACATCCCCTAAATGTTCATTAGTTTCATCTAAGTTTTGTCTAAGTCTTACTGTATGTTGATTATCAGCAAACCATGGAAATAACTTGTGAGTTTCGTCATTGTCAAAAATTTCTATTATAGGAATTTTTACATAATCATAAATTAAAGGCTCTCCAGTAGTTTGATCTACAATTAAACCTCCATTAGAATCATAAACATAATGAATAGGAATACCACTCTACCTATCTTCTACTGTCTAAGGTCTTGTTTTAGTATAGTAGAGTATTAAATTTCCATCTTGCCATTCAATATGTTCTACAGGACCCTTATTTCCTTTTATAGTAAAAGTTGCATTAGTTTTATTTCCTTTATCATCAACTAAAGTATAAGTAGTATCACCATCTTCATAAACTACTCCATCAATTACTTCATGCTGATGATGATATTCTTCATCAAAATGGACATCATTTATTAACTTTTCTCTACTTAAAAATAATTCCCAGGCAGCATTTAAATCTAATAATGTTCCTCTCGGAGCAACTTCCTTCTAGAAGTTCCAAAGTCCATAATTAGTTCCTAATAATATTTCTGGATTACAAATACATTCAGTTCCATTAGTTACTGACATACTTACGGCATGTTCTCTTTCCATATTATATTATTTTTTTATTTAAGTAATATTGAATAATGTATTCTCTTTTATCTAATTCGTTTTCTAAATCAACTGCTGAAATCTCCTCTAATAATAATTCTAAATCAGGCATATATCCATTTTCTAATTTAGATATTATTAATTTATAGTCACATATTATTTTATCTTTTAATAGGTCTATGTCTGTAATAGGCTGTAGAGGAAGTTTCAGATTATTTTCGTTCTACATAATAATATCATTTCCTAATTCAAATTCAAAAACAGAAATGATAGGATTACAACATTTACAACAACTCATTACTCACAACCACAACCTTTTTCTCCAGTATCTTCTTTAGAACATAATCCATTACATCCATTGATACGTTCTAACAATCTCTAAGCTTCAGCAATTTGATTAGAATCTATCATATACTGAATAACATTCAGTGCTGCCCAAACTAAATCTCTTTTATATATTAACTAGGAATTTACTTTATTATTAAAACACCTATCGAAAGCTCGTTCATCAAATATCTTCTAACATAAAGAAACATAACACTTACGAAGGTAACATACGGAAAAAAAATTCTACATCTAAATGTAAATATTAGTACTGTCTGGATTTACTTCTACTAATTCCTATTCAGTAACCTTTGTAACATTTCCTTGTAAGTCTTCTTTATAGAAATTCACTCCATCAGAAAAATAATATAAGGGAACATTAGTATTATTGTAATTATAATTATTATTCGAAGTAGTTGGATTCTAGATAATGGGAGAACTTCCTAAAGTTCCTCCAGTATTTATTCCTAGTAAAATATCTATCTAAGCATTTCTTATATAATCTATAGTTCTAACATATTCGTCAGAAGGTTTGTCATCAACAGGACTATCATCTCTCCTAGTTGTTGGAACTATAATATGACATACTGTTACATATCCACCTTTTAATGGAGATAAAACTATCGGCTATCCGTTATTTCCTTTATGTGTATCAATTTTATCATAAAGAATGGTAGTTTTATTAGATTCATTTAATTGTACTATATATAACGATACGGACTTATTATATTCAATTCCATTTACAGGATACTCTGTATCATCAAATATAATGATATTACAATTTTTATCAGTATTTATTCTCATATATTTTTAACTTCGTCATTATAAGGATTTCCATCATATAACTACATAAGTTCTATTTCTGTACGTTTAGTATCATTTTCAGCCTAACTTTCTTTATAAGTTCTATCCGTTTTAGCTTTAAACATATCAACTTCATTCTATAGTGTAATTTTCTACTATTCTAATTGAAGTTTCGATTCGTTTAATTGTTCTATTTTCTACTAAGCCTACTATAATTGCTATGAAGTCTACTATAAATTTCCCTGTAATTCTTCGACCTATTGAGTAAGTTGTTGTATCTAATTATTTTCTGCCTTTTGTTTCTTAATTGACTTATTAACTTTACTTTTCATTTCAGTTAAACTTTTGGATGTCATAATATCCATAAGAATTTCTGGAGAAATAATTTGAGCTTTAATAAAATCAGGAATAAGACTTTTTATCTATTCCATTTCTTTAGTTACTTCCGCTGAAGTAATAATGTGAATATCAAAGTCTGTAATAGTATAATATTGAGGTAATGCCGTAAAGAGTTTTTGTAATTTATTCCCTAATATTAAAGTTCCAGTTAATCCATCTTTATAAACAATTTTAGCACAATTTAAAGAATCTAATAAAATTTCCCTAGTAACTAAATCCATTTGAAATTGCCATTGTTTAGTAACAATAAAAGAATTATTAATTCCTGTCTATATATTTGTTACAGCATCTCTTTGCTATATTCCATTTAGTCGTTCTCTAAAAACTCCTGTAATAGAAGAAGCAGTTGCTTCAATAGAATCTAATACTAATTGAATAGCTTGTATTGCTTGTACTTTAACAGTATCATCAAATCCATTAAATATTGTAGTTAATGGAGCCTAGCCTGTATTTAATTGTCCTTCTTGGGAAGTATCAATTAAACCAATACCCTATTTTTTATAGGCAAGCCATTTCATAATTCTTTCTGGAAGCTCGTCTCCTAAAAACGTAGGAATAGTAGGCATATTTATCCACTCACCTACAGTACCAGAATTAGCTATTAGTTTATCTCTATAAAATGTAGCTAAATCAAATTTATCCTATAATACCATACAATTAATTACCATGGAATATGGTTCAGCTCCTCTATTATTGAACCATACTCCATTTACACTAAGAGTAGCTTTTTCAGGAGAATCTTTTGTTCTAACTACATCATCTTTTCCATTTATAATATATATTTCTTCTCCAATTCTTACTGAAGAATATCTTTGTTCAATAAAGTCTTTATCTGTTTCAATCCATTCTACTTCATAAACAGGAATTAGATTATTATCATATCTAAACCAATGTTGTTCTGGATATCCGGGAACTACTTCTTCTCCAGCTCTAATTCCATCAGTCGCTGGAGTTCCTAAAGCTGTAGTAACACTTCTTACATAATAAGAATTAGAAGTTTCCAAATGATCCTACCAAAGTTCTTTTACCTTTGAAATATCTTCTTTTGACAAATATTTTCCATATTTATTAAGAATCTAATTTCTTGTTAAATATTTTCTTACAACTATCCTATAAGATTCATTAATATAAGGAGAATCGTAATTTAAATCTGGAAATACATTTAAAGGATTTAAACATTCTATCTAAATATTATTTTTAGATGTGGATGGATGTACTCTATAAAAAGTATATCCAGTTACTAGTAAATCTATGAATAATTGTTTTAGTTTAGTAACTAAATCAATATTTCTAGACTATATAATATATTCTACTATATTCTATCCAGCTATTTCATATTCAGATATAAAATTTTCATTTATATCCTCAATTAATTTGTCTAACTGTTCTTTAATATTTAAATCTTGTAAATCTTTCTATCCTAGTATTCTTAATAAATTGTTTTTGAGATTGTTCTACAATAAAGTAGCACATTCAGAGGCTACTTTAATTTGTTTTTCTCTAAATATATTATTAATAGTTTCACTATCTTTGCAAGAAACTTTAGGAAGAATTGGAATGTTTAGGTATTCTCCTACTAAAGCATCTACATGTTTTCTAATTAAAGGAATAAATTCCACTGATGTAGGTTGCCCAATTCCATAATTCTCTTCTAGATATTTAAATTGTTCTTTATCCCGCTTACAATTATAATAGTTATAAGCTTTTCTTAAAGTTTCTTTATCATAAACAAGTTCAGTAATTGCTTTATTTGTTTTTGCAACAAGTTCTGCATGTTTGGTCTTCTAATTCATTTTTTACACCTTTAAAAAATTGAACTTTATATAACTATCTAGAAATTAGTTCTTGTTCAATAAATTTCAAAAAATCTTCTGCTTCTAAATCCGCAGATATTTGTATGAGTCTTTTATCAGGATTTCCTAAATCTAAAACTAGTTTATATCCTGCCCAACCCGTCCCTAATTTAGTCACTTTAATACCTCCAGTATATTTTCTTTTATACCGTTTTTCAATGATATTTAAAATGGCTTCTTCCATACTATTCATTTATATCTTGGATTACTTGTTATATTATAACCTTCTTGATAACCAGTATCTATAGAGGCTCGTATTTGTGTATTATATCTTTTAGGAATAACTCCATATTTAATATATCCATTTTCATCTTTGTAATATCCTATATCTTGAAATTCTTTTTTAGTCTCTTTTACTGCTATAGGAACTAATTCTGAAATTTCTTCATCTGCTATTTCAGCCATTTGCATTGCTGCGACTATATCAAATTTACCTTTATTTTCATCAGAATATTTAAGAAGTTGGTCTAACATATCTATAAACCATATTTCTTCCCAATAGTTTTCTATATAGTCAGCAACTAAAGAAATGCCATGCTCAATCATTGCAACAGATGTTGTAGTTCCATATGGAGAATTTCCACTTTTCTTCTTGTTGGGATCTCCTGAACATATTCTAGGACGTCTCATGAAGTACTACATCCACTTCTCTCTTTTAGCCCATCCTAGAATTCCAACTTTAGATGCTTCCAAATTTGCCCTAGCATTATAGTAGTAAAGAAGAGCTATCGACTATTCATAAGCTTCTTCTATTCTTTGTGGTCTATCTAAATAATATGCTACATACATAGGGGCTTTCATTCCATGTATTCTTCTTTTAATAGTAACACACATTTTAGATGGATTTTTAGTATAGTCAGAAGTATCTTGCTAACCTAAATCAATTCCATCAATTCCAGCCACATAAAGATTATTCATTTTATTAAAAGAAACATTTTCTTCTATTTCTTTTCTTTCTTTATATTCTTCATCTGATTCATCGGGTTCTTTATCCATTCCAGTAGCTATTTCCCATAATGGATGCTATAAGATATGAATAGGCCCATCAGCCTTTGGAATAAATTGTACTCCTGTAATGGATTCTCTTTTATGATTTGGATTACTATAATTAAATTTAAAATATCCTCTCTCTATAGTTGGAACGTTCCTTTTTTTAAATTTAATAGCAGATATTTGTTCTACTAATTTTACTTTATTAAAGTTATTTTGTCCTTCAAGAGCAAAAGCTTCAGACGGATATAAACAATATTCTGCTTTATAGTCTACTAGAGCTTTAGGAGTTGCTTCAAGTTTTGCTCTTTCCTACATATAAAATTCAGTAGCTTTCTTAATGTTACAAACTCCTCTTTTATCAACATATCCCTCTCTATAGAAAGCTATATTAGCTGGAATAAAAAATGCTGTTTTTACCCATTCTCCATCTTCAGTATAATTATTTAAAAATGGTAATATATTATAAGCTTCAGGATTATAAAACATATCAGATAATCCTTCAAGTCCATCAACGTCACCACCAGTGCCTCCAACGCAACGTAAACCGAACCTATTACCTCCAATCTCTACTAGAGCATTTCCTTTAATGTAAGATTTTCTCAAAACAGGGTTAGAACCCGCTTCTTCATAAACAAGTAAATCTACACGGTCTCCACGAATCTTTCTATCATTATCAGCAACAATTGCTTCTATCATAGACATCCATCCATCTTCAACTTTTTGCCCATTTACCATTTTATAATAAGAAGCTTTCTTTACCATTTGTTTATCGAGTACTTGACGAAGTTTAAAAAATCCTCCGTCAGTATTATCATTAGCAAAGGTAAGTCCTCCCCATACTTTATCAAGAGATTTATCAACATAATTCTAAGCATATGCTGAAATCATACATACTGAATTAGGATAACAGTTATAAATCTAGTCACAAATAGCAGCATTTATTTCTGAAAATCCGCACCCTCTGGCTTTAAACAAACAAACATCTTTCTTAAGTACTTTACATAATTCAAAGTAATGAAAGAACTCATACTATGCTGTATAAAACTCAGGAAATATATCAGAACGACTAGTACCGAGTTTCTTAACTTCTGTTTGTGGTAACTAATAATAGTTTAAAAAATAATAATATGTTCCAGGAATAGTGTATCCATTTACAGCTAGTCCATCCCTACATCTTTTATATTCTTGATTCCAAAAATCTCTATATGCTTTAGAACCAAAATAATAAGATGTATAATGTCCAGTTTCTAGCTTAGTGTCTCTAACTTCTGTAAACCATTTAGGATTGAAGTCTAATCCTTGAGTTTCTGTTATAGGTCTGTAGCCAGTTATTTCATAAGAAAGTCTTTTATCAAAGTATTCTACAGGATCTCCAATTTTTACGTCCCACTCTCCTTCCTTATGAGGAAGTTCTTGAGGTATTTCTTTTTGGAGCTACTAACTTTTCTCTTGAACTTCGTCTACCAAAGATTGAATTTCTTCTGGTAGTTCTGGAGTAGGATTTTTTCGAGGTCTGCCTCGTTTCTTTTTAACTTCTTCCATTATTATAAATCAGGAACAAATCCTTCAGTAGCTCCAGCTCGGATTTGACTTTGTTCAGTAATTTCTTTCTTAACAAGAGATTCTATCATTTTTAGTGTTTCTATTTGTTTAGCAGCATTTTCCATAGCTTTTTGAATATCAGCTACTTTATTGACGTATTTTCCTGTTTGTTCGTCACGTTCTTCTAAATCTATGTTCTAGAAATAGTCTATTATTTTGTCCGTAACTTCTTGAGAAGCTTCTAATAATCTAACATATCTATTTGAATTCTATAATGATACATATTTTCGACACGCTGCACGAAACTCTGGGTTATTAAATTCGTCTTCTGTAAGACCTGAATCCTATAGTGCTGCCTCATGTTTTTCCTAATTACTATATCCGTTATATAAACTTTTCCAATCTATAGCTAGATATATATAAGTCATTTCCCGAAAAGCTCTTAGTTTTTGCAACCCTGTAGGATCCTCTTTACATTTGTTTCTTTCTACATCTAGTAATGCTGCAAATTCTTTAGTTAGGAGAAGAGTAGGTTCATCCAATACTACTTTTCCTAACTTTTCATTATAATCAAAAAACTTGTTCATATATATTGTTATTAAGTAATTCTAATATTTCTTCCTAACTTAAATTATAAGGAATTTCTAATAATTTAATGTTATTTTCTTTACAATAATTTCTAACGAAATTATCTCTAATTATTTGTTTATCAAATTTTAACTAGCCTCCAAAATATTTTTGTGGGATGTAGTGCTAGATTCCATTATATTCTATAAATAAATTATAGTCTGGTAAATAAAAATCTATGGAAGTGTTTTTAGATACTCTAATATTTTCTGGAATACTTATTTTATACTAATCTATATATTCAATATAGTTTTCTTTTAAATATTTTTCTATAATAGACTCTCCATGAGATTTTGAGCATTTAGGACATCCGCATTTTTTATTTACATGATCACTAGGCCTTTGCCAGAATTCTCCGTGTTTAGAACAAACTATACAAACAGGCGTATTACTGTTTATATAATTTACTTTTGAGTAGTTATATTTATCACCGTGGATTTCTTTAGCTTTTTCTATCCATTCCTAAGTTGTTGGAATATAATGCTTACTACACTTAGGACAATCATATCCCTACAAATGTTCATAAGCCGATTGCTCAAAATCTCCATGTATAGGACAAGTTATCGTAACTTTTTCCTAAGCCTTTGTATAGACAGTTTTATCGTAATTATATTTATTTTTATGAATTTTATTAGCCTGTTCTATAAACTATTTTGTAGTTTTAGTTCTTTCTCTTGACTATTTTTTTATTGCACATTTAGGACAACCGTGTCCTTTTTGATGATTATAAGGAGTTTGATAAAATTCTCCATGAATGGGACATATAATTTTAATTTTAGTATCACAATTAATATATTTCATTTTACTATAATCATATTTATCTCCATGTGCCTATTTAAACAAATATAAAACTTTATCTAATGGATTTTTAAATTGCTAAGCATTTTTCATATCCCTACATTTTGGGCATCCATATCTATATAAATTAGAGGCTCTAGCATCCCATTTATTTCCACATATTTTACATTTACATTGAATTCTACTCTATGATCCTTGATATATATTTAATATTTCAATATTAGAATTAATGCTTAAAACTTTGTTTACAAATTCTTCGTGTGTTAATTTTTTCATAATCCCATATATTCATATTTACATTAACATTATTTTTATATTTCTGGTAGTTCTTTATCTTATTGCATAAAAGGGATTCCGTTTAAACTACCTCCCTATTGATGTTTCTTTAATTTAGAACCACATTTAGCTTTAAATTTAGCAATGGCAGAACCACCACAATTTTTTTCAATTTTCTTTCCGTTTTTATATGCAGTAGCCATATCAGCTTTTTCAACTCTCTTTTTAGCGTCTGGTTTTTTAGATCTTAAATCTTTTTGATACTATTCTTTACTATAAGCTGGAAATCTTGAATCTTTTACTTTTCCCTAAGAATCTGTAACAGAATAAATTCTTTTGTTGACATGAACAGTATCTTCTTGATTTGCTCTTCCTTTAAATTTGTCAACAGCATTTTCGTGTTTCTTTTTTAAAGGACCACCTTCTTCCATCTTCTTTTTACAGCCACAATCAACTATGCCACCCTTTTTGTAATAGTAGAGTTCTTCATCTTCTGCACATTGATTTTTTAAATTCTTAAGATACTAAAGTTTTGCACCATGTTCTGCTTTTTGAGTTTTTTTCTTTCTAAACTCTTGATAATCTTTCTCTAACTATCCTGAGTCTTTTAACTCTTTAATTTTATCCTAAGACAAATCTTTATACTTATTTTTTAAGTAATTAACAAACTCTTGTTCTTCGTTTTTTTCCATAAGTTAAACTAATACTAAATCTTTAGTTGAAAATATTGCTTCCTATAAATGTCCATCAGTAGTAAACCAACGACATCTACAGCCTTTTAAAATATCTCTTCCATTTGCATTTCTCATAATACTTCTTTCTATTCTATATACTACCATAATAGGAGAATTTGGAAGGTCTTGTTTCATCTTAACCATTTGTCCAGGAGAAAAAAATGTTTTTTCTTCCTAATTTATCATCATATTATTTACCATTTTTATTAAATCTTTCACTAAGTTTTTCATTTACTACAGATAATACTCTATTTTCGCAAACAAGTTGTAAGTTTTGTTTATAGAATGGAACTGGTACAGCAGAAGGTTTTGTATAAAATACTGCATCTCCTACTTGACACCACTTACATTCTGGACCTACTTCTTGAATAACACCTACTTTTATAAACTGTTCTTCTTCTTCTATTTGTCCGTTATCTGTATTTTTATATTCAGGTTTATATCCTCCAGTATCAATAATAAGTCCAGATTTGGAATCTCTCACAATTCTTTGGAAAGGATTTTCTTCAAATTGTTTTACTAAAATATAGTTTCCAATAGGCATTATTTCTATATTTTCTACATTATTATTAATATTTTCAGAGAATTCTTTTATATCAGTAGAATGTTTTTCAAATTTTTCGTTCCATTTATCTACTTGTTCATTAAATTTTTGAATATTTCTTTTGTTAATTATATCTTCCGCAGTAGTTCCGTCAAGAGCCATTATTCTTGTTGTAGACTCTCCAGCTAAATCATAAGCAATTTTTTTATCCATATTACCATTTATTCATTAAACATTTTTCTGATTCAACACTAGCTTTAGATTTCAAAATACAGCCACATTGATCACATATCCTTGAACCCATATATTTAATATTATGTTCACAGGTTTTACAAATATCTAATCTTCTTTTTTGTTCATCTGATTGATAACCAATTAAATTTCTCCAGTTACCAATTATTATATTTCGTAATTTAAGAAAGAGATTAATCATTCCAATTCCAGTCTTTATCCCAATTATCGTCTCCAGTTCTATCATCATCATCCCTGTCTCCAGGACCAAAGTTTCCAACATCATTATATTTAGATGAAGACGCTAGTAAGAAACTGTTAACTTCAATAATTTCTATTTTAGGTGTTATATATTTTACCATTTTCCTGCTACGCAATGTGCATTAAGATTTCTCATTTTAATAAGTACATGACATGAGCAACCTCTAATATATCCTGCTTTCGGACTTGTACTTATATCATCATTATCTGGATTAATCCAAAGATTTGGATTACATATTTCTCTAATTGGATTATATATAGGACAGGCTAAACAAATTTTTTTTCTTTCATCAATATTCTATACGCGCATACTTCTGTTTTTGTTTTTCTAATTTTTGTTGTTTAGCAAAATGTTTTAACATTCTTTCTACATCATCTTTTAAATATTGAACTTCATAAATATTATTATTTCCTTCATGGTCATAATGATTTATAAAAAGTCTTTTAATATTGAAATCAGAATTAAGTTTTTGAAGCATCCAAGCATAAGTGGATAACTGTAATTGATAATGATTAAAATTAACATCGTCTAAGTTAGTTAGTGGATACTTCATTTTAGTTGTAGATCTTGTAGAAGCATTATAAAACCCTTTAAAATCAATAGATTTATTAGTTTTGTGATCTCCCAAGATTATATCATTTCCATTTTTAATAAGTAAATCAATCTGTCCAGCTATATGTAAATCTAATTTAGGATTATCATAATAAATAAGATATTCTGGATAAACTCCATATTCTAAATCTAGTTCAGAGTAATCTTTTTTACACTGAAATTTTCCTCCAATTCCGAATTTTTTAAGAGTTAAATTATCCCCAGCTTTATAAAAAGCGTTTTCTAATTGAGAATGAATTTTAGTTCCTCTTTCACATGATTGTTTATTAATTTCAGTCCATTCATCTAAAATATCTTGCTGAACTTTATTTAATTCTTCTTCAGAAATATTATATACTTCCAAAAATTCTTTTGGAATTTTATGAGATTTCCAAATTCCTCCTTTTTCTTTTTTCCACACATCAGAAGGTACTAATTTTTCAAGAGCTTTATATTTTGATACCCATTGAGAATCAAATTCATTTTCATATTTGCCTATTAATGTAGTTACTGATGTATATATTATAGATGTGTCTTTTAAATTTCCATATTTATGGTCTTTTTCTCTAAACCATACATCTTTATTAATTTTATCATATTCCATAAGCATAAATCATTTTAACATTAAAATATTAATTATCTTTCATATAATTTAGAATACCTTCTACGTGAAGTTTTACTATAGATTGAAAACCTTCGTTACTAAGCAAAAAATCTACGTCTTCCTTATTGTCTTGAAAGAAATTTTCAGTTAATACTGCTGGACAATTAGTATGTTTAAGAACATAAAAATTTGCCTCTTTATCTATATCTTTATCAGAGAAGTCTGTTCTAAGTTTCTTACCTTTTAAATTAATTTTAGCTGAATCATATAAGCACGTTGCTAACTTATCAGCAGAAGTTATACCAACAGATGTATAAGCTTCCCATCCAGTAGCATTATGCCATTTACCATCGGCACCAGCAGCATTAACATGAATTGAAACATATATACAATTCTTATACTATTTTTGTAAGTCATTAACAATTTTACATCTAAGTATCAATTCTTTTGAAGAAGTTATTTTTAAATCTTCATCTTCTATATCAATTAATACTTTATATCCCAATTTATCTAATTTGTCTTTTATTGCTTTACAAACTTCTCTAGAATATTTATATTCAAAAAACTGTTTATCTGGAGAGCATTTTCCAGGAGTACTTTTTAAATGAGCTGTTCCAAGTATTATTGTCTTCATTTTTTTATTTTATCATAATCAAGTAATATAGCTAATCTCTATATACAAGGTAATATTCCTCTAGCATACTCATAATCATATTTTTTATTTTCTTTATATAATAGTACTATTAATCCAATTTGTGATTCATGTCCTTCTATAGTAAAAAAGGAAATTGATTTAGCATCACTAGCTTTTACTAATCTATATAATTTTGGAAGAGTTTTTCCCATTTTCTCAATATCTTCAAATTGAATAAAACTTTGACTATGTATTCTAGATAATTCATCTGCATAATAAATATAATCTATTTTATTCCACTACTATTTTAAAGTAGGAGTATCTAATGATCTTGGTGCTTCTGTGAGACAAGATAAATACAAATACTTATATCCTTGTAAACTTTGTGTATTATTATGATAATTCAAAAGTAAGACATCAAAAGCTTCATTATCTTTTTCCGCTATTAGTTGAACCTGTCTATTAATTTCAACGGCTGATTCTAATGAATACTATTCAGCTTTTTTGCTATGAAGAATTTCTTCTTCAGCCTTTTCTTTAATTTGTCGACTAGTTTCTTCTGTTATCTAGGAATATAAAATCCATCCAAAAAGAAGAATTATTATAACACTTCTCGTTTCTGGATGTATTTTATTAATTATTTCCCAACCCTTCTTAATTAAATCTAAATTCATCTATCAATTTGTTTTAACTTAAAAAATATTTGTATTTATCCAAATGTATTAGTATAATTAATATTATCAAAATAAATAATAAAATTGAAAATAAAAATATTAAATAGTTATGAAAAATTTGTGTAGTAATCCTTTCTTTATAACTTTAGAAGAAAAATGGGGATATAATTTATTAGATTTCATGTTTGGACAATAGATCCGAATGGAAAATCAGATGAAAAAAGATTTATTAGATTCAATATTACCTTTTAAATATAAACAACTACTGAAAATAAAATGAATATATTAGAATTTTTAAAAAATGGAAGTGGAATCCATATTAAGAAAAAGAACCGTGGTAAATTTACTTCTTATTGCGGAGGAAAAGTTACTGATGAATGTATAAGAAAAGCTAAAGCTTCCGGTAATCCTACTCTTGTTAAGAGAGCAACGTTTGCAGCTAATGTTAGAAAGTGGAAGCATAAATCAGGAGGCAAAGCTTTTTATAAAGGAGTAAATATTTTAGATAGTAATCCTAAAGCATATAAATATGTAAAGAAAAAATATAAAATGCATCAATATGGAGGAACTGTAATTAATGAATCTCCTTTAGTTACTCAAAGAATGAACTGGCTTAATAGTTTATCTGAATGGTTTAAACAAAAACAAGAATTAGATTAGTAGAAAAAAGATTTGGAATTGTATAAGAATTAGTAGACCTCAGATTTAATTTCTGGAATAGGTTCTTATATAACTAATAATATTATTCCAAGTATTATAAGTACTAAAAATAATCCTCCTTCTTAGAAATAAAAATAGGCAACCTGGAGGCTGCCTATTATTAATTTATAACACTTAATTCATTTAATTTATCTAACCAATTTAACGTCTCTTGTTCATTTAACATATCATATTCTATAGCTAAATTTATAATAGCTTTAGTTTCTTGAATATTAGCTTCATAAAGCTAATGAAATAAATCTTTAGGGTTCATAATACATTGTCATTAAAAATTCTGGAGTTAAATATTTTATTCCTGTTTTAGTTTCTGGATTCCATATATTCTTTTTAAATAGTTCATATATTGTTGGAAGTCCTTTATTTTCATCTACAAAACATACTCTTCTAATATCATCTTCAGTTGAGCGAACTATTATTTGTCTTTTATTTAGCATATAATCTTCTACTCCGGATTCAGGTTCTTTTTTAATTATTGGATTATTAATTATTTCTATATCATCTATAGATAGTTTCATCCGTTTTAATTTCTTTTCTAAATTAGGAGTAGTAATAATTTTGTCTTTATATTTAAATGTTATTTCCATCTATCCTATTTATTTTAAATATTTTTCTATTATCAATTATTTTGTCCTCCCACCTGATTCTGCCACAGGACTAATGGTTTTAGAGACCACTTTGCTACTTTTACAACATGGGAGAGTAAATTAGAGCAGTAGACGGGACTCAAACCCGCAACTTTTACCTTGGAAGGGTAACGCTCTATCAATTGAGTTACTACTGCATATTACTAGATGCCTTTCTAGTAATTAGAATAAACTAATAACTTATCATCACTGGCTGGTTATTAATTTAATAGTTTTTGTAATTCTTTAATTTTTTTAGAAGCAATTTCTTTGGTTTTATTTTTAAATTTACTTATTACTTCTTTATAGTTTTCTGATTCATATAACTCATTTAAGGAGTGTAAATTATCCTGTTCTGATAATGTTTCCCAAACCTCATTAAATAAATCATCATCTAATTGTCCAACCCATTTTTCAAATTCTTTTTTATCTTTATTTTCTTTAAGTTGAACTTTAATTGTTAAAGTATCTCCCTTTTTCTAAGAATCTATCACATAAGAACTGTTATTGTCAGTATATTCGTGATGTACATTGTCCATTTTAAATAACTCTGCTATAAGAGTTTTAAGTAATTCTTCTTGTTTCATAACAATACTAATATATTATTAAGTTTTAAAGAACAAATTTAAAAAATGTTAAATTGAAAATTTTTATTTTAATTTTTTATTTTTTTTTAAAATTTTTTGGTATATGAAAATTTTTTTATTTTTCTAAAAATTTTTCTAAATTTTTTCTCTAAAAATTTTTTTATTTTTTTTTTTTTAGGGATGGAGTGCACCTACGGTTGGGGCCCCTCCCCCAACACGTAGGAAAAATAAGTCAATTTGTTATTGATAATCTGTCTATGACAGAAGGTGATGCGAAATTCAAGCGTGAAAACTGCAAAATCTTCAATTTATGTTTTACTTAATTTCGTTAAACTATGGCAAATAGAAATGAAAAGGCGTTTACGACTTTTGTCGCTTTTGATAGCGACGACGCCAAGAAAATTCTTGAAGAGAAAAAGTCGATGGAGTTCCCACAACTTACAACAATGCAGGGTAAAGGAAAATTGCAGCGTCTGATTAAATGGGAGGCAATAACCTATCGTGGTCGCGATATGGATATTCCCGTTATTTCTGCAAAACAGGGAAACACCCAAAAACAGGTTACTTTGTCGTGCCTGTTTGGTCGTGAAAATCCTTTTGTTGTGGATAGGGAAAATGGAAATTACAAGAAAGGTGATCGTTATCAAATTGACAATTTGGTAGCGTGGACACCCGAATTGCAGGGTACTACATCCTCCCGCAACGCTGCCGTCATGGCTGCCGTAACTGACAATCTCGAAATTACCCTTGTAACTGTTTGGGGGCATTTTGAGGGCGGTCAGGGTAGGAGCTTTAATCTTACCTTTGTTGAGTCGGGTGCAAAGAAACTTTAAACTCTTTCAACGCTTTTGTGTGGTGTGCGTCTAAACACCACGCATTTTTTCTCACTAATTAAAAATTAAATAGCATGAAATATTATTCAATAGAGGTTTATTATTCCTTAGCAGGAAATGCCTATCCCGAGAAAAATACCCATTTAAATTGTGGCAAATATCTTTATCCATCTTTTGAAAAAGCTGTTGAGGCTCTTGCAAATGATATTGAGGTAGAATATAATAATAAAGACTACTATGGTCTAAAAGTTAATTTGCCCAAAATAGACAAATATGGCTACCCAAACATGGGCACTTTTGATTGTGCCTATCGTTTTGGACCTATGGTGCATTATGAATGTCGAATTGTTGCAAAAGAAATTATATAAAATTTAGGGCATCATCTGCAAAGGTGGTGCCCTTATTTTTTTATCTCGCAAACGAGAGGTTTGCTAACGGAAAAGTAAATAAAAAGTAAGCCAAGATGTATAACGGTACCACATCCTTGACGAAATAATATGTATATTTTAATGTGTCCTTTGGTACATTTATTTCAGTCAAATACAAATAGTTAATAAATTTAAAGGACACTAAATAAATTCAATTAAACTCATATGAATAAAAATGAGAAGACGTTTGCTAGCAACGTCGAAGCAGCTGTCGAAGCTGCAGCTGGCAGTGTGAAGTATAAGCAGAGTTTTGACACCTTTGAGGCAGCTTTGGAGGGTACTAAGGAACGTACAAAGTTTGATCCTAGTCTCTCGCAGTTTGTAGTAGGTACAGTGCTGGACTTTGATCCTGCTAAGATGAAGATCGGTATTAGTGACATTGGCAACAATGGCGCTACTGTTCTGTCTGTTCCTGCCGGCACTAAGGACGGCAATGGCAAGGTGAACTTCAATCGTGCAATGAATGTCTATGTATCTTCACTGGCGAAGACTATTCGTGTGCATGATGCACAGGGTGAGCCTGTACAGAATGCTGACGGTAGTCAGAAGACTGTTGACGGTACTGGCAATGCTGTTTGGGAGGCTTTGAATGCCTGTAAGTCTGACTCTGAAATCCTTAACTGGGTGAAAGGTAAGACTCTTGAAGTTACTAGCATCAAGCGCGAGTACGGTCCTAGCAATTTTGTAGAGATTGGTGGTACTCGTACTCCGAAGGGTCATCGTCTGACTTCACTGCCCCTCTTCAATGAGCTCTAATCCATATCTCTCACCGAATATGGAGAGCTTAATGTGTGTTCTCGGTAGAATGGTATCGAAAGATACCATTTCTGCTGAGGGCAAACTTTTGAAAAATTGTCTTTGGGATAATCCAGAGATGAATACTCTTGGATTTTTTCTTCTTGAGAAAAGAGGATTTTATATTATAGTGAGAAAGTTTATTGAAATTAATAAGTAAAACTTAATACTTCCAGTTCGAGATGAATAGGAAGTATTTTTTATTTATTATATAAGTATAGTTTCACAAAAACAGGAGTTAAGTGTATGTTCCACGCATCAGAGAGTATGTTTCACGCAAAATTTAAGTGTTAGAGATATGCTCTTGGGCACTGGAAAATGCGCCAACTTCACCAACTCAACTTCACTCAACTCAATTTCAAAAAGTTGCTGCTTTCTTAAATTTAGTTTTAGAGAAAGTTTTTCAACACAAAAATATTGAGTTTTCAAGTGTTTCTGAATTTTTAAAAAATATTTCAGATATGCTAACAATTTTTTTAAAAATCACATATAAAAAATACCTCTGATGAGTCTTTGAAAATTAAGACGAAACCTAGAAATTTCAATGGTCAGGTATAAACAAATAAACAAAAAGCAATATGAAACAGAAAGTATTCGAAACAAAAGAAGGAGTAGCATTGTTCTTCGATGAAGAGAAGTATGATTACTCAAGTGATAACATGCCTGCTATTGAAGCAGCTCTTAAAGAAGATATGTCCAATTATAGGGTGGATCCTCAAGGAGCAGCAATGGCACATAATCTAATGGCAATCATGCAAAACATGGATGCTATGAAAGAAATGGCATGTTGAACATATAAGGGCAGTATCGCCAATCGTCCCGGGTTGCAGAGAAACGTCGTCGCGCTGTGGAAAATTACGACGTAGGCTTGTAGGTTTCAGTACAACATAGAACCTTCCGTGATGAGCATAACAGGTACGTTAAGCCTGTAAAAAACTCAATATAAAATATCCTGTAACGCTGACATCGTTGCTACTCTGTCATTAAGCACGGGATTTCCAAGATGTTGAGGACGCCAGTTTCTTATAAAATGTATGTTGACTGTGGGAGGACTACTCATATATATGAGAAAGACAGTCAGTAAAGAAAGAACCAACTGCATTTATAAGTTTTAGGTGTAAAACACAAGTAAAACAATGTGGTAAATTCCTATTTCCAAGAGGGGAAGTAAAATAAAAAGCTTGGCTAGGATAATTTGAGTGTTTATATGCCTGTAAGAAAAAGAACACTACCTTCTGGTACCGAGGGGAAATCGGTACAAACATCGAGGTATATCCGATGTAAAATAAATAAAATATACTTAATCAAAGATAACCACCGATCGGAGAGGATATTAAAATATCTAAATAATAAGATTAGTAGTGGCAAGGAGTAAATTCCCTTGAAATGTATTATAATGTTCAAATTATATGCCAGTATAATGTGTTCCGTATCTGCTGTAGCTGGCACTACAGATTGACGTATGTAGACTTAACTCTCTTTAATGAGACTGTGAGATAAAATGTTAAGCTCGATCTCCAACACAGTGAGGAGATAATATTTTTAAGATCTGGATACTATGGCAATAGATCGTGATGCCAGACTTAGATCCTCAAAGCGTGAGAGGATTTTAATCAAGTTGGAAATAGGCGAATAGAGGATGCATACTCTATTGAAAATAGTAAATCCTAGAAACGCACAACTAGGTGTTGAACTAAGCATTGATGTTCAAGTAATAAGGAAAATATGCAGTAACTAATATCTTATATTTTATAAGAAATTAGGCTAGGTTGGTAACCAAGATAATAACCATTAACTTTAAAACTTAAAGATGATAAAGTCATCCATTCCTACGTGACATCTTGGAATTCGTAGTGAGGGAAACAAAGTATAAACAAATCCTTAACAAGATAAGGTTGCAGCTGTATTTTCTCAGCACACAACGAGAAGTAAAATAAGTTAAACGTGTTGGCAGCTCGGAAATAGACGGCATTATCTATTAACAATCTGAAACAACAAACAATTTGAAACCGTCGAAATTTCACTGAAGATTACTACCGATTAATGGGTAGATTCACTGTAATACTCTTAGTAGTATATGAGTGGGGATAAACGACGTTAAAGAAATCCCGAAATTGTTAAAGTTTGTTTGTCCTCCATATCAATACGGGTATGGAGGAATTTTTACAACTAACAATATGAAACAAATAAAACTTTAAGAATATGAAAAAACTAAAAAGTCAAACCCAAGACTATATTTGGGGAGTGTTGTTAATTTTAAACGTTTTCTTATGGATTTACGTAGCAGCATTATTCGTTTGAATCCAATTAAATTGGAGTTAACATTTGAAGAATCCTGTAATGAATTCTTAAAAACTCGTAAAGGACTTCAATATCTTTTAATGAAGTTCTCAAATCTTTCACTCCAGAGTGCCATTAAGGAGTATAAATTAAAAATGGCAGAAGCAGACTTTTATTGTCCTTAAACAAATAATTAACAATATGAAAAAGCAAAATTACATGGCTTTGACTGAAAGTCTTAATAAGTTCCGTATGGAACATCAGTCAAAAACTTTTACTCGTGAGGAGCTCATAGAAGCTCTTTGTGGATTAGGATTTAATAAAGGAACAGCAGGTATGGTCATTGCCAAGTTTGTGCCATCTGAAAAAATGGGTACTTCCAAGCTTTATAGCTTTGGAAGGGAGCCCATTCATAAATCTTCAATAGAAGCAATTTATCGTAAGTTTGCTTCTTATGGTAATGCTCCAACTAAAAAATCTGCAACTCCAGTTTCAGAAGAAGAATCTCTTATCAGTAAAATGAAAGAGATGGGTTATCAAGTTCGAAAAATTGTCGGATTTGATATGGAGCGATTCCAGAAAGAGAATCCTGTTTTGTATAAGAAATATCTTAAATATGAGACAGTATGACGCCGAAGGAAGCAATCCAAATAGCAAGGAAGTATAATCTTGAAGTTGAAGTTCGTCAAGAACTAGCTTCAGGATTAACTCCTGAAGAAGCACTAATTGAATGGGATATTCTTTAAGACGAAATATCTACTCGGTAATCAATCCGAACTCTAGAGTGTTCCTGTTAAATCCTAGGTGGAACTAAAAGATGCGAAGGGTTTAAAAACTTTCAACTAGAATTAGCTACTCTAGTAATGAAAGGTTCAGGTTTTCGGCGCGCTGCTTTTACTGAACAATTTTTATTAACAGCTAACAAACAAACAATATGAAAAGTTAAATATGATAACAGATTTTATTTATAATGATATTGTTCTTTATTGTAAAGGATGGTATCAGAAGAATGGAAATATGTTAGAGGATTTAGGTTATCTATTCTCTAAAGTATATGCCTGGACTCCTAAGACAGAAAAGGAAATAGGGCATATGATGCTTATTGTTCTTGATAAATTGTACGATGGGTTGGATAAACCTATAAATTCTTATAGATTTTATAATAAACATTCTGTATTTATGGAAGAAATTTATAAATATATGAATTTATATGAAATCTCTATGGATATGGCAATTATTTATCTTGTAAGAGGTGTACTTCAAGGATTATCTCAAGATGAGATTAAACTCAAAGCTCCTCATTATGGAAAAAAAGAATATTTCAGAATGGGAAGTTTATTTGGAATGAATCCAATAAGTATGACTTATGCTGAAATGAATAGAAGAGCACAGAAAGCATTTAATAAATAAAAGTTAGCACCGCAAGCCCGTAAAAAATACACGGCGTCCCGAGTGGTCCATACGTCGCTCCTAAAATACTAGTTCGGAGAACTTGGATAAATCCAGATATAAGTATGCGTGCACAAATAAAACTGGAGAACTAACTTTTAGTAATAAAGAGAATCTACACTCTATAATATAGGACCGGTATGTCCGGATAGCATAGTTTAGTATTAGTGCGTTGTAGTCGTCCCATTTAATGAACTCAGGGCAACGGAAGACCTCTTCACTGAGAAACTCCTATATTTATTTTTAATAACTTTAAAACAAACAACAATATGAAATGTCCAACTTGTGGTAAAGAACTTGGAACTGAAAGTAATATCAGTTCTGATGAACGCTCTATGAAAGAGCACGGAGAATGTTTTGAATGTTCTCTTTGGCATGAGAGATTACCTCTTGTAGGTAATTCTAACACTGCAATCATTGATGGTACTTTCTATACTATTGGTGATGAAGATGATCCGTCTCCATTCCGTGGATTTGGTGGTGATAAATTTGTTATCAATTTTAAAGATGGCAGAAAAGTTACTACTACTAATCTCTGGTGTGGTGGTAATATCTCTGAACACTGGAAATCTCAATTTCCTAACAATGCTGATTTCGATTGGCAGTGGAAGAAAATAGGTGATTATAATTATCTTATTCCAAAGGAAGAGGAAATTCCAGACTCTTTAATTGCTCAAGCTGAAACCAATATTGGTATGTAAAATAAATATTAAACAAAATGAAACCAACAGAAAAGAAATTTGTATGTGACCTAATTTCATTGGTTGCAAATGCTGTAGCTACTGGAACAATTCCAGAAGCTGAAGACTACTTGGTTGAAAAATATCAAGGTGAAGACAATGAACTGATTGAACATTCTTTGAATGTGATGTCTCAAATCTCTAACAAACAAACAATATGAAAATTGGAAAACTATTAAGTAAAGACCTAGAGTTACCTTGTGTAATTCTTCCAGTAGAAAGAACATTAAATCCGAAAGGAAAAGAAGTTCTTGTATACTCTCAAAATCGTCTTGCTAGAGGATATATGGAGGACGATACTACTGTCGTAGAAATTAATATAATTGTGGAATTTGCAATAATTCCGGAATTAGAGGAATTTCTTAAAGATAACGTAAGTAATAAATTAACAGAACTTTATTATGTTTAGAGTGCGTTTAAATTTCAAAATATATCCTTTTAAAAGCTATTCTGAAGCTCTTCAATTTAAAATTAAAAATGGAGGACAAATCTGTCAGTTAGTTGAAAGCTATGGAAGAAGAAATTAAAGGATACATCTTGCGGGCAATACCAGATATTGCTCGCAAGTGTAATGTAAAAGCTAACAAAGTAATAGAAACAATTAAAAAATTATATGATGAAAATAAATTTCACTAAAGACCACATGATTCGTTTGTATGACCTTGCAAATGAAGCATTGTTTGATAAGACAACGGTCTACACAAAATTAGGTCAACCCCTTAACATCTATGAACTTCTTCACATAACTTCAATCAATCAACTTAATGAGATTAAGTCCAGTCTTGCTAAGAAGATTGAGAAGATTGAGGAGGCAGATGAATGGATAACTCCTGATGGAGATAAGCTTCAAGCAATGAAAGATACTAAAGAATTAGTAAATCTCATTATTGGTTGGAAGCGTTACAATCTTGAGATGTCCGAGAACGCTCATAAAAAGGAAGAGCTTAAAGCTAAACTTGACGAATTGAAGGAATCTCAGAAGACTCCAGAAGATCGGATTAAGGAGTTGGAAGCTCAACTTAAAGAGTTGGACGAATTCTAAAATAAAAGAGTGAAGCTTGATACCGGAACGTCAGTACCCGTTAGTTTTACTAACTAGGACGGTAAAGTAGAGATAAAACCGCTCGAAGCCACTCTTTTTAAAAATAAATTTCCGAGGGATTAGTGGACAGAATCGACTGTCATAAGGGTGGTTCTACATAGGTTTGCATGTCCTACGTGTAGATGGGTAGGAAATTTATTTCATGGCACATCCTAAAAGAAAATTAGTTACTTACAAATTTTAACAAATTATGACAACAGTAGAATTTAACAAAAAGAACGAAAATCCATTTTATGGATTAAGTAACTGCTTGAAGCTTCAGCAATCAGTATCAAGTACTATCACAACACAGATGTTGGATCGTGCTTGGGCAGAAGTTTCAGACAATAAACAAAAGAGAGAATTGTTTTTCTCCATACTATTTAGTATTGGAGATATTACTAATCGCCAACACAATATTTTCAAAGGAAAGAAGAAAGATAACGGTGGTAATGCCAATCGTATAGGATTTGAAGTATGCTTCAAGTGGCTTTGGAACAATCAAAAAGAACAGTTTATCAAGTTTATGAATGCTCAACTCTTTAATGAATATTCTTGCTTTGATTTACTCTATAAGAATAGAGTAAAAACTGTAAAAGGTTCTTCTAAGGTATCTGAAGTATATTCTTATCTGCTGGATTCAGAATATAACGAAGCTCTTCT
>Ga0256404_1002702_pt1 | contig 38386 bp, 44 predicted proteins | sample RumenRJG_01DNA_FD_185990 | JGI IMG/M metagenome (GOLD analysis project Ga0256404, IMG submission 185990) | Bovine rumen microbial communities from Lethbridge, Alberta, Canada - RJG_01 | ecosystem: Host-associated > Mammals > Digestive system > Stomach > Rumen | place: Canada: Alberta | collected...
TGCTCTATCATTTGCACAATATTCTATATCATCAAAATCTACATCAAGTACACATTTAATTGTTTTCATATTTATCCATCCTTTTTTATTTTTCTATTTATAAAATAAAACATAAGAAAAAAAATACCATAGTGGTATTTTTTTTCTGTATATTAATAAACATCTGCATACGAAATCTGGGCTGTCTCTGCAACAGTTATGTTCTGAACTGTATATGATTTAGAATAAGATGCTAGCCAACAGTCAATATAAGTTTCCACATAATATTCATCAGCACTACCATTACGACGTGTCTTAACCTGAATTTCAAGTGGAACTTTTTGGTCTTTCAACGTTTTAAATACTAAACGTGTATTAACCTTTCTTGACGATGCGCTATCTTCCTGAACCATTGTGGAACTATCCCAATCTGTAGCACTATCTCTTGCTGTAGAATCATAAACCTTTGAACCAACTTCATTGAATGGAACACCATTTGTTGTTAAACCAAGAGCATTCCAAATAGAAGATTCATAAAGAGCAATACGAGAAACATTTAAGGTTCCACCATTCGTGTTTCCTGGGACGGCTTGCACAACACCTTCCCAACCTATTGCCTGTAATTTATTAACCTGTCTTTGCTCACTTATATTAAAACTTTGAATCATACCTACGATACAACCGTTTGAATAAACGAAAATATTTGTAGATGTTGTTGCTAACGAGTTATCAAATGAAGACACAGGCTTCATTGTATTGTTAGCAGTTCTTATATCATTTCGCGTTGCACGGTGAGTGTTTGTAGAAGTATTCTGACCAAAGTTATTGAAGTGTCTTGTTGCATCATATGCCATACTCTACGTCACTCCTTTGCCATACTAGAATAAACATCAGAATACTGAATTGTAGCAGATTCAGTAACTGTAATCGTACCGCTTGCAATTGCTTTTGAATAACTGCTTAACCAGCAGTCAACATATGTTTCGATGTAATATGCTTTTCCTACATCAGGCATTTTCGTTTTTATCTGTAATTCTAGTGGTACACGTTGTTCCTTCAATGTCTTGAAAGGATTACCTAATGTATTCGTAGAAGCACTATAAACTTTTGCATCACCAGGAATCTGTGAAGCATATTGAGAAAATTGACCTGTTGGTGTCAATCCTAAAGCATTATACAAACTTCCATTAAATATTGCAAATCTTGATATTGCAATCTGACCACCATTTGTATTACCTGGTACAGATTGTACAACACCTTCTGTACCTAACTCCTGAACTTTCGTAATCTGACGTTGTTCTGAAGGAGTAAATGACTGTACAAAACCGATTCTCATATTATTAGAATATACTTCGATGTTCGTACTAGTAATTGGTAGTGACGCACTATTATCAAGAATTTCTGGCATACCTGTGGCACGTTGCGTATTTAGCCATTTGTTAGTATCTGACGTGAACGCAGAAGATGTACCAGTTACTTTTGCCATATATAATCACCTACCATCCTTTATTATCCCTTATTATTTTGAACCTGAAGAAGAGAATCCAAAGCTGATTGTGATATAATTTAATGGATATACTGCTTCGATTTCAAAATTGACAAGAACTTCGCGTGGGTCATCAGGCGAATCCTTAACCGTTGGACCGCTATAGCCTAAAATGATTTCCTGACTGACAAACTGGCTCAAAATACTATTAATTGAGAACTGAATATTTGCTTTTGCAGAAGGAAGGTTTTTAATACCTACATATAATTCGTCACAAGTCTTACGAACCTGTGCAATTACATAGTCTTTAATCTGAATTAATGTAATTTCTGTTGTATTAACTTCATCATCGCAAGTTGTAATACCATGACGAACAACAATACCATTTCCTTTTTCATGAACAACACAACATCCACTTTCTGCAAGTGCATTCTTTTCAGTTTCTGAGTAACTATCCATCAAACCCTTGAATCCACAAGCAATCTTTTTACGTGTTAATGGCTCTGCTACATCATGCGTAAATGCAACCGTTGCTACACCTAATGCAAGATAGCAACCAGGCAATACACGAGTATTAATACGACCTGTCTGAATATTCTTGACATCGTACTGCACACGACCTGGAGTTACATATACAACACGTTCGTCATTATATGCTTCTGCTTGCTGTTTCATGCCCAAAGATTTATCTGCGGCTGTTGCGGCTTTATTAATTGGCTGTCCTGCATGTGCGGAAAGATATACCATACGTTCATGGCGTCCTTTCTCTGAGGACATATTGTCAATATGTGTCTGTGCATGAGCACCAACAACTGCCGATGTTGTTAATGGAACAATAGCATTAACGTTATCAACACCTGCAACATCTTTTTGCAATTTGTCAATTGCCTTATTCATTTCATAATCGGAATCATTCTTCGCCTGTACACAAACTAATGGTGTGACACCTGCACGGAACGCCAATTCTGCACCAAGTGTTAATGAATTTGTAACAATAGAAGAAGCTGTAACATCATAGTTACCATATTCTTGAACTACATCATCATAAGAATAGAAAACTTTTGGTTCGTAATCTTCTTCTGCCTTACGGTATTTATAAGATACATAATAAACATTGTTTTCGGCAATAGCTTTACCAAATACAGCTTTCTTCGTTAAGATACGAACGCAATCTCCTGTTGTGATTGCTGTATTATCAAAATCTGGAACCATAAATGTAATACCAGGGATGATATTTAAATACTCTGTGACAGAATTAACTGCACCTTCAAACAAAGCAGGTGTAATTTCTGCACCAGTTTCATCTTCCTGATAAATCTTGACTTCTTTTGTAAGTGGGTCTGTAACTTGGAATACATAGCTACCATCTACAACTTCATCTGAATCAGTAATAATGAAATATTCGTATTTTGATTCATCATCTACCTTATCTTTATTTAAAGCAAGGAAAGATTCACGAAGTTTCTGACTATACTGTGTAATCGTTTCATCGAATACAACTTGTGGCTCAATTTCCGTCTTTGGTGCTTGCGTTTTAATCGTTACACTATCACCAACATGCGTAATGGAATTACCATCCTTATCAGGCACGAAAACATCTTTAATTAAAATTTTCATACCGGGGATTGCTTCGCGGTTATATTCTTCACTAACTCCCCATTCACCAATGATTTTTTTCGTAGCATTATCTGTTACACGATAACATCCACAGTTTACATGAGCAGAATCTGCATGGTCAAATGCATCTTCTAAGTATGTGATTTCAAGCGTATAGCTACCATCTACAATCTGATATTCATTATCATCATCAGGAATTAACGTAATTTCTCCTTTTAGTTGAAGACTACGTTCATTTGGCTGTGCAATAATTTTATATTCAGGTGCTTGAATCGTATTCCATGCAATTTTATTTCCGTCTTTTAACATATAGGCTTCATTCTTACCTTCTGTAAAGACTTTAGAACCTTTTACAATTGCACCATTACTCAATGCTTTATCTGTAACAGAAATGATTTCAAAAACATTGTTATACTTTAATTTATCATATGCTTGTGAATCACTTTTCTTAATTGCTTCATTATAAACTTCAAAATAGTTTGCGCCCGTTCCAATTAAACCTAAGCAACGTGTAGCACCAACATTATTTACTGCGCTTGCTGATTTTATGAATCGAGCATACGCACCAGGAACTCTATATGGCATACTGATATACCTCCAATTTTAATTATTTTTTATCGCTATATGTGATTTTGTTCTCACCATTACGATTTGAATTTTTCTCTACTGTTGTAGATTCAAATGTCTTTTTGCCTATATCTTCTAACCCAAATTGTAATTTCATATTGAACTCGTTCGGGTCGAGCAAATCTACATCTTCTATCCATGTTGACCATGTATTAAATCTTACCTGTGATATATATATCTTATCAGAGTTATAATCTATCGTTGTTTCTCCTGCATAACTTGCATCTTTTATGATAATTCCCTGATTTTGTATATACCTCCTTAATGAAAACCTTAATGCTTTTGTAATCAAATCGGTAAATACTTCTCGGTCTAATGGATTCTTACAACCTATATCTATCGTTACAGTAAATTCATAAAAACCTTGATAACGATATGCTATTATCGAACCTGTTCGCGGGTCAGTTACTTCTGAACACATATCTCCTAACCCACTCGTTATCATATTTCCTGACGTTGCACTTAATATCACCGTTGGAAATTTCCTTAATTCTTCAGGTTCCGAATCATAAAAAACAGCCTCGGTGAAGTGATTGTCACTAATCTGTCTCGGTAATTTGTTTTTATAATTTTTTGGATTATTAAAATATAGCCGCAAGAATGTTATAAATACATCCTTTGTATGCTTTATCGCATTCTCCATCAACATATTAGTTTCTTCACCTCTATCCCCTTTGTTTCCATTGGATTCATCTAAAAAATAAATAATGATTATAATATTCTTTATTTTTTAATTCATTTTCATTACAATACAACAATATCAAATAAAAAGGAATATCTTTCTGCTAATGACAGTTAGATATTCCTTACTTTTATAACCTAGGATATAATGTCGTTCTCTTCATATCATAAATCGGGTCATTGACATCATATGGCTTTAAGTTTAGCTCTTGATGAAATAAATACCCTCCTGCTTGATTCGTCATGGAATTAATAACTTGATATATTGTCCCTGTCGGAGATATTAATACATCACGATTCTTTATCTGTGTATCTGATATTGTCCATGCTCCACATGGTTGATTATATGTCAACATTTGATTCGGTGTAACATCTAAAGATGCTTGCGCAGGTTTTAATCTAATATATAGCTGATATGCAGGGTCATATCCTCCTACATACCCTGTCCCATAACATATCGGACAATCTGATGTCCCTGCTCTCCCTCTTATATCATCAAAACATCGTGGGCATCTTTCTCCATCTAATTTCCTTGTATATAAGTCAAATAACATCCCTGTATTCTTTAATATCCATAAACTTCTTTCGTTCATCTTTAAAAACCATCGGTCTGTATTATGTACTTGAAAACAGGTCGGTAAAGATAACTTCCCTTCTATATATTCTTCTTCAGTCTTATATACGGTGGAAACTTTATACCAATTCTGTATTTGTGGATTCTTCGATATACTATAATCTTCATAACGATTCGTTGTTAATGGCTGATTGTTTAATTTATAAAATATCCCATTTTGTGTAAATCCTTTATAAATGTTATAATATACTTTTTTAATTTCTTTATTTAATAAATTTTTATCAGGATTCTTGACTTCATTCCATGTTATTACAATATGTCTGTTATCCCTAGGGTATGAAATATCTATATGCGTAGGCGCAGGTAAGTTCTTTTGAAAAACTTGTATGTTCATCATTCCATCACCACGGATAAATAAGTATTTTAGATGTGATATGTAAGTTTAGTTAGATATATCTGCTTAATTAGATTTAACAGGCTTAGTTATGTTTAATAACTTATATTTAACGGGAAGTATATCAAGTATATGAATATTAATGGTGTGATATTGATAATGTGATGTATGTATAGATAATGTGGTGTGATGATAGAATCTAAAAATATCATGCTTATAATAGAATCTGACAGGGAATATATCAAGTATTGAAACATTACAAATATATCATACTTTGTTTTCCAAATAAGATAGAACTCATTCCTAACTGTTCTTGAAAACCATGCAAATCATCCAAAATAACATTCGTAGATTTTATAGGGGAATCTTTCGCACGAATTTTTACAATATATTCTCCATTTTTCAATGCAAATTTATATCTTCCGTCATCATCTGTTTTTACATACGTTACCAATTTTTTATTTTTATCTAAAATAATCATTTCAGATTTATCAACTGGTGTCTTTTTGTTATCTATTAATTGCCCATAAATCATTTTATAATCTGAACCACAAAAACTTACAGTATCTTTATATTTTTTATAAATTAAACCTTTAACCTCTAAAAAATATTCAAATTTCAAACCATTTTTAATAGTTATATTCCTTTTTGTGATTTTTTGATTATTCACAAAAATGTCTATATTATATAACCCTGGCGTAATATACGAAGTATATCTACCACCTTTATCTGTATAACATACTTCTGATACTACATTACCAAAAGAACTATTGATTTGATTCATACTTAAGAATTCTATTTTAGTATTTACATAAGTTTTTTCTTTATTCTGTAAAACGCCAGTTAAAGGACGTGGACAATACCTTAACATATCTATATCTGTCGGATTTTGAATTATCTGATTATTTGTATGTAAAGTATACTTTACATTATCATCAGAAACAACATCGAAAGCACACTTCCAACTATGATTACTTTGTCTACCAATAACATCAAAGAAACACGTAAAAGTAATGCTTTTTTGTGGTGTTGACAATGCGCTTTCACCTCCATTACAACAATGGTAAAACTCTACTCTTAATTAGATTTTTTCCATCATACTTCTTTGCTTTTAAATTAATTCGATATGGAATCATTTCTAATACATATTTATATTGACACTCTCCATCTGTAGCATCCATACACAAATAGTAAATAATGGTTTCCGAATCATTAAAAAGACTATGCTGACATTCTTTATATTGATAAAATTTTAATATTTCTTGATGTATTTTTAAATCTATTACAACTTGATTTAAAAATACATGTCCTTCATTATCAAAACCACAACATATAGAACCATCTGTAAAAAAACATTTCTTTATATCTTTTGTCTCATTTAAAAAAGTGGATGTACTTTCTTGCAAATGCAATCCACTTTTTGTTTCTATTTCCCAATGCATTTTATTCATAATTATACAAAAAGTCCAATGTAAATTGATAAGTTGGCTGTTTCACTAAAGAATCTTTTTTTAGTTTTATTTTTGTTTGAATTGTTGCATGGTCAGATACACCTAAAATTGAACCATATTCATCACTTGCGTTTCCTTGAATATCTTTCAATTCTCTATGTGCCATATCAACTGCTTGAAATTCTGAATTTAAATCATATGTAATACAACGTGCATAAAAGAAAGGATTTAAATCACGACTTTCAGGTGGAATTGTAATACGTAATCTACAATTTGCCGCATTTTGAGCAATCATCTGTGGAGTTCCACCATCCCATGCTGGTTCATTATTCCAAATATCAAATTCAACCATGAATTCAGATTCTCCACCAATCATTCCATTACATCTTCCGTAATAAATTTTTTTATTTTGTGACGTACTTGCCCAACTTAATAACACATGACCATCAACATTATCCAAAACACGACTATAATATGTCATTCTAGGAAAAATTGTGTTTGGTTTCATATAGCATCACCAGTTCACATTTCCATTTTCAATGCTACCTTCAATTCTATCATTTAACTTATTTAATTGTTCCATCATAACTTTTTTAGCGACTTCATAATATGCATGTTGATATTTTTTTAATAATGGACGAAGCTTTTCATCATTTAAAATATCAACATCAATATCATCTTCATTATATTTTGAAGATAAATTATCTAATACGTCTCCTGTAAGAATACTATTGACATCAGCTTCGTCCATAGCCTTAATAAATGCATCATCTAAACGTAGTTTTGAATTAAATCTTCGTTCAAAGTCTTTTACAATTTTATCATCAAATTGTATATTGCTAATAGCTTGTTCTACATCTGATTTAACTTGTGCTTCATCAACATCTGCTTGGATTAAACGTTTTTTCATATTTTAAAACCTCATTTTACTAAAAAGACTTGATTATCAAATACTTTATAAGAGTTGCCACAATTCTTACAAATTAAATATCCTTCCTGTTTTTCAAGTGGAGAATATTTACATTCAGGGCAACGATTATTTTTAACATCCGCAGAATCTAATTTCTTTAATGGCAATAAATTTTCTCCATCATTTGGATTAACTTCTACGTTCACATATTCTAAATCTCCATTTGTAATAGCGACTAAGCGTTTCATGAGAACACCTCTCATCAAGCATCTTCTTCATCTACTGTGCTTTCAAGTAAATTATTTATTTCTGATGGAAGATTTGAATCCTCACCATGACTTAGAACATCATCCGTTAGCATATCGAAATCAATATGATTATTAAATGTACCATCAGAAAAGCTCTCTAAATTTTTATATCCATCAACTTCAAACCAATCGTCACTACTATTAATTTTAGAAAATGCTCCTAAATTAAAAGCACGCATCATATCTCCATTACAACGTTTTTCAATATATGATTCTAGTTCTTCCATTAGATAAATATCTACTGTTGCTTCGGAATCAACAGTAGATGCAACAGAAATAATTTCCTCAGGAGACAAATCCTTTAAAGCTGACTTAATATTTGTTGCCTTATCTGCTACAATTAAACGTTTTTTCATTATAAACTCCCTCTTATACATCTATTACCTGTGTATTTTTTTGAAATCCATCACAAGTAATTACTAATTTATATTTTCCTTTATTTAAATTTAAATTAAACTGTCCTTCTAATGTTGTATTGTCTTGACATTCTAATTCATAATCATCTAATGTTGGATTATACTTATATGCTTGAACTAACGCATTTTGAATCCCATTTCCATGCGCATCCAAAATATAATCTGTTAATTCTTCTGTTCCATGCCCATTATCTAATACTTTGTTTACAATTTGAGTAGATTTTGTTTTTATTTCTTCTATTGTTTTACTACCATCATTGTAAACATTTAATTGGAATTTCTTTTCTACTCCACTAGGAAGAGAAATTTTCATAATATAATTTCCATTATCTAAAAAAACTTTCCATTTTCCTTTATCATCAGTACTTGTTTGAATAAAAGGATTTTTTAAGTCATCCATTGTAAAAATAAAAATAGAAATATTAGAAATTCCCATATGATTTTTTGATGTAAATTCATCTTCAATTTTAAAAATTCCTGTTCCTAATGATGTATCTGATTTCTTTTCCAACCCAATATTATTGAATTGAATTTCTTCATTTTCATCACCAATTTGAGCACGTACAGTTCTTTCTTCATACCCATCTAAAGAAAAGATAAACTCATAATCACTTGGGAAAATTTTAGATTCCCATTTTCCATCTTCATCTGTAGTTGTTTGATAAACAATGTTATTGTTTTCCAAATCTACAATTTTAACCTTTACATCTTTTATAATTCGATTACTATTAATATCGTTAACAAAACCATATAAATATATGGTATTATTATCTTCTGTATTTCTTGCTATAATATTAAAACTATCTAAAATATTTAACTGTTCTTCATTATATTCTCCTGAAAATACAATTACATATTTCCCATAGTTTTCACAGACATTTGTATCAAAATTATATGCATATCCATCATCAAAAGATTCCATTGGTTTCCAAGGTAAATCTTCATATACATTATCATTATATTCATGTAGTACACGAACTTTTGGATTTTTTACTTGAACAACTTTATCATCTTTTTTAAATTCACAATATAATGTTGATATATCTCCTTTATAGAAATCCAAAGTATTATTACACCACACTTTCTTATGGTTTTCTATAAAAAAAATAAAGCATAAACAGTTTTACATTACTGTTTATGCTTTATTTTTAACATCTATTAAAACTTAAAATTAAGTCCTGTAGCTTTCATCTTCTCTTCAACAAACTTACGCATAGCATGAGCTGTAGAAATACGATGTGAAGCAAAATGTTTCTTAGCAAGCTTCTTAATAGAAGAATCGCAAGCATCAAGTGTTTCTTCTGTAAGAGATACAACAGTCTGTGCAACCTTCTTAATAGCTTCATTGCATTCATCTGTTGTAATATCTGTATTTGCAGTTTTCTTGATAGCTTCCTTCGTTACACGCTTATCAAACTTACAAGAAATACCTTCTGCAATCAAGAGCTTCTGCAACTTTGTAAGAGAAGCACTTACATATTTTGCAGGGAAATACGTCTTGACTGTTTCTTCCGCATCAAAAAGAATCTTTTCCATGCGGTCATCAAGTTTCTTAGCAAGGCGTGTAGCAAGAACATTTGTCTGCTTTGCAATTAACTTACGTTCTGCAACAACATTCTTGCTTGCAACCTTCTTTGGCTCTACCTTCTTTTTAGCAGAAGCCTTAGCTGTCTTAGCTGTCTTTTTCTGCATATATTTCTTTACAATTTCATGAAATTTCTTCTTATCTAACATATTTAAAACCCCTCGTTTATCAAAAATTAAAATTAAAGCTGTTTTAACATAGCGGCAAGAATACGATTCTGGTGCTTTACAGAAGCCTTTTTATCTTCCTTCTTGTCAGTATCTTCATCCTCTTCAGCAGGAGCTTCTTCATCAAAAGGTTTTTCGTCTACATCATCAAATGTAAAGTCATCCTTTTCTTCTTCAGCAGGAGCTTCTTCATCAAAAGGTTTTTCGTCTACATCATCAAATGTAAAGTCATCCTTTTCTTCCTCAGCGGGAGCTTCCTCAGCGACTTCTTCTGCTGTTTCTTCAGCAGGAGCTTCGTCCTCAACAACAGGAACTTCTTCATCAGAAATTGGAGCTTCTATAGTAGGAGCATCCTTTAGAACATCATTCTGATAACGAGCGGCTGGTGTTGTATCATGGTCAACAGCATCTTCCTTCGCAATCTGTTCTTCTGTATTACGAGCAGCTTCCTCAAAATCAGGAATTTCTGATGTTTCACGAACATTATAGTCATAAACATCGCCTGGGTCTTTTCTAGCGCGTGTTTCAGGAGACGTAAGTGGTTTTGTATCAATACCAGCAATCTTCTTTAAAACAACACCTGAACCCTTAGCATCTTTATAAGAAGCATTAACAACCTTCCACTTAATATTCTTATATTTAACTGTATTACCTTCTACAGCCTTTGGAAGCATGGACTTAGAAAGAATAATCATATCAGCATTTGCGATACTCTTCTTTGAAGCCTTTACTGCCTTTTTCTTTTCGACTGCTTTCTTACGAGATTCAGCAAAATTTTCCAACCAAGAAATTTTCTTCATTTATGTCACACATCCTTAATTATTTCGTAGATTTTGTAGTTGTCTTTTTTGTTGTCTTACTAGCTGGCTTTTTAGCCTTTGTAGCAGACGTATTTTTAGTAGTAGCACTTGTCTTTGAAGCACCATCAGCTACTACAACGCTATCATCTTTTAGATTTTCATCTTTCTTATTGGTTGATTTTGTTGTAGAAGAATTTGTAGAAGAAGCATTTGTAGCATCAACAATTGTATCATCCTTGCTTCCTTTTTTCTCTTCCTCTAAAGTCTTTTCTTTCTTTTTGACATCAGCAGAAGTAGTTTTAGAAGCATTTGTTGCATTTATTACAGGTTTTTCTTCTGATTTATCTTTCTTCGATGGAACTTCTTGTACATCGGAATGAACCTTTTTAGTTACAACAACAGTTGTTGCATTTGATTTTGCTCCTTTAGTTGCTTCAAGATACTTACCTAAAAATGATTTTATATCTTCAGAGTTTTCAAATTCTTCATCAGAAAAATTCTTCTCTGGCCTAATCGGAGTAAATTCAAAGTTAAGGTCTTGTACGTAGACATTATAATTGCCAGTCAATTTAACCTTATACAAAGAATATCATCCTTTCAAAAAATTTTATTCATCTAAAGAGAAAATATATAAATAGAGTTTAATTATCAGTTATTTTTTAAAATTTTATAAAGAATACTCATATACTACTATGCCTTTTCTTTTTGCAAGTTCAGATTCTTTATCTGATTGTTTTCCTCCACCTATTTTATATAAAGCATTTAATTTATTTAAGAAAAATTCACTTTCTTCTCCAAAATGTTCTCCAACAGCATATATTTTGTCGCAAGGATATAATGGATATTTATATCCTTCTTTTGCCATAATTCCAACCAATGTAAACCATTTTCCATATTTCAAATTCTCATTATCAGCAACATTATATACTAATGACGGTATTCCTATATCTGTTGCGCCTGAAATGATATTTATTTTTGTCTCTAAATTTTCTTCGTTACAATATTTGTTTTCAATGACATCAAAAATATCATAAATAATTGATTTTGCTTTTTCAATATCAAAACTCGTATTACTATATCCAATAAAACCAATATTTATTTCATCCATATTATCACCTTACAAAAAAATAGTAGAGAATTTTAGTTCTCTACTATTATATAAATTATTCGCCATTGTAATACTTAAAGATACGAATATTTTTAATATCATAATCTACGTTATCAACTTTATCTGAAACAGAAGATATAGTTCCTTTAATATCATCAATATCATTTGTAATATTATTTGTTAAAACTAATGTGTCTCCAATAGAACGCAATTGAACTTGTGCATTATGTTCTATAACAGATACACGATTAGACAATTCAGATATTTGTTGTTTTAAAGATTCATTCTGCTTCATAATTGTAACGATTCCTTCTAAAATAGATTGTAATCGTTGCGTATTTTTATCCGTATCATTATTATTATATTTATCAAAAGATGTTTCCATAAAAATCACTTCTTATAGAAGTTCTGTTGTTGTATAGCTTACGTTATATTCTCCTTTTGTCGTAAACTTTACAACAGCTTTCTTACCAGCACCATCATCAGCAGTAATTTTAGTCAATCCATGACTAACAAGAAAATTAACTAAATCTCCTTTAGCAAATTTTTCCCATTGACGATTATCCATAACTGCTGTTGTAGAATCCACTGCTTGTTCATTTGTTTTAAGTTCTTCTGACATAATATTCTTCCTCACTTTCTAAATTCAAGATATAAGTATTATATCATTTTTTTAGTTTATTTTCTATAAATAATGAATTTTTAATTTTAAAATGTTTTTCCTTTGTTTTCCAATAATGTTGAAAAATTTCATTAATAACATCATTATCATTAATCATAATAATAAAATCATAATCATTTGTTAATTTTTTATTAATATCAAATTTCATAAACGATTCAATATTATATTCAGCATTATTAATACTATCTATGTATTTTTCTTCTGTTTTAATCAAACATTTTTTATTAAAATATGCATATTTATCAGCTATATATTTTACAAATTTTAAATTAGATACTTGCTTAGTTACTCTTGACTTATCATTAGTTCTATAAAATACAGATGTTATTTTGTTTAAATATCCATATTTTCCATTAGAAATATAATTAAAGAAAAAATCATCATCTGCCATACGAAACAATTTCGTATCCCATCCACCCAGTTGTTGATATAATGAATATTTATGACAAATACAACATGTATCTAGATTTCCGTTAAATACGCTTTCTACATTATAATTTGGGTGCATACATTTAATAATATTATTATGCTCATCTAAAATATTATAATCTGTCGTGATAACATTTAAATTTTTATTTTCTTTAATATATTCATATATATCTTGTAAACAATTTGGTAATATTACATCATCATCATCTAAATATTTTATCCAACTATCTAATTTTATAATTTGTTTCAAGGCAAAATTTCTAGCATAACAATGTCCCATATTTTTAGTTAAATAATAATATGATATTTTATCATTATTATCAATATACTTTTTTAAATTCATATAATTATCTTCATTTGAATGGTCATCCACTATAATGATATGATAATTATCATATGTTTGTCGCAATACACTTTGTATTGCATTTTTTATTTTCTCGAAACGATTATATGTTGGAATAATAATATAAAATTTTATATCTGCCATTCTTTTCTATCCTTTTTGGAAATATCATATGGAATACCATAAATAACATTCCCACATCGCTTACAAAAATCACATGGATAATGTGCCATTTTATCCAAATCTTTTTTAGATAAATTATTTGTAACTATTATATGATTTTTTTCAGAATCATATTGTTCATTGAAAAAATTATCAAAAATATTCAAACACATTGTCATAGGACAAGGAGACAATACCCGATTTCTCAAACATAAAGAATCTTCTTCTTCACTCTTGCAATAACAATTTTTATATATATTTAAAATTTTATTTGTGTCTGTTTCTTTTGTTTTATTTATGTTCACATTAAACATGTTTTCTTTATAAGTTGTGTCATTAGCAATTTTTATTTCATTTTTTAACATCGGAGCTTGATATATATCATTATTTAAATAACATTTATTTAATTTATTGATTATTCCTTTTGTTGCTTTGTATTCTGTAATTTTAAATTCTATTTTACTATCATTTATTAAATCTTTATGATGTTGCAAAAAATTATCTAATAAAATACCATTTGTTTCAATTGAAATTACAATTTTATTTCCAAATAAAACTTTTAAAACTAAAATCATTTCATATAATTGTTGATGTAATAATGGCTCCCCACCATATAATTCAATTTCTTTTATGTTATCTCCAACTGTATTACGAATCGTTTTTATCATATCAACAAAATCAGGTAAAGATTGATGCCAAGGTTTTGCTAATGGAGCAAAATGGTCACAGCCTTTACAATTTAAATTACATTCATCTACAATTTGTGTTTTTAAACAATATTTTACATCCATTCTGATTTCTCCTTTTTAGATGTAGAATATTTATTCCCTTCTATTGGTTCTCTACAATATTCACAAAAATCATTTTTCCTATGATACATATTTAATATATCATCATCCGTACAATGATAAATATCTAAAATATCATTATTATCTACTTTAAAATTCTCATGAAAATACTCATTAAAAATATCAATATATGCTTGTAAAGGACATATATATAATTTCCCATTTCTTAATTGAACTGAATTTGAATTTATCATCAAACATTCCCATTTATTTTTTTCCTTTTTATGAGAAAGAAAATGATGTCTTAATGTTTTTACACGTTCCATATCATTATATATACGATATGGAACTTTAAGCGTTTTCAACATTTTTAGCCCTAATTCATATTTAACAGGAATAGGATAACAAGTAATATCCATATATATATTATTTTCTTTCATTACTTTTGCAAGCGAACCTAATTTTTTCAACAATAAAATCCCATTTGTTAAAATACTAATATCTGTATTCGGAAGAATTTTTCTAGCAATTATTAAAAAATCATTAATGTTATCATGCAATAACGGTTCTCCACCGAATAAAGTTAATTTATCAATAATCACTAAAGAAGACAACTGTTTTAAATCTTTTTCAAATTTATTTATATTTGCAAACCAAGGCTTTGCTAATGGTGCAAAATGAGCACAACCTTTACAATTTAAATTGCAATGATTCACCAAATGATATTCAATCAACGGTATATGTTTCATTTTGACACCATCTTATTCTCATAAACGAGAGCATCTAATTTTTCATTATACATACGATACATGTCTTTCATATAATTAAAAATTGGCATACCACCATCATTAAATGATGTATTAATTAAAATTGGAACTCCTGTTTTTTGTCCAAAAGTTAATAATAAATCATGTAACCAACGATTATCTTCATCTGAAACAGTTTGAATACGAATTGTTCCATCTGTATGTTGCGCTCCCAAAAGTACATCTTTGTCTTTTGGATATGCTAACATATTCATATATTTTACATCAACATCAATATCGAAATAACGTGATAAATATTCTCTTGGAACAATAACTCCATACGGACGATACCATTCTCTTCCTTTTATTTTATTTAATTTATCATGCATTTCTTTATGAAAAGGTGAAGCCAATATACTACGATTCCCTAATGCACGAGGTCCCATTTCTATATTTCCACGACATATTCCAACAATTCCATCGTTTTCTAATATTGATGAAATTTCTTCTATTTTATATGTATGAAAATTAGAAGAAATAGAATCAAAATATTTTTTATCTCGAATACCTTCTGTAATAGAAAAATCATCAGAATCTACAAATTTTAAATTTTCAGGAGAATAATGCAATAAATAATTTAATACTGCTCCATATGATTGTCCAACATCTGAAACAATAGGTGTATAATACACATTTTTAAACCATCCAGTTTTTATAATCTCATAATTTAACATACAATTTAATGCACATCCACCTGAAATTACAAAATTTTCACTTTCATGACGATACTTTGCTATATCAGCCATAACATTATTTATCCATAATTTTTGCATAGTATATGCCAAATCATATTTATCATATTTTTCTGACATTTTATCTAAATAATTATAAATAAATTTTTCTACTTCAATCTTATCTTCCCATATATTCCAATTTGTCTTTTTTACTTCATTCATAAAAGCATCAATATTTTCAAGTTCAAGGAATTTATTAGACAAACCTGCATAAGCCATATATTTTCCTTCTAACCCTTGTTCATACTGATTCTTCTTATCTAAAAAATAACATGCTAAAACTTCATAAAACATTCCATAAGAAAATGCTTTTTCCTGAAACAACAAATTTAGTTTATTATTTTTCCAATGATAAAAAGCATGGTTCCCGTCACCTTTTCCATCAATCGAAAAACATAATGCATCTTTTAAATCATATTCAAAAATCGTAGGTAATACATGATTCTCTTGATGATGAAATTTCAAAACATCACAACGCTCTAACATTTTTACAAAATCATAAGATTCTTGTTTTAAATATCCATCTTTAAAAGTTTTGTAATTCCAACAAACAACATCAAATCTATTTACACCTAATTCTTCATGAATAATACGCTGACATTTATATAAATTATTTCTTAAATTATCATCGTAAATTCTATCAATTTCAGGCATATAATCTATTTTATCAGAATGAAAAGAAAAATGTTTTTTCTTCAATAATTTTTCAAGTTCTATATATTTCAAATCTTTTGTAACTGTATCAAAATATGTTACATTATAATCTTGATAACATTGTATTCCAAGAATTTTCATTGATGAACCTTCTCCCAATTTTATTTAAATAAAGATAACAATTTATTTTCTTTATTCATAAACAATCTTTTTTCTAAATAAGAAATATCCTTATGATTCCACCAATATAATTGATTATCATCGTATCCCAAATAATTCATGAATTCTGTCAATCCATCATCAAATTGTTTATTTCTTGGAGAATATGATGATTCTTTTCCCAGTAAAACAAATTCAAACATTAATTTTCCAATATTTTCATAATATCTTGCTCCATCATCTGTATAACAATTTGTTTCATTTTTTTTATCATATCTATAATATTCATATTTCTTATATGAAAACGGTTCAATATTTTTACAATTCATTTTATTTTTATAATATTCTTCAGCACATAAAACATCATTTTCATTAGAAACAAGTTTTTTTAATTGTTCAATTCTTTCTTTTGAAAATTGCATATACCAAACAAATGAATTATTAACATACTTTGTATTAAATTTATTACATATTACAAGTACATCATTATTTTTAATATATTCTTGTTCATCATTGTAAAAAGTTTTATCTAATCCTTGTTCTTTATATATAAATGCAGGATATAACAACATTTCTTGACTTGCACTCTGTTTAATTCTATTTGCTTTTTGTAATCGAATAACTTCAGAACTAATAATATTAATGTCACCTTTTATATTATATACCATTGTATGATATACTTCCCTAACTGCAACACGTTTATATAAATTCGTTCCTTTATCTGGAGTTTTTGGTAATTCTAATAAGCAAATTCCTGAGCCTTTTGGAAGATATTTTTTAAATTGTGCTAACATATATTTATCTTCATATAAAATAAAGAAATTAACATTATGATTTGTAAACTTGCTTAAATTATAAAATGTATCTTCAAATGAAGTAAATGCACCATTCACTTCATATAAATAGTAAATTAAATTAATCTTCACATTTAACATCCTCTATTGATTTAAAAATTGTTTTCATAATATTATTTATATCATATTTTTTCGATTCATTTAAGCAATTCTTACGAATTTGTCTCATATCTTTTATAGACATTACTTTTTCCATAACATCTGAAAAGTTATTATCTACTAGCCATCCATTATATCCATCCTGAATAATATCATTCATAGATTTACATTCTTTAAATCCAACAATTGGTATACCATAAGATAATGCTTCTAATGCAACTGTTGGAAGTCCTTCATATAAAGATGGAATAACTAATACGTTAGATTCACGATAAATGTTATCCATATTTTTATGGTATCCTAAAAAATTTATATTTTTATATTTTTGATATTGATTCATATCAAGATACCCATCTTCTTGATAATTATAGCCACATACTTTACAAGCATATTCTGTATTTTTAACCCAATCTAACAATATTTGTGTACGTTTAACATCGGTATTAATTCTACCAACATACAACAAATTTTTTCTATCCGATTCAACATCTACATTATTAGGAATATCAATACAATTAAGATACACATAAGTTTTATCTTTATATTTACTATCTATATATTGCGGTAATAAAAATGCTAATTCATCACAATAATCTAAGACGAAATCATACAGCATATCTTTATCTTTCATAATTGTTTGACCACGAACATAATACATACCCCATTCAGGAGAAATTGTATCTTTTATAAAAGTTGGTTCGTTATGCAAAAACATAATAATTGGAACATCAATAATTTTTGCTACAATTGTCCAAAATAACGCTTGCGAACCTGTCCCTGCATTACATAAAATACATCTTGGTTGTACCATAGAAGCCTTAAATGCAACTTCTAATAATTTTGAGCGAGAAAAAAAATTATAAATATGTGGATGTACAATAATATCATTACAATTTAAAAAATTTTCTGCTTGTTGAAACAAATGTACTTCATATTTTTTTGCCAACTGATGACAAATTTTCATACAATATTTTTCTGCTCCCCATAAATATTGGTGTCCTTGACGGGTAGCTATATTACAAGTAACTAATATTTTATCTTTATCTCTTTTTTTTACTTTTAAATTTGAACCTAACATAAATTGCATTAATAATGCTTGTTTTCTATCAATGCTCACGACACGCCACCCTCAATATTTTCTGTTCTAATTCTTTATTTACTTTATTTTCTGCATACATCTTCCATATTTCACCAAATAAATTTGCTTTTATCCACGGTTTTGGATGACTTGCAAAATGTAATATTTTAATTTTTTTATAATCTACTTTTTCTCCATAAATTCTACTTAAATCATTAAACTTATATTGGCTATAAGTATTCACCAAAAAATTATAGCCATAATTAATATATAAAATCTTATTTTTAAAAGCCTTATTAAAAACATCTTGTTCCCAAAGGAATCCTTTTTTATCTCTTAATTCTTTATCTAATTGCCAAAAATAATCATACATTGTATATTCATTATCATATAATGTTTCTCGTATTTTTTTTAAATTTAACAACACATTTCCTGCATTAAAGTATTTCAATCCTTTAATTTTATCTTTTACACCACCACAAAAATAATCGGTTAAATTATAATCAAAAATACTTGAAACATCATCAATAACAACTGTATCTGAATCAATATGAAATACTGTATCCACATCCAATAATTCGTGTAAAATCATTTTATAATATACAACACCTGCATTAGCATCATATCTATAAATATTACGTTCAATATAAATTGAATGAATACAAAAATCCTCATCATTTAATTTTTTTATATCTCCAATATCTTGCATTTCAATACATAACAAATAAACATCATAACTGATGTTATGATGTTTATTCATCTTCAATGAACTAATAGAAACATATGTTTGAAACAAATATGATTCATTAGTCATATAAACAATATTAAAATGTTGCTTTTGACATGGCGATGTATGCATCTTTAATTTCTTGTTCATTCTTAGCAACCTTAACCTTGTCTTTAAATTCTTTATAACGCATATAAATATCGTCAATCGCATTAAATTCATCTAATGAATCCAAATATTCAGAAAGTTTCTCAAGTGCTTCTGCATCACCACTATTAATAACTTCCAAATACTTTTCTTCACGATTTTCATCTGTAATAAAGAAACCTTTAGATTCAAGATAATGATTCAATTTAAAGAAATGATATAATTCAAAATTAGAAATCATAAGTTGATTTGAAATCATTTCATTCATCAAACGAATACATTTTTCTTTATATGCATCAAGTTTATCTTCAGGAGACTCATTATTTAACTCTTCATTAATTTTCAAATCGTCTCTGTCAAAAATTTCTTTTTCTGTTGGAGAACATTCAATATAAACTTTGCATTGTGGTTCTCTATGTGATAAATCTAAAACATTTGTGACGAAATCATATGCTTCAGCAGTTAGCTGAACATACGCATCTCTACTCAAAAGAACAGGTTCACCCTCAATTTTTGTAAAAGGATTTACCAAAAAATTAACATTATTAATTGTTATTATTCCACAAAAGAATAACATCTGTTTCCCCATTATTCTGTCTCCTTACTAATTTTATCAATAATATCATCAACTTCAGATTCATCTTTGGAATATTTTTTTTCTAATTCTTCATATTCCATACCGACTTTTCTTCCTAAACTAATCATATACATCGACAAAATATTATTAATTGTTTGATATAACATCTTATCCATAGGATAAATAATGTTTCTTGTGGCTTCCATATAATTAATTATATTCGCCATTTTTTCCATAAAATCTTTTTTTTCTTCTTCTGTTAAAGTTTTATTCTCCATTCATATTCCTTTCTGTATTAATATACATACATGTATGAATAGCACCAACCTGTTACCTTAACAACATAGCATAAGCATGTAACTTCATTACCAAAGCAAGAACAATAATTGCAGTTACAAACGCAAATATCTGAAATTTTATTTATTGTTTTCATAAACACATTTGCGACAGAGTTAGCATCAACGATAATTTTATCACCGCCGATTGTCATTCTACTAATTAGTTTTCCATCATCACCATATTTATCTACCGTTTGAAACTCTGTATAAGCATGTCTCATAACATATGCTACTGAAAATGATGCATCTTCTTCTACAGTTTGTGTAATTGGATTACCATATAAATCTCTATCAACTGTAGCTGTTTTTGAAATTTTGGCAGAAACTAATAAATCATTATCTGTAGTTTCTTTTGCAGGATTTATAAATTTCTTTCTAAATTCTTGTACAGCTTTATATAATGCTGATGGCTTTGGTTCTTTTCCACCTGCTCCACCATCTTCTGTATAATCCTTATTTCCATATGGATAATATGTATTAGGAACTATTTCTTGAGCGTATGCGAAATCATCAGTATCTCTTTTTGGTTGCCAATAATCAATAAAAATACCATCGTCCCAATCCAATAATGAATCGGACTTACGATACCAAGGTTGAGACGCACCAATGAATTGCAAAATACGTTTTTTGGTCATTTTTTTAAAATCATATCCACCAGTACCTAATGTATAATGACTTTCCCAATCGTTTAGCTGGTCAATGTTAATTGAACCACCAGGTGGATAGTTATCACCAAAACTCTCTAATTTTCCTTCATATTTTGCACAAGAAGAAGCTGGTTCCCCAGGATAGCCAATAACATTATTATTTAAATGAAAATATTTCCATTTTTTCTCAGATGCTTTATTATCAGGAGGTAAAAACACATTATTCCCTTGTTTTAAAAATTTATCAGCATCATCAATATCAACAATTTCTTTTAAAATAGAATTGTAGTCCCCAACTTTACCATAATCATTAGAAAAAATACCTCTAAACTCTGGGAAACGAGGATTTTTGCTTCCATCTTCTACGGAATACATTGGAACTTCATAGTCTAGCAAACGAATAATATCTAAGTATATTTTTTGCATATCTCTACGATATACAATATCCGTTTTTTCGCCTTGCGTTGGGTCACTATCACCATCACTTCCGCCTTTAATACCATCACGGAAATATCCTAAATGATTGGATAATCCAAAATCTCCCGTTTGTTCTACAAATGGAATCCAATTATGCTTAAAACCGCAACGAATAGCAAATTCTTGTTTCAATTTTACAATTGCACAGTTCCAATCTTTATTCGTAACTTTATCTGTAACACTAAAAGAATCTTTTAAACGACCTTTACGATTACTTAATCCACGACTTGATGCTTCATTACGAGAAGTAGAATCGAACCCGCTCCAATAACTACTCCCGAATTCATAACTTTTGTCATCACCGGGGTCACCAAAAGGTCTACAAATTGGAAACACGTCTTTTAAAAATTGTGGAGGTTCTACAATTTGATAAAATCCCTCCGTATATTTTGTATCTGTACATATTGCCATATATTATCAACTCCAAATTTTTCAATACCTATTCTATTATAAAAATAAAATACATTGTAAAATTAATGAGTTATTTTGTAATAGGCGCGGATATAATCTGAAATTTTATTATATAATTTACAAACATCAGGAATATTTGATTTATCCCAATCTTCTATGTTTCCATCACTATTAATTGCGTTACATCTGAAACAGAATTGTGAATTGCAATCTGAACATTGACTATTTTTCTTGTATTTTCTATATACTGCAAGATAATTATAATCTACTTTATGAAGAAAATTATCATCAAATACAGAAGTGTAAAACAAATCTTTCTTACTATATAAACATCCATGGCAATATGTAACTTTGCCGTCAACATCTACTTGAAACGAATGTATTCCACCTGTACAATCTGCATTAGATGGCATATCAAACCACATAAACCCTGTTTTCCCAAACTTTTTATTTTTAACAAAATATTTTAACAATTGAATAAATTGTTTTTCTATTTTATTATAATTAACATTTCCAACACCTAATGTATCAGGTGTTGGATTAAAATTTACTTTATGTTTTAATGTTTTATTTAAATTTTCAAAATTCATATATTGATGAAATAAATTCTCTTCTAAATCATGCATTGTACAAGTTGTTTTTGTTCCGAAGAAAAAATCATTATCATCAAAAAAATGAATCGCATCTAATACCATTTTTTCAGTTTCTTCAACTGTCTTATTCAATTGAATGCGTTGATTATTTTTTAAATCATGATAGTCATAAGAAACTTGTACTTGAAAACGATGCCCAACATCATTTTTTATTTGAAGCAATTCTTTACTATATTTTTCAACCAAAGAACCATTTGTATACATAAAATAGGTTACTTCTTCATATGCTTTCGTTGCTTCAATAATTTCATAAATGTCATCAAAATATACTGTCGGCTCACCACCCCAAAATTCAATACGAACTTTATTTGTTTCAGTCAATAATTTAATAACATCAATAACTCGTTCTTTCACTTTTTGTTGAAGTCTTTTAGAATCATTAACTGCACCATTCTTTACCTCAAAACAATATTTACAGCGAAAGTTACAAGCACTTCCCATATTTATTGAAACACTAATAGGTGGTTTTTCCATTTAAATCTTACCAACTTTCTTTAATATATTCACATTATATTCATTTTTCATCGTTTTATACAAAGTTGTTACCATATGATAGCATGACTTTAATACATCACAATACATATCAATAATTCCATTGTTATTAATTTGAGAATATAAGCATCCTTGATTACAAAATTGATTCAATACACAATTTATACATTTATTATTTTTTGTTCTATTCCAATGTTTTATTATATCTATATTTTCATCATAAAATTTATAACTATTTAAATCAAACAATGGATACTTATGATTTGTATAAAATCTAGCACACGGATAAATAATTCCATTTGGAGTTAGATTATATCCATTTACTCCTGCAAAACAAATATAATTTCGTTTTTTATTCAAAATATTTGCGCAAATTCTATTAACAAATCCAACATCAATCCAACGATGATAATCTCTATAATTCATAATCATAAAATCATACAAATTCTTTAGCTGTTGTTTTAATATTTCAATAGACTGTTTATCCCATGTATTATCTTTTACGAAAGAAACATCTATATACAAATTTCCGCAATCAACTCTCATCGCTTGACGATAAAAATATACAACATTTTTCATTAAGTCAGAAACATTATACTTATTTATCATCATTTTCGCTTCTACAGGCAACCATTTATTTTGAAAAATTTTTTCAATATATGTATGATTCTTATCATTATAGCCATCACAACTAATTCCAATATAAATATTTCTTTTCCTTAATTGTCTGATTTTTTCTTTATCTAGCAAAATACCATTTGTTTGAACAAATGAATGTTGTATATTTAATGATTGCTTTAAATACTTGTCAAATTTTAATATATTTTGATATTCAATTAACGGCTCCCCACCAAAATATGTAACATCATATTTTCCATCAAAATCATCATCTATTCTGTTTGATAATTGTTCCACATATTTAATTTGTTGTTTTAACATTTCAAATGACATTTTATCATTATTTTGATGAATATAACAATATTCACATTTTAAATTACATTGATTTGTCATTTGAACTTGTAAAACATGGCTCATGAATATACCCCTTCACTAAAGACTATATCATTTAAATAATGATTACGATTTTTAATGTTTAATGGATAACTAAATTCATATTCAGACAAATATGTTTTCATATTATCTAACGGAATACCACTTAAACTAGTCGATTTCTCCATATTATGAAATGATGTATCATATGTTCCACCAACAGCTAATACATAACAATCACTCAATGCACAAATATACATTTTTCGTTTTACAGAATCATATAAATATGCACTACTTAACAAATCATCTAATGATATAAGCTGTTCTTTCGTAAAATAGAACAAACTATCGAAATACATATCTGTTGTAATAGTTTCTTGTGATATTTGCTCTTTCAATTCTACATTAACAACTGTCATCATGCATTTATCACCCATAAAACGCATAATCATGTATTCTTTATAATTTAGCATAAAAATACGTAGTCTACATAAATCTGAATACCTAAATGTTTTTTCTTTTGTCCCATTTCCATATACATCTTCGGGATTTATCTTATAAAGACTAACTCCACCATTATATATATCGCAACGTTTAAAAATTGCATAATCTTCTTTTGTATATGTGTTTACAGGTTGACTAAATTTCAAGAAATATTTTTGATTTAATTTTTCATACCCAACTTGAGGAATTAAATTTTTCCCATTATCTGTATAATGATATGTTAAATTAATACTATCAATATCAATATCAAATCTTGGATTCCCTAAACTATAATTCGTTTCATAGAAAATAACGTCTTCTCTACAAGTAACAGTCATAGATGTTTGGAAATGAACATAAACATTTGTTGTCTTATTCAAAAATTTAACATCTATTGGAAATTTAATTCGATATGTAAAATATTGCGTCGTAAATTTCAAATTAAAATCCGTATATCCCATATCCTCAAATTTATGCTCTAATGTATCATAAACATTTGATGCTTTAATAATATATTCGACTTTTCCAACGGTCACAGAATTTAAATTATCAACATAATTTAACATCTGCTTACGAATATCATTAAATACATTTACTAACATATCACTATAATCAATAACTGATAAATCATTATTTTCTACAACAATTTTCTTTAAAAAATTACTGCCATTAGAAGATATAAATTTCAAATTTAAATTATTATTTTTATCAAAACTTAATATTTGCTGAGACTTTATCCAATCTAATGAACTCTTAATAATCTCTGTAAAATATTCAATTTTATCAATATTAACGCCATCATAACGTGTAATATGGATTCCTTTATTATCTAAGTTGACAAAGAAAAAATATTTATCGTTATATGTAATGTAATCAAATTCCTGAAACAATAATTCTTTTGGCTTATCAGGAATAATTGTAATATGTTGTTCCTTTGTATCAATATCTGTAAAAATTAGATTTTCTGTTTTTCTATTATATGTATAATATCCTTGAATTGCATTTACATCTACAGTCTTATCCAAATATTGTTTATCCATAATCTTGGATTCACCATTATAAGAATATTTTACAATATTATTTTCTGTCTTATTCGTGTTAACAGCCAAATTATTATCATTTAATGGAGTAATTTTAAATGAAACAAAAGTATCTTCACCGCAATATAAAGTTACTAAAAATCTACAATTATCTCTACGATATAAATCTCTTTCCTCATTAATAACTTTTGTAGCCAATCCATCACCATAAATTTCAAAAATATTAGGGTCACGATTTGTTTGTACACGATTAAATTTTTTTCTTTTATATTCAATATGATAATTATCTGCTTCAAATTTATAATCATCGCCGACAAGCAACTTTAAATAATTTTGTTCATCGTCTCTTTTATCTATTAAAAGTTGAAAAATCTTGCCATTATATTCAGGATTGTCGTATTCATCAATTTTTGCATCAATACGTCCTACACATCCACCATATATATCGTATCTTTCTTTTGTTTCTGTGTTCATATATGTAAATATATTAACAGACATTGTATTAGGCTTAATAATCGTAGACATAATTGCACTTCTACGAACTTCATTTGTTGTCACAACCACAGCCTTATATAATACTGTACGATTCTCAGTTAATGACGTATCAAACAACATATAACGAAAACGATATTGATGATTTACTAAATCCATTTTTCCCAAATAATTCCATTTAATTTCTTTGGAATCATATCTTTCATTCATTTCACTTATTTTAGATATACGACTTTTTTCATCTATCTCTGTCAATGGACAAATATGTTCATATAATAAAACTCTATCAATTTGATATTTTGTCTGAATGTTTGCAATTACATCCAACATAGAATAATTTTCATGTAATCCATACGTTGCAAAACTTATAAAACGAATATCATTTGGCTGATATGATTGTAAAATTTTCAAATAGAAATAATTATGATATGTTTTTCCACCTTCAAGAACGACATCTACACCATAACATGTGTTTCCATAACGAATCCATACATCATCTTTAACCTCATAAGATTTATTCCCAACTTGTATAATCTTACAATTGTTATATGGTTCACCATTACGATAAATAATTAAATGATTAATTGGCATTTCATTTTTATCTATATTTACTGTAAATTTAAAATTATAAATATATTCTCTACTATAGAAAACATCCTTATGGTCATAGACTTCGTGTTTAAATTTCTTTTTATCATAATTATCTAATGAAAATGTTATATCTTTATTTAACATATTTTCTCCTTTCTCATTCTGCTAAATATAAATTTCCCGTTTCAATTGCTTTAGGTATTAAAGCACGCAATCCTTCTCTACATTCGATTGCATCATCATAATTAGCAAAATGCAATCTATCATTTTTTGGTTGTTCCTCTGAATTAAACTCATGACTAATATAATATTTCATATTTTCATGAGATAAATTTAACGTCGTTGCCAAGGTTCTTAATGTATCAAATTGTATTTCTACACCGCCTACAATTCGATAAGCAAGAACATAGTAACCATAATCATCCTCTTGTATTTTAAAATCAATAAGCATTGAGAATCACATCCTATATACAAAATATGAGAGGTACAATAAAACTATGCACCTCTCATATAAATTAATTTACATGAAGTAATAACCAACGAAAAACAAAATCATCGTTTAATAAATTTATTTGTTTGTCTTTTAATTGAAATTGACCATTTATCCATTTATTACAATAGCAATTCCATACTGGTCCAGACATCATAACTGATAATCTAGTATCGCCTTTATCAAAATAATGTCCTAATGGGTCTTTATGATATTTATATCCTAATTTTATAAAATGCTTAATAATTTCATTTGTCATATATTTTTCCCGTCCCAAAGTTCAACTTCTCCACTAATTAACATTTTAATAAATGGAGTAATCATTTTCTTTGGAAAAGCAACATCTACTAATTTACGAAGTTTTGCCGTTGCCGCACTATGTGTATTACCTTCCATACGACAAGTGTCATAATAGTCGCACATATGTACCATAGTAGCATACAAATGTATTTGTTCTGCATTTAATCCACATGGATGACCTGAGCCATCAATGTTCTCTAAATGTTGACTTACAATTTCTGATATTTTTCCATAATCTCCTAAACTAGAAACAACTGCTTTTGAAAACAATGGATAAATATCATCTAATTTCATTTTCTTTTTTTCAATTGTAATTTCATCATCAAAATTAATTTTACCAATTTCATGAAGAAACCCTGCCAAATATAATTTCTCACGTTCTTTTCCATCTAAATCAAAACGTTTTCCAAACGCATAACACATCATAGCTACACGTTCCGAATGCTTATATATATTTGGGTTTTTTTCTTCCAATAAATCTAATAAATGATTTACGTTTTCTAAATATTTCAACGAAAAACAACCCTTTCTTTAAAAATTACTATTTTAATAATATTTATTATTCTTTTAGAAGGGATGCCCTTCTATTCTACAAAAGAAATAATTAAAGTATTTTAAATAACGTCAAAATTACATATAAATAAGAATAAATATGTATAATTTTGTCTAGAATTCTAAATTCAAGGTATCGTTAATGTACCTACCTTAATCTTTCTTCAAGATACGGTATTTTAGTAAATGTCATTCAACATTTGTGTATATATTTGTTTGAATTCTTCATGTTTTATGCCAATTGGAATGAATTTATTTGGTTTAATTTCCTGATGACAGGATTTTCTCAAAACGTTTGAGAGAATCCTGTTTTTTATATTGATGGATGCATTTAAGTCTGCATTTAATTCAAATCCACAATTTTCACATTTAAACAATTCTTGCGTTTGCCTATTCTTTTTAGAAATATGATGACAACAACTGCATTCTTGACTTGTATATTCAGGATTGGTTAAAGATATTGTGATTCCATATTTCTTTCCAATTCGTTCTGCAATGTTTTTAATATCTACAAGTTTAACTGCGTACATTAGTCGTTTATAGTTAACATCAAATTCTTTGTTGGTAATTTTTAGTCTACCTGTAAACTTACCTAAATCTTCAAAAACTAAATGGTCAATACCATTTTTATTACAATGCTTAAATAATTTTACCAAACATTGTTCCACCATAGAAATACTTCTTCGTGAATTTTTCTTACTTAAATGATATTGCTTTTCAGTTATTGTATGGTCAATGTTTCTTTTCATTTTGGTAGATACAATTCTATCATACTTTTTTCTTTGTTTAATAATTTTAGTAACAAGTTTTCTATCATAATCTACAGAAAATCCATCAGAACATTGTAAAAGGTTATGTTTTACATTTACATCTATACCTTCGATGTGATTGATTGATGTAGTATATGTTCCGTTATCATCCTCGACAATAGTAATTTTTAGTTTATCTTTACCTAACAATGTACAAGTATACAGTTTTTGAAATTGAGATTTGTTTGCACCTGTCATGGAATAAGTAATATCTGACAAATCACCATGATACTTTTTTGAATGTCTAAATGGAATACAAATTACTCCTTGTTTAGGTATATTAAAATTGATAATTCCGTTTGTATATTTGTTGTTGCTTTCTTCAATAAAAGGTTTTGTCATTAGATTGATGCCAACAAAGGATAATTTCTTGAAAACCACTTGCTGTTTTGGAGGTTTTTTCTTTTTATATTTTTCATATACTTGTTTACATATCTGTTGAAAAAATGAAGAGGAAAATTCCTTATCACGATATATTTTCATTTCCGTGATGAATTTACCATAAGAAATCTTTTGTTTCTGAAAATAAGTGTTGTAGTAAATCTCAGAAATGAAATTTTGATATGCTTGAATTTGTTTTGCTAAATTTTCAATCTGTTCATATTTCTCATGATTTAAATGATATGAGTAAAATGAAATAGTTTTTTTCTTTGTATTTGAACTAAGTTTCAATATTATTTCACCTCCATCCTGTATTAAATATATGTCAAATTAAACATTTTATGATATATTTGTACAAAAAGTTGCAAAATAATTACTTGTAATATATAATAATACTTTTCATATAATATTTTTGAAATTTGTAACGGAAAGGGTACGCCTATGGATAATACAAATGATAAAGAATATATTCAATTGGATTCTTCCTATGATGATATGGCAAAAGAAATTGCCATGATTACGAAGCAACATAATAAACTACAACAAAAAAGTAAAGAATTAAGCAAAGAACTAAAAATAAAATTAAATCAAATATCTTTATATTTTCGGAATGAATTTTGGAAAGACTATTCATACAAAAAACATATCTTTATGATGGATAAAAACGATTTACTCTTCTATAATACAAAAGAAATGAAAATTGCACAAGCAAAATATGATGCTACACAAGAAGATAAAGATACATTTGATGAAGATTTTAATAACGATACTGAAGATATTTTAGATTTTTCTTCAACTACCGAATCTGATGATAATGAATACAGCAATATGGTTACTTTTTTAAAGAAAGAATTAAAAGAACCTATTTTTGAAATAAAAATTAATCCAAAACAAAAAATTACTGTAAATCGTTTAATTAATCGAAAAGAAAAATTAGATAAAAAATTCATATATGCTACACAACAAATGCAATATTTGCAACAAGATTATGGTGAAGCAATAGAAGAAATTGTAGATAGGTTACAAGAAGACAAAAAATATAATTTTAATTACGATACTGATGAAATTATGTCTGTTAGAGACAAAAAAACGTTATTATGGCATCTTATTTATTTTAAAGCTGAAAATACACAAAAAATTTATGATAAAATTTTAGATAAAAAAGGAGAGGACTAATCCTCTCCTTTTATTATTTCTCTGAAGCAGCTTTCTGTAAAGCAGATTCAAGCTCATCAACTGTAAAGTTAACTCCACCAATTTTTATATCTTCTGGATTCATAACACCTGAGAAGTAAGCAATCAACTGATTGAAAGATGGTTTAGACGTACCTCTTGTCTGCGTCTTGTTTTTACCATTCTGTCGATTAACACGAGAGAATGGAATAACATACTGACTAATAATGTCATCGAAGTTTTCACCGTTATCAATCTTTTCATCAATAGCATCTGCATATTGACTAAGTTTATCAACTTTCTGTGCGGCTTGATGTGTAACTTCTTCACCAGTCATACCATGTGCTTCTGCAACACATTCTGCCGCCAAAGCATTAGTGCATGATGTAATTACGTCATGTACTGCATCTTTTTGTGCATTAACTTCTTGTAATGTCATTCCTTGTTCAACCAAGAAATTTGACAATTCAAGTTCAAGATTTTGTTTAATCTTAAATCTTGTTTTTGTCAATGAAATATCTACTTGGTCATCATTCAAAAATTTAACAAAATCTTTCGCTTTTCCTTTTAAGAACTTATACTCTGCAAAGGCTCTTTCAATCTTTCCTGAAGCTCCTGCAAAATAATTTGCACTACTAGAAACGCCAATATTTTGTGTTGTAAATATACCTTCACAATATTCTCTTGAAACGTCTCCTTCTTCATTCATATCTGAATGATTATTCACATTATCAATACTTAAATTAACTTGACTTTTTTGGAAACTAGAATTATTTACATATACTAATACGTCATTTGTTGGTGAAAATGTTCCATCATCATTTTGTTCATATGCTTGGAATTTAGCATATGCAACGCTACCTGTTACAATAACATAGCCATTAGAACGACTTGCATCTTGCGAGTTCTTTGGTTTTACATAAATGGCAACACCATCTTTATCACCTGTATTTTTATCTACTTTATACAGCTTTGGTCTAGATTCTTTTGTTACCCATTCAACACCTTCATTACGCCCGCTCTTATTCTTAAATGGAAAAATTTGGTCGCAAATATGTTTTGTTAAAGATTTTACGCTCTTAATATTTTCTGATGAAAATGATTCAATTTCATCATAGCTTGGTAAATCTTTAATATCCATTCTTCCTTGTTCAAATGGAAGTTTAGCAACATATTTTACTTTTCTACTACCTTCAATTTGCGTAAAACCTAAATTACCCATATTATTAACTGAATTTACAGCATCTTTTTGTACAGGCTCACCAGGGACACTAACTTTTTGCCCTGTTTCTAGTGCTTTACGAATTAAGTGACGAAGTTTTGCTAATACGATATTCACTATAGCATCAATCCTTTTTATATAAAATTTAAAATTTACAAAATTCTCTACATTAAAAATACAGGCATACTTTGAAAGTATGCCTGTTTTCTATTAAATAAATATTTTTTTATATCTCTTAAAAAGTTTCTTTAACACAATATGATTATTGCATAAAACATGTGGTGTTTTGGTTTCATATTCAAAATAATGTTCTAATTGATTTTTCTCCCAAGATAAATCTTCATTTAAATCTATCTTATCAAACATTATTCTTTGTGAATAATCAAATCCATTTTTAGCACAATGAAAAGCTATCATATTTAATGTATATTGTTTATCATATATCTTTGTAATAGAACATATAAAAATCTTATTCATATAACATCCAACGCATCTCCTTCATTTTACTAAATTACGATATTCCTGAACATTAAAATTATCAACATTCACAATACGATTCAAAAAATGTTTAGATAGCATCTTTTTATTAAAATATATCGTTTTTTCAAAAGCATTATCCAAGATATAAGTAACTGACCAATCTTTTTCATTTCTTGTACTTCTACCACATTCTTGAACCAAATTACGTAACATTTTACATGTGTACCATTTTTGATTCTTTTGCATTTTGCGCTTTACTCTTTCATCTGCAAGAGAAATATAAGGAAGTTTTACTACAATCTGGAATCTACTTAAATCATCATGTAAATCCACACCTGCCATCAGCGATGGACTAACTAAAATTGTAGGTTTATCAGATTGTGCATGATATTGAAACAAATCTTCGTTAGATTCATCATGTTCTCTTACTACAAATCTATCACTCTGAATAGATTCTGTAATTTGTTGTGCAATATTATATGTAGCTGTATGAATAATCCCTTTCTCGTTCGGATACAGTTCCATAATACGTTTAATTTCATCAATTACATATGGCATTGTGAAATTAATGTTTTTGTAACTCATAGAACCTACAGGGTCATATACAATCGGTGAACGTTTCGCAGAGAAAACACCGTCTCTAGTAACAAAACAAGTTTTATCTGCTTCAATTCCCATATCATTACAAAATCCAACTTTATCAAGAATCGTTGCAGACATAAAAACAACTTTATGGACTGCAAATTTATCAATTAGTTGTTTAAACAAACCATCTACATTAATCGGTTTTACAGAAACCTGTTTATCTTTGACAGACATTACCCAATTACTTTTATCTTCTTCATTTAAAAATTTAATAATTTTTTCATATAAACGCTTTAATTCTTCAAGTTTTTGTGATGTATCTTTAATATCTAAATCTTCTACATCACTTAATTCATCCGCAGTCATTTGACTTCTATCACCATAACGAGCCGCAAATATAGACTTTTGAAAAATTTCCATACGTTTTGCAATCAAATTTTTAACCAAAAAAATCCATTGAATTATTTGTTGTTCATCATCAGGATTTGGCATATGTTTATACAACACCATCGTTTTGAAATCCATTCCATGATGAATTTGATACCTATGATTCATTCTTTCAGGGTTCAAAGTAAACCCCGCACAATTAATAAGCTGGTCTTCTAGCATATGACATTCGTCAACAATAATTACATTCCTAGATTTAAAAGATGTATTATTCCCACGGCTAATACGAAGAAAATACGCATAAGATGTAACAAACATTTCTGATGCATCCGCTTTTTGCTTTGCGTTTTGATATGGACAAGCCTTATCTGCATAGCAACGTGAACGCATACCATCCAAGGAAAGTTTACACGCTCCATTGGAACAATCAAGCGTATCATCAACTGCACATTCGTAATTTACAGAACCTTTGACAGCACTTGCCCCCATATTCCCAAAATCATGAATATATTGGTCTTGCAACTGTTTTGTTGCTGTCAAAAGATAGCAAGTCTTTTCTTTCTTTGAAATTGACTTAGCAATTGCAGATTTTCCAATTCCTGTACCAGCTTCAATTACAATATAACGATATTTATCATCATATGAATAAATTTTGTCTAATGACTTTAAAATATCTTCTTGTGCTGGTCTAGCCTTTGAATATGGAAAGCAATCTTCCATTTTGATGTTGCTTTGCATTTTTATATCTCCTTTTATCTCCGTTGATTCTCTTATCTATATTATACATCAATACAAAAATGCTTGTCAATCTTCTTTTTATTAATATCCATATTTCTGACGAAGAATATTCTCTACATTTTTCTTTACATAAATATCTTTAATTTCATTCTCTTTCATAGTTAAAATGCACAAATTAATAAATTCATGGAATACAACTGCATATGCATGATATAATTTGTCATAATCAATAAATTTACTTGGTTTTTTCCAATGTTTCCAAGAGATTTGCTGACGTACTAATGCACAAGCATCTGATAAACGACAACTAGCTTTTAATACCGTAATATCTAACGATGCATCATTCTTTGTGTTCAAATATTCTTTTATTGTATTTTTTTGTTTTTTATATGATTCATCAATTAAATCTCCATTAGAAGCATCTGCTTGATAAAAATTACAATAATATTTTTTAATTACATTTTTATCTGCATTTCCAATAATAAAAAGTTCCATCATAAAATGAAGAATATCAATAACTTCTTTTTTTAATTCTAAAACTTTATCAACTTCAGAATCATATTTTTTTTCTTCTCCATATAAATCCAAGTGTTCTCGTACTTCTCGAATTTCATCTTCAATACATACAAGATATTTATCTACCCATTTATCAATTTCACGCTTTGTCAATCCATCCATTTTTCTCATACGACTAGCAAAAGACTTTTGCATCTGCATAATTAAATCAAAATCTGGTAATGATGTATCAAAATGATTTTCGTCCATTACTTGTTGAAAAATAACTGGGTCTTTCGCATCCACATATGCTTTATATTTCGGACAATCACAAACTAAATTTTCACATTGAATTTCAAGATATGGACATTTTGTATTCTTCATATTCTAGAACCTTCTTTTAAACATAAATAAAAAGGGAATTTATTAAAAATTCCCTAAAAAATACATAACCTTACTTTCTTTCCTCTCTTGGTGGCATTGGTGGTGGAGGTGGATTATTTGTTGCTCCCCTCAATATCTGACCAATTTTATTATTCCCACCAACGACACTATTAACAGCATTGATACCTGCAACTGCAAAAATCAATGTTTCAACAATATCTGCCCAAACTTGACTTAATGCACCCGTTGACAAATACATATATCCACCAAAAAATAATGATAACATAAATCCTATCATCAATACAGATACTCGTGTTTCATCCACAGACATAATACTATGAAAAAAATTTGAAAACTTTGATTGCATCGGAGCTTGAACAGGTTGTTGTTGTACTGGTTGTGTAGACTGTTCTTCCATTAAAATCACCTCATATTTATCTCTAATTTTTAAATATGAAGTATAAGTTTTTTAATTTGGTAAATCTTTACCATCCGTAAAATACGCTTGGCACTTTACATTTTCACAAATCAAATTTTGACACGTCTGACAATCTTGACAATATTTCTTTTGACAGTCATTATGTGGAATTATTTTATCTTGACATATCTGACAAGTTTGACATAAACATTCAGATTCACAACTTTCACAAACTTGACATCTTTCACAAGATTGGCAAGTCTGACAAAGTAAACCACTTTGACAAATAATTGTTTGACAAGTTATAAATTGGCAAGACATTTCCTGACATGTATATGCTTTTCTACGAAAAGGAGTAGAAGAACCTGTTGGAGTTTTACTAATTTCATACTCAGGTTTTGGACTTGTACCACCTTTTGCAGTTGTTGGTGTCCACTTGCCTGGTGCAGAAATAGGCTTATCCATATCTGTTCCTGCATATGTACCAAATTCAATATAATCTATACATTCTTTTGCAGATTGACATTTTTGCCAATTACAATTTCCTGTTCCCTTTGTCCATTCCTGACAAGAAATTGTTTGACAAGTAACAACATCAAAGCAATCACAATTCTGTACATGAGACTTAATTTTCTCCAATCTTGTAATTGCTTGGTCAATCGTATTTAAATCTACTTTATTAACAATTCGTGTACTTGGGTCCCAACCTATCATTGGTTCAAACTTTGTTACTTTTAAAGCAGGATTTTCTTTATTCGATATTGGCGCAGTATATTCAATTGACATCTATTTCACCACCCAATTTTTCTACAAGTTTTATGATTGGGTAATTCATAAAAACAATCATGTTACAATAATATCCTTCTCTTGCTTCTTTTCCAACAAGAGGGCATCCATTTCTACACATCAATTGTACAGGACATTCATTACAACGTTTTGAGTTTTCATTTACCTTATCCAATTCAAAAACTTTTTTCATATAATCAAAATAATTATCATAAATTGTTCCCAATTTATCATCTGTATTATGGCATTTATAAAGATTACCACTTAAATCCATATTCAAAACTTCACAACCATTTCCACATCTATCCCGAATCGGTTGATATTGTTTTGACTTTACACTTGAACGCAAGAAATTTATTTTTTCCTCAATATATCGCTTACGAATCACACTAATCGGTTGATGTTGCGTGACAAAATTATAATATTCTTCACACAATTCATTCATCTGTATTGCCGCCATGTCTAAATCAATATTTTTTAAATCTTGATTTTGCATATTTACATCAAGTAAATCATCAACATTAAAGTACAATGTTCTTCCATGATAATTTTCTACATAATCACGATTTACTTGTTCACAATCTTCTAAATAGTATTTAATGTAATTATATGAAGAAAGTACACCTGAAAAATTGAAACTCTTTAATTTAAAAATGTTTTCTTTGTTTTCTTTAATAACATCATATCCACGAGTTTTAATAGAATTTCTTCCATCCCAACTAATAGTAACATGAGAAAAATTCTGATTAATATATTTTACTTTTTCCTCATCTAATAATTTACCATTCGTAATCATCGTGCAGTAAACATTATTAGGAACATTATGTTCTTGTAAACCATTCACAAATTCTTTTATTTTATCAAAAAATACAAGCGGTTCACCACCATAGAATTGTAAACCAACTCTATTTTCTTGACTACGAGCAACATCATTAATAAAATAATAAATATCAGGATTAATTTTTTTATCTAGAGCAACATTTACTACGTCATGTTGTAAGCAATATTTACATTGTAAATTGCACTCATGTCCAAGCATAATAAAGATATTAGATATATTTGATTTAAGAAAATTTCTCATTTAATTTCTCTCTCCATAAATTTCTTGCTCTCTTGTAACTTCTGAAAAAATTCTTCTCCTTTTAGTCGCTCAATTTCATAATATGTTTCTAAAATTGGATAAAATCTTAAATTATTCATTGTACAGTAAAATTCATCCCTAGAATGTTGCGGAACTTTTGGACATCCATTTTTACACATTACTTGTACAGGACATTTATTACATCCATCTATACCATGTTGAATTGTATTATCTTTATCGTTAATGTTCTTTAACACATCAAAATAATTATCATTAATCGTTCCAACAGGGTCTATATCACCATGACAGCAATAAAGATTTCCCTGTAAATCTAAATTAATATTTTCTCCACCGTTTCCACAATACAAGCGCGTTATTTTTTTTCCTTCTGCAATACGTTGAAATTCTTCTTCTATCCAACGTATATAATTTGGATTTATTTCTGTACCATTCATATAATAATCAATATACGCATCGCAAATATCTCGCATTTGACCATAAAACTTACTTTCATCAAACTTTTTTAATTCTGTATCAGGTAAATCTTCATATTGCATAAGATTGTCTATATTTACATGAATTTCTTTTCCATATTCTTTCTCAATTTCATAACAGTCATCTAAGTAATCTTTTGGATAATTAAAAGAAGAAAGAACTCCTGTAAATCCCCAATCATCTAATTTAAATAAATTTTCTTTGTTCTCCTTGATAACATCATATCCACGAGTTCTTTCTGTATTCTTTCCATCCCACGACAAACCAAAACCTTTTAAATTTTCTTTTATCCACGGAATCGTCTTATCATTTAGCAATTTTCCATTTGTTACCATCGAAAAAGAAATATTATGATTTATATCTTTTTCTTTTATCATTTCAACAACTTTTTGCATAGTGTCAAAATATACTAATGGTTCCCCACCCCAAAACAGAATGTTTAACGAAGAAATATTATTCGCTATATCTATCATCCAATCAACAATCTGTGGATTAATTTCCTTTGGCATCGCATGATTTACTACATTGTGTTCAATACAATATTTACATTTTAAATTACATTGATACCCCATCATTAAATAAATCTGATTAATATGAAAATTTAAATGTTTTAACATAATTTCATTCCTTTATTCCATTTAATATCATACCTGT
>Ga0256404_1002703_pt1 | contig 38366 bp, 2 predicted proteins | sample RumenRJG_01DNA_FD_185990 | JGI IMG/M metagenome (GOLD analysis project Ga0256404, IMG submission 185990) | Bovine rumen microbial communities from Lethbridge, Alberta, Canada - RJG_01 | ecosystem: Host-associated > Mammals > Digestive system > Stomach > Rumen | place: Canada: Alberta | collected...
CAGCCGTGCTGGATAATGTTACGTCTGTCTTGGCTTTTACCGTTGCATTTGCCGTTACGGTTTCGTTTGCAGCAACTTCTACTTCACCAGCTACAGACTCTACCGCGCCGTTCAAGGTTACGCTGCCAGCAGTAGCTTCCACATCTACTTTCTGGTCTGCAGTCACCGCACTACCAAGAACAATACTACCCTGGGTAGCCCCAACGGTAATCGTTCCACCTGTTGCCGTTGCCGTCAATGTGCCTGTCGCATTAGTTTCAATAGTACCATTTGCGGTTTGGATCTCTATATCCTTACCAGTAATCTGATTGTTGACATTGATGTTGCCACTTGTCACAGCGTTCAGGCTTACTGTTTCTTTTGCAGTTAATACACCACTGTTGGTAATGTTGCCTTCAGTCGTCTTCAACGAAATATCTTTGCCTGCTTCTGCTGCCTGCACGCTGATATTGCCGGTGCCTGTAGCAATGCTTACAGTACCCGAGGTAGCCGTTACTTTCTCGCCTGTCGTTACATCACCAGCCGTGCTGGATAATGTTACGTCCGTCTTGGCTTTTACCGATGCATTTGTCGTTACGGTTTCGTTTGCAGCAACTTCTACTTCACCAGCTACAGACTCTACCGCGCCGTTCAAGGTTACGCTGCCAGCAGTAGCTTCCACATCTACTTTCTGGTCTGCAGTCACCGCACTACCAAGAACAATACTACCCTGGGTAGCCCCAACGGTAATCGTTCCACCTGTTGCCGTTGCCGTCAATGTACCTGTCGCATTGGTTTCAATGGTACCATTTGCGGTTTGGATCTCTATATCCTTACCAGTAATCTGATTGTTGACATTGATGTTGCCACTTGTCACAGCGTTCAGGCTTACTGTTTCTTTTGCAGTTAATACACCACTGTTAGTAATGTTGCCTTCAGTCGTCTTCAACGAAATATCTTTGCCTGCCTCAACTGCTTGCACACTGATATTGCCTGTTCCTGTAGCAATGCTTACAGTACCAGAGGTAGCCGTTACTTTCTCGCCTGTCGTTACATTACCATTTGTGCTGGTCAGGGTGACATTCGTTCCAGCATTCACCGCCTTGGCAAAGGAAATACCGATTGCTGCATTCACCGTTATCTCGCCGGTTTCTGCCGTTACCATATCGTTCACAGATACAGCAGCATTCTTACTCAGCAACGTTACGTTATTCTTCGCAGTCACAGATCCATCAATTGTCATGTTATCCTGAGACGTTGCGCTTACATTACCTGTCTGAGAGGTTACTGCCGACTCAATGTCAATTAATCCATTTTCACTGTTCAGATTTACATTGCCGGATGCTGTTACTGCGCCCTGAATGTAAATCGCTTCTTCTCCATTGATAATACTGATATTGCCGCCTGTCGACGTTACTGAATTATAAACATCAATCTCGCCTTTATCACTGCTGATGGTGATATCGCCAACAGCGTCTACCTTGCCTTGTGCCGCGGTTGCGCCTACGCCGATCCCGATACTGCCTTCTCCCGAAGTCAGCGATACCGTCTGACCAGCTTTTACATTGCCACGGACAATAATCGCGTCAATATCACCATCGGTAGACGTCATTCCTTTATCCACATGAGCCGTTACTTTGCCCTTGGTTGCTTCCACAGTATCGCCAATCTCAATCAGGCCATTTCCTGCATTCATGGAGATATCACCGGTGCTGGACGTTACCTGTCTGTTAACAGTAATTCCGCCGGCATCAGTTTCCAATTCTACATTCTTATATCCCTGAACTGCACCATTCACTGCAACTCCGGTTTTTGCCGTTGCACTTACGTTGCCTGTCTTGGATGTTACTGCATCGTTAACCAAGATAGCTGCGTTCTTACTCAACAATGTTACATCCGTTTTGGCCTGAATCGCTGCACTTGCCGTTACTGCTTCTTTCGCCGTGACTTCTACTTCACCAGCTACAGACTCTACCGATCCGTTCAAAGTTGCGCTACCTGCAGTAGCATCAATCTTTACTTTCTGGTCTGCGGTCACGGAACTGCCAAGAACAATATTACCCTGGGTTGCCCCTACGGTGATTGTCCCACCTCCTGTGGTTGCAGTCAACGTGCCTTCTGTTGCTGTTTCAATCTTTCCATTTGCGGTTTGGATTTCGATATTCTTACCTTTAATCTGATTGTTAACGTTGATGTCGCCACTGGTCACAGCGTTCAGGCTTACCTTCTGGTTTGCAGTTAATACACCACTATTGGTGATGTTGCCTTCAGTCGTCTTCAACGAAATATCCTTGTCTGCCTCAACTGCTTGCACGCTGATGTTACCTGTGCCTGTAGTAACGCTTACAGTACCAGAGGCAGCCGTAACTTTTTCGCCAGTTGTTACACCACCGGCCGTGCTGGATAATGTTATGTCCGTCTTGGCTTTTACCGATGCATTTGTCGTTACGTCATTCTGTGCCGTTACTTCTACTTCACCAGCTACGGACTCTACTGCGCCGTTCAAAGATACGCTGCCAGCAATAGCATCAATCTTTACTTTCTGGTCTGCAGTCGCGGCACTGCCAAGAACAATATTACCCTGGGTTGCCCCTACAGTGATTGTTCCGCTTTCTGCAGTTGCCGTCAATGTACCTGCCGCATTGCTTTCAATCTTGCCATTGGTTGTTTGAATCGTTATGTTCTTACCATTAATCTGATTGTTAACATTGATGTCGCCACTAGTCACAGAGTTCAGGCTTACCTTCTGGTTTGCAGTTAATACACCACTGCTCGTGATATTCCCTGCGGTCGTCGTCAACGAAATATCTTTGCCTGCTTCTGCTGCCTGCACGCTGATGTTACCTATGCCTGTAGTAACGCTTACATCACCAGTAGTAGCCTTAACTTTTTCACTCGTCGTTACATTACCGTTTGCGCTGGACAGGGTGACATTCGTTCCGGCATTCACCGCCTTGGCAACGGAAATACCGGTCGCTGCATTCACCGTTATCTCGCCGGTTTCTGCCGTTACCATATCGTTCACAGATACAGCAGCATTCTTACTCAGCAACGTTACATCTTTCTTCGCAGTCACAGATCCATCAATTGTCATGTTATCCTGAGACGTTGCGCTTACATTACCTGTCTGAGAGGTTACTGCCGACTCAATGTCAATTAATCCATTTTCACTGTTCAGATTTACATTGCCGGATGCTGTTACTGCGCCCTGAATGTAAATCGCTTCTTCTCCATTGATAATACTGATATTGCCGCCTGTCGACGTTACCGAATTATAAACATCAATTTCGCCTTTATCGCTTCTGATGGTGATATCGCCAGCCGCGTCTACCTTGCCTTCTGTTGCGGTTGCGCCTACGCCGATCCCTATACTGCCTTCTCCCGAAGTCAGCGATACCGTCTGTCCGGCTTTTACATTGCCACGGACGACAATCGCGTCAACACCACCATCGGTAGACGTCGTTCCTTTATCTACGTGAACCGTTACGTTGCCATTGGTTGCTTCCACGGTATCGCCAATTTCAACCAGACCTTCTACTGCAGTCATGGAAATATTGCCGGTGCTGGAAGTTACCTGTCTGTTTACAGTAATTCCGCCAGCAGCAGTATTCAATTCTACATTCTTATATCCCTGAACTGCACCATTCACTGCAACCCCGGTTTTTGCCGTTGCGCTTACGTTGCCTTCCTGGGCTTTAACTGTATCGTTAACCGATATGGCTGCATTCTTACTCAGCAGCGTTACATTCGTTCCGGCCTGAATCGCTGCACTTGCCGTTAACGCTTCTTTTGCCGTAATTTCTACTTCGCCAGCTACGGACTCTACTGCACCATTCAGAGTCACGCTGCCCGCAGTTGCATCAATCTTTACTTTCTGATCCGCAGTCGCAGCACCACCAAGAACAATATTCCCCTGAGTTGCCCCAACGGTGATCGTTCCGCCTTCTACAGTTGCATTCAACGTACCTTCTTCTGCGGTTTCAATCTTGCCATTGGCTGTTTGAATTTCTATATCCTTACCATTAATTTGATTGTTAACATTGATGTTGCCACTCATCAGTGCATTCAGGCTTACTGTTTCTTTTGCAGTTAATACACCACTGTTGGTGATGTTGCCTTCAGTCGTCGTCAGAGAAATATCTTTACCTGCTTCTGCTGCCTGCACGTTGATATTGCCGGTGCCTGTAGTAACACTTACAGTACCAGAGGTAGCCGTTACTTTCTCGCCCGTTGTTACACCACCGGCCGTGCTGGATAATGTTATGTCCGTCTTGGCTTTTACCGATGCATTTGTCGTTACGTCATTCTGTGCCGTTACTTCTACTTCACCATTTACGGACTCTACCGCACCATTCAAGGTTGCGCTGCCTGCAGTAGCATCAATCTTTACTTTCTGGTCTGCAGTCGCGGCACTGCCAAGAACAATATTCCCCTGGGTTGCCCCTACAGTGATTGTTCCGCTTTCTGCGGTTGCCGTCAATGTGCCTGCCGCATTGCTTTCAATCTTGCCATTTGCAGTTTGAATCGTTATGTTCTTACCATTAATCTGATTGTTAACATTGATGTCGCCACTAGTCACAGAGTTCAGGCTTACCTTCTGGTGTACAGTTAATACACCACTGTTGGTGATGTTGCCTTCAGTCGTCTTCAACGAAATATCTTTGCCTGCCTCAACTGCTTGCACGCTGATGTTGCCTGTGCCTGTAGTAACGCTTACATCACCAGTAGTAGCCCTAACTTTTTCACCCGTCGTTACATTACCGTTTGTGCTGGACAGGGTGACATTCGTTCCAGCATTCACCGCCTTGGTCGTCTCAATACCTGTCGATGCATTTACTGTTACATCACCAGATTCTGCCGTTACCGTATCCTTTGCCAACACAGTTGCGCTCTTGCTCCATAACGTTACATCAGTTCCGCCATAGATCACCTTGTCCGTCTCAACCGCTCCTTGTGCGGTTACGTTTACATTGCCGGACGTTGCCGTTACTTTCTCGCCCGTTGTTACACCACCGGCCGTGCTGGATAATGTTATGTCCGTCTTGGCTTTTACCGATGCATTTGTCGTTACGTCATTCTGTGCCGTTACTTCTACTTCACCATTTACGGACTCTACCGCACCATTCAAGGTTGCGTTGCCCGCAGAAGCATCAATCTTTACTTTCTGGTCTGCAGTCGCCGCACTGCCAAGAACAATATTACCCTGGGTTGCTCCTACGGTGATCGTTCCACCTTCTGCAGTTGCCGTCAATGTGCCTGTCGCATTAGTTTCAATAGTACCATTTGCGGTTTGGATCTCTATATCCTTACCAGTAATCTGATTGTTGACATTGATGTTGCCACTTGTCACAGCGTTCAGGCTTACTGTTTCTTTTGCAGTTAATACACCACTGTTGGTAATGTTGCCTTCAGTCGTCTTCAACGAAATATCTTTGCCTGCATCAACTGCCTGTACACTGATATTACCTGTACCCATACCAATGCTTACATTGCCAGAGGTAGCCGTTACTTTCTCACCCGTCGTTACATTACCATTTGTGCTGGACAGGGTGACTTTCGTTCCCGCATTCAACGCTTTGGTCGTCTCAATACCTGTCGATGCATTTACTGTTACATCACCAGATTCTGCCGTTACCGTATCCTTTGCCAACACAGTTGCGCTCTTGCTCCATAACGTTACATCAGTTCCGCCATAGATCACCTTGTCCGTCTCAACCGCTCCTTGTGCGGTTACGTTTACATTGCCGGACGTTGCCGTTACTTTCTCGCCCGTTGTTACACCACCGGCCGTGCTGGATAATGTTATGTCCGTCTTGGCTTTTACCGATGCATTTGTCGTTACGTCATTCTGTGCCGTTACTTCTACTTCACCATTTACGGACTCTACCGCACCGTTCAAGGTTACGCTGCCCGCAGTAGCATCAATCTTTACTTTCTGGTCTGCAGTCGCGGCACTGCCAAGAACAATATTCCCCTGGGTTGCCCCTACGGTGATTGTCCCACCTCCTGTGGTTGCAGTCAACGTGCCTTCTGTTGCTGTTTCAATCTTTCCATTTGCAGTTTGAATTTCTATATCCTTACCTTCAATCTGATTGTTGACGTTGATGTCGCCACTGGTCACGGCGTTCAGGCTTACCTTCTGGTTTGCAGTTAATACACCACTATTGGTGATGTTGCCTTCAGTCGTCTTCAACGAAATATCTTTGCCTGCCTCAACTGCCTGTACACTGATATTGCCTGTACCTGTAGCAACGCTTACATTGCCAGAGGTAGCCGTTACTTTCTCACCCGTCGTTACGTTACCATTCGTGCTGGACAGGATGACATTCGTTCCCGCATTCAACGCTTTGGCAGCGGAAATACCGGTGGACGCATTCACAGTTACATCACCGATTTCTGCCGTCACCGTATCGTTAAGCACTGCACTCTTGGCTTGGCTCGTTACCTTTACATTTGTCTTAGCCTTTAACGGAGCATTTGTCGTTACGACTCCCAGTGCTGTTACTTCTACTTCACTATTTACGGATCTTACAGCACCATTCAAAGTTGCGCTGCTTGCAGTAGCACCAATCTTTACTTTCTGGTCTGCAGTCGCCGCACCACCAAGAACAATATTACCCTGGGTTGCCCCTACGGTGATCGTTCCGCTTTCTGCGGTTGCCGTCAATGTACCTGCCGCATTGCTTTCAATCTTGCCATTTGCAGTTTGAATCGTTATGTTCTTACCATTAATCTGATTGTTAACATTGATGTCGCCACTAGTCACAGAGTTCAGGCTTACCTTCTGGTTTGCAGTTAATACACCACTGTTGGTGATGTTGCCTTCAGTCGTCGTCAACGAAATAACCTTGCCTGCATCAACTGCCTGTACACTGATATTGCCTGTACCTGTAGCAACGTTTACATTGCCAGAGGCAGCCGTTACTTTCTCACCCGTCGTTACATTACCATTTGTGCTAGACAGGGCGACATTCGTTCCCGCATTCAACGCTTTGGTCGTCTCAATACCTGTCGATGCATTTACTGTAACATCACCAGATTCTGCCGTTACCGTTTCTTTCGCCAATACAGTTGCGTTCTTGCTCCATAACGTTACGTCATTTCTGCCATAGATCTCCTTGTCCGTCTCAACCGCTCCTGACGCTGTTATGTTTACATTGCCGGACGTTGCCGTTACTTTCTCACTGGTCGTCACTCCACCATTCGTGCTGGATAATGTTACATCCGTTTTGGCCTGAATCGCTGCATTTGTCGTTACTGCTTCTTTCGCCGTTACTTCTACTTCACCATTTAAGGATTTTACAGCACCATTCAAAGTTACGCTGCCAGCAGTAGCTTCCACTTCAACTTTTTGGTCCGCAGTCGCAGCCCCGCCAAGAACAATATTACCCTGTGTTGCTCCTACGGTGATTGTTCCGCCTTCTGCAGTTGCATTCAATGTTCCTGCCGCATTGCTTTCAATCTTGCCATTTGCAGTTTGAATTTCTATATACTTACCATTAATCTGATTATTGACGTTAATATTGCCATTGGTCGCGGCGTTCAGGCTTACTTTCTGGTTTGCAGTTAATACACCGCTGTTGGTAATGTTCCCTGTGGTCGTCTTCAACGAAATATCTTCGCCTGCCTCTGCTGCCTGCACGCTGATATTGCCTGAGCCTGTAGCAATGCTTACAGTACCAGAAGTAGCCTTAACTTTTTCACCCGTCGTTACGTTACCGTTCGTGCTGGACAGGGTGACATTCGTTCCGGCATTCAACGCTTTGACCACGGTAATTCCAGTGAATGCGTTTACAGTAACATCACCGGTTTCTGCCGTCACCGTATCGTTCACCGACACAGCAGCGTTCTTACTCAGCAACGTTACGTTATTCTTCGCAGTCACAGCTGAACCAATCGTCAAGTTATCCTGGGCCGTTGCGCTGACGTTGCCTGTCTGGGAAGTAACTGACGAATCAATGTCAATCAGTCCATTTTCACTGGTCAGGTCTACGTTACCAGATGACGTCACTGCGCCCTGGATGTAAATTGCTTCTACACCGTTGCTGACACTGATATTGCCGCCCGTCGACGTTACCGAATTATAAACATCAATTTCGCCTTTTTCACTTCTGATGGTGATATCGCCAGCCGCGTCTACATTGCCTTCTGTTGCGGTGGCGCCTACGCCGATCCCGATACTGCCTTCTCCCGCAGTCAGCGATACCGCCTGTCCGGCTTTTATATTGCCACGGACGACAATCGCGTCAACGCCACCATCGGTAGACGTCGTTCCTTTATCCACATGAACCGTTACATTGCCCTGAGTGGCCTGCACGGTATCACCAATCTCAATCAGGCCATTTCCTGCGGTCATGGAGATATCGCCTTCGTCAGATTTTACTTCTGCGCCAACTCCAATATTGCCCGCTACAGCGTTCATGGAAATATCACCAATGATGGACGTTACCTGTTTGTTTACAGTAATTCCGCCAGCATCAGTATCTAATTCTACATTGTTGTATCCATAAACTGCCTCGTTCACCGTCAGCCCGGTTTTTGCCGTTGATTTTACGTTGCCTTCCTGGGCGGTAACTGCTTCGTTAACCAAGATGGCAGCGTTCTTACTCAGCAACGTTACGTTATTCTTCGCAGTCACAGCTGAACCAATCGTCAAGTTATCCTGGGCCGTTGCGCTGACGTTGCCTGTCTGGGAAGTAACTGACGAATCAATGTCAATCAGTCCATTTTCACTGGTCAGGTCTACGTTACCAGATGACGTCACTGCGCCCTGGATGTAAATTGCTTCTTCACCGTTGCTGACACTGATATTGCCGCCAGTCGACGTTACTGAATTATAAACATCAATCTCGCCTTTATCACTGCTGATGGTGATATCGCCAGCCGCGTCTACATTGCCTTCTGTTGCGGTGGCGCCTACGCCGATCCCGATATTGCCTTCTCCCGCAGTCAGCGATACCGCCTGTCCGGCTTTTATATTGCCACGGACGACAATCGCGTCAACGCCACCATCGGTAGACGTCGTTCCTTTATCCACATGAACCGTTACATTGCCCTGGGTTGCCTGCACGGTATCGCCAATCTCAACCAGGCCTTCTCCCGCAGTCATGGAAATATCACCAATGCTGGACGTTACCTGTCTGTTAACAGTAATTCCGCCAGCATCAGTATTCAATTCTACATTCCTATATCCCTGAACTGCGCCGTTTACTGCAATTCCGGTTTTTGCCGTTGCGCTGACATTGCCTGTCTTGGATGTTACAGATTCGTTAACCAAGATGGCTGCGTTCTTACTCAACAACGTTACATCCGTTCCGGCCTGAATTGCTGCACTCGCCGTTACCGCATCTTTCGCTGTTACTTCTACTTCACCAGTTACAGACTCTACCGCTCCATTCAAAGTTACGTTGCCCGCAGAAGCATCAATCTTTACTTTCTGGTCTGCAGTCGCCGCACTGCCAAGAACAATATTCCCCTGGGTTGCCCCAACAGTAATAGTCCCGCCTTCTGCAGTTGCCGTCAATGTACCTGCCGCATTGCTTTCAATCTTGCCATTTGCAGTTTGAATTTCTATATCCTTACCATTAATCTGATTGTTGACATTGATGTCACCACTTGTCACAGCGTTCAGGCTTACTGTTTCTTTTGAAGTTAATACACCACTGTTAGTAATATTACCTTCAGTCGTCTTCAACGAAATATCTTTGCCTGCATCAACTGCCTGTACACTGATATTACCTGTACCCATACCAATGCTTACATTGCCAGAGGTAGCCGTTACTTTCTCACCCGTCGTTACATTACCATTTGTGCTGGACAGGGTGACATTCGTTCCAGCATTCAACTCTTTGGTCGTCTCAATACCTGTCGATGCATTTACTGTTACATCACCAGATTCTGCCGTTACCGTATCGTTTGCCAACACAGTTGCGTTCTTGCTCCATAACGTTACATCAGTTCCGCCATAGATTTCCTTGTCCGTCTCAACTGCTCCTTGTGCGGTTACGTTTACATTGCCGGACGTTGCCGTTACTTTCTCGCCCGTTGTTACACCACCGGCCGTGCTGGATAATGTTACGTCCGTCTTGGCTTTTACCGATGCATTTGCCGTTACTGCTTCTTTCGCCGTAACTTCTACTTCACCAGCTACAGACTCTACTGCGCCGTTCAAAGTTACGCTGCCCGCAACAGCTTCCACATCTACTTTCTGGTTCGCAGTCGCAGCACCGCCAAGAACGATATTCCCCTGGGTCGCCCCTACGGTAATTGTCCCGCCTTCTACAGTTGCCGTCAACGTGCCTGTCGCATTACTTTCAATATTGCCATTTGCGGTTTGAATCGTTATATCTTTACCATTAATCTTATTATTGACGTTGATGTTGCCACTGGTCACGGCGTTCAGGCTTACTGTTTCTTTCGCTGTTAATACACCACTGTTGGTGATATTGCCTTCAGTCGTCGTCAGAGAAATATCTTTGCCTGCTTCTGCTGCCTGCACGCTGATATTGCCTGTGCCTGTAGTAACGCTTACATTACCAGAGGTAGCCGTTACTTTCTCACCAGTCGTTACGTTACCGTTCGTGCTGGACAGCGTTACATTCGTTCCAGCATTCAACGCTTTGGCAGCAGAAATACCGGTGGATGCATTCACAGTTACATCACCGTTTTCTGCCGTCACCGTATCGTTCACCGACACAGCAGCATTCTTACTCAATAACGATACATCCATTCCAGCCTGTACCGCTGCATTAGTCGTTACGACTCCCTGTGCCGTTACTTCTACTTCGCTATTTACGGATCTTACCGCACCGTTCAAGGTTGCGCTGCCAGCATTAGCATCAATCTTTACTTTCTGGTCCGCAGTCGCAGCACCACCAAGAACAATATTACCCTGGGTTGCACCAACGGTGATCGTTCCACCTTCTGCAGTTGCCGTCAATGTGCCTGCCGCATTGTTTTCAATCTTGCCATTGGCTGTTTGAATTTCTATATCCTTACCATTAATCTGATTGTTGACATTGATGTTGCCGCTGGTCACGGCGTTCAGGCTTACTGTTTCTTTCGCAGTTAATACACCACTGTTGGTGATGTTGCCCTCATCAGTCTCAGTCTTCAACGAAATATTCTGGCCTGCATCAACTGCCTGCACACTGATATTGCCTGTGCCTGTAGTAACGCTTACAGTACCAGAGGTAGCCTTAACTTTCTCATCAGTCGTTACATCGCCATTCGTGCTGGACAAGGTGACATTCGTTCCAGCATTCAACGCTTTGGCAGCGGAAATACCGGTGACTGAATTTACAGTTACATCTCCGTTTTCTGCCGTCACCGTATCGTTCACCGACACAGCAGCATTCTTACTCAACAACGTTACGTTAGTGCCAGCCTGTACCGCTGCATTTGTTGTTACGTCATTCTGTGCCGTAACTTCTACTTCACCAGCTACAGACTCTACCGATCCATTCAAAGTTGCGCTACCTGCAGTAGCATCAATCTTTACTTTCTGGTCTGCGGTCACGGAACTGCCAAGAACAATATTCCCCTGGGTTGCCCCTACGGTGATCGTTCCGCTTTCTGCAGTTGCCGTCAATGTGCCTGCCGCATTGCTTTCAATCTTGCCATTTGCGGTTTGGATCTCTATATCCTTACCATTAATCTGATTGTTAACATTGATGTTGCCGCTCGTCACGGCGTTCATGCTTACCTTCTGGTTCGAAGTTAATACACCACTGTTGGTGATGTTGCCTTCAACAGTCTTCAACGAAACATCTTTTCCTGCCTCAACTGCCTGCACGCTGATATTGCCTGTGCCTGTAGTAACGCTTACAGTACCAGAGGTAGCCGTAACTTTCTCATCAGTCGTTACATCGCCATTCGTGCTGGACAAGGTGACATTCGTTCCAGCATTCAACGCTTTGGCAGCGGAAATACCGGTGACTGCATTTACAGTTACATCTCCGTTTTCTGCCGTTACCGTATCGTTCACAGCCACAGACGAGTTCTTGCTCTGCAACGTTACGTTATTCTTTGCATTCACAACTCCGTCAATTGTCATGTTATCCTGAGACATTGAGCTTACGTTGCCTGTCTGGGAAGTAACTGCCGAATCGATGTCAATCAGGCCATTTTCACTGGTCAGATTTACATTGCCGGATGCCGTCACTGCACCCTGGACGTAAATCGCTTCTTCACCGTTGCTGATACTGATATTGCCGCCAGTTGATGTTACTGAATTATAAACATCAATCTCGCCTTTACCACTTCTGATGGTGATATCGGCAGCCGCGTCTACCTTTCCTTCTGTTGCGGTTGCGCCTACGCCGATCCCGATACTGCCTTCTCCCGAAGTCAGCGATACCGTCTGACCGGCTTTTACATTGCCACGGACGGTAATCGCGTCAACAACTTCATTGCCGTCACCGTCAGCAGATGTTCTTCCTTTATCCACATGAATCGTTACATTGCCCGTGGTTGCTTCCACAGCATCGCCAATATCAATCAGGCCATTTCCTGCGGTCATGGAGATATTGCCTTTGTCAGATTTTACTTCTGCTCCAACTTCAATGTTGCCTGCTGAAGCGTTCATGGAAATAATGCCAGTGCTGGACTTTACCTGTTTGTATACAGTAATTCCGCCAGCTTCAGTATCCAATTCTACATTCTTATATCCCTGAACTGCACCGTCCACTGCAACTCCGGTTTTTGCCGTTGCACTTACGTTGCCTGTCTTGGATGTTACAGATTCGTTAACCAAGATACCTGCGTTTTTGCTCAGTAACGTTACATCCGTTCCGGCCTGAATCGCTGCACTTGCCGTTACTGCTTCTTTTGCAGTAACTTCTACTTCACCATTTACAGACTCTACTGCGCCGTTCAAAGTTACGCTGCCCGCAGTGGCATCCACATCTACTTTCTGGTCCGCAGTCGCAGCACCGCCAAGAACAATATTACCCTCAGTTGCCCCTACGGTGATCGTCCCACCTTTCCCATCTGGTCTGGTTGCCGTCAACGTGCCTTCCGCATTGGTTTCAATATTGCCATTTGCGGTTTGGATCTCTATATCCTTACCATTAATCTGATTGTAAATTTCAATTTTTCCGCTGGTCAACGCATTCAAGCTTACATTCTGGTTTGCAGTTAATACACCGCTGCTCGTGATGTCGCCCTTCGTGCTCGTGACACTGATATCTCCTGCATGGCTGGTGACTGCGTTCGTAACTGTTACGCTGCCTTCACTGGTCTTCAGTTCTACTTTTTGGTCTGCAGTCGTAGTGCCACGAAGAATAATATTTCCCTTGGTCGCGTCTACAGTGATCGTCCCGCCTTCTGCGGTTGCCGTCAATACACCTTCCGCTACCGTTTCAACATCGCCATTATCAGTCAGGATCTCTATATTCTTACCATTAATCTGATTGTTGACGTTGATGTCGCCACTGGTCACAGCGTTCAGGCTTACTTTCTGGTTTGCGGTTAATACACCACTGCTTGTGATATCGCCAATCTTACTCGTTACACTGATATCACCTGCGTGGCTGGTTATATTATTTGTAATTGAAACGTCACCGTTAGTGGTCTTTACGGTCACATTGTCCTGGACATCTACTGCGCCGGTTACCGTTACAGTACCTTTGCCTGTGTACAGGGACGCAGTCCCACCTGCCTTCAAAAGGTCGCCGTTGGTAATGCTTCCATCTACTGCCGTCAGAGAAATATTCTGACCTGCTTCTGCTGCCTGCACACTGATACTGCCGGTGTCCGTACCAATGGTTACATTACCGGAGGTAGCCGTTAGTGTCTCGCCCGTTGTTACGTTACCGTTCGTGGTGGACAGAGTTACGTTCGTCCCGGCCTCTAACGCTTTGGAAGTGGAAATACCGGTCACTGCCTTCACCATTATCTCGCCGGTGTCTGCAGTTACCGTTTCTTTCGCCAACACAGTTGCGTTCTTGCTCCATAACGTTACATCAGTTCCGCCATAGATTTCTTTGTACGTCTCAACCGCTCCTGACGCGGTTACGTTTACATTACCGGACGTTGCCGTTACTTTCTCACTGGTCGTCACTCCACCATTTGTGCTGGATAATGTTACATCCGTTTTGGCCTGAATCGTTGAATTTGTCGTTACGGGTCCCTTTGCCGTAACTTCTACTTCGCCAGCTACAGACTCTACTGCACCATTCAAAGTTGCGCTGCCCGCAGTAGCTTCCACATCTACTTTCTGATTCGCAGTCGCAGAACCGCTAAGAAGAATATTACCCTTGGTCGCGCCTACAGTGATCGTCCCGCCTTCTGCGGTTGCAGTCAATACACCTTCCGCTACCGTTTCAACATCGCCATTATCAGTCAGGATCTCTATATTCTTACCATTAATCTGATTGTTGACGTTGATGTCACCACTGGTCACAGCGTTCAGGCTTACTTTTTGGCCAGCAGTTAATACACCACTGCTCGTGATATCGCCAATCTTACTCGTTACACTGATATCACCCGCGTGGCTGGTTATATTATTAGTAATTGAAACGTCGCCATTAGTGGTCTTTACGGTCACACTGTCCTGGGCGTCTACTGCGCCGGTTACCGTTACAGTGCCTTTGCCCGTGTACAGGGACGCAGTCCCACCTGCCTTCAACAGGCCGCTGTTGGTAATGCTACCATCTACTGCCGTCAGAGAAATATTCTGGCCTGCTTCTGCTGCCTGAACGCTGATACTTCCGGTGCCCGTACCAATGGTTACATTACCGGAGGTAGCCGTTAGTGTCTCGCCCGTTATTACGTTACCGTTCGTGGTGGACAGAGTTACGTTCGTCCCGGCCTCTAACGCTTTGGAAGTGGAAATACCGGTCACTGCCTTCACCATTATCTCGCCGGTGTCTGCTGTTACCGTTTCTTTCGCAATTACAGTTGCGTTCTTACTCCATAACGTTACGTCAGTCCCGCCATAGATCTCTTTGTATGTTTCAACCGCTCCTTGCGCGGTTACGTTTACATTACCGGACGTTGCCGTTACTTTTTCGGCCGTCGTTACGCTACCATTCGTGCTGGACAAGGTTACGTCAGTTTTGGCTTTTACCGTTGCGTTTGTCGTTACGGTTTCTTTCGCCGTAACTTCTACTTCGCCAGCTACAGATTCTACCGCACCGTTCAAAGTTACGCTGCCAGCAGTAGCTTCCACATCTACTTTCTGGTTCGAAGTCGCAGAACCGCCAAGAACAATATTCCCCTGGGTTGCCCCTACGGTAATTGTTCCGCCTGTTGCAGTTGCCGTCAACGTGCCCGTTTCATTGGTTTCAATATTGCCATTGGCTGTTTGAATCTCTATATCCTTACCGGTAATCTGGTTATAAACGTTAACCTTCCCGCTGGTAACTGCGTTCAGGCTTACTTTTTGGCCAGCAGTTAATACACCACTGCTCGTGATATCGCCCTTCGTGCTCGTGACACTGATATCTCCTGCATTGCTGGTGACTGCGTTCGTAACTGTTACGCTGCCTTCACTGGTCTTCAATTCTACTTTTTGGTCTGCAGTCGTAGTACCGCGAAGAATGATATTTCCCTTGGTCGCGTCTATAGTGATTGTCCCACCGGTCCCGTTTGTTGCGGTTGCCGTCAATATGCCTTCTGCAATCGTTTCAATATCGCCATTATCAGTTTGAATTGCTATATCTTTACCATTAACCTGATTGTTGACGTAAATTTCGCCGGCGGTTAATGCATTCAGACTCACCGATTTGGCCGCAGTTAATATACCACTGTTTGTGATATCGCCAATCCTGCTCGATACACTGATATCACCCGCGTGGCTGGTTATATTATTCTGTACTAATACATCGCCGTTCGTGGTCTTTACGGTCACGTTGTCCTGGGCATCCACTGCACCGGTTACCGTTACAGCGCCTTTTCCCGTGTACAGGGACGTAGTCCCACCTGCCTTCAACAGACTGCTGTTGGTAATGCTACCATCTACTGCCGTCAGAGAAATATCTTTGCCTGCTTCTGCAGCCTGCACACTGATACTGCCGGTGCCCGTACCAATGATTACAGTACCAGAGGTAGCCGTTACTTTTGCACCAGTCGTTACGTTGCCGTCCGTGGTGGACAACGTTACATTCATCCCGGCCTCTAACGCTTTGGCAGTGGAAATACCGGTCGCTGCCTTCACCATTATCTCACCGGTGTCTGCTGTTACCGTTTCTTTCGCCAATACAGTTGCGTTCTTACTCCATAACGTTACGTCAGTTCCGCCATAAATCTCCTTATCCGTCTCAACTGCTCCTTGTGCGGTTACGTTTACATTGCCGGACGTTGCCGTTACTTTTTCGGCCGTCGTTACGCTACCGTTCGTGCTGGACAGGGTGGCATCCGTTTTGGCTTTTACCGCTGCATTTGTCGTTACGGCTTCTTTCGCCGTAACTTCTACTTCGCCAGCTACAGACTCTACTGCGCCGTTCAAAGTTGCGCTGCCAGCAGTAGCTTCCACATCTACTTTCTGATTCGCAGTCGCCGCACCACCGAGAATAATATTCCCCTGAGTTGCCCCTATGGTGATCGTTCCGCTTTCTGCAGTTGCCGTCAATGTGCCTTCTTCTGTGGTTTCAATCTTTCCATTTGTAGTTTGGATCTTTATATCCTTACCATTAATCTGATTGTTGACGTTGATGTCACCACTTGTCAGTGCATTCAGGCTTACTCTTTCCTTCGCAGTTAATACACCACTGTTGGTGATATCGCCTTCAGTCGTCGTCAACGAAATATCTTTGCCCGCATCAACTGCCTGCACACTGATACTGCCGGTGCCCGTACCAACGGTTACATTACCGGAGGTAGCCGTTACTTTTGCGCCCGTTGTTACATTGCCATTCGTGGTGGACAACGTTACGTTCGTTCCTGCATCCAACGCTTTGGCAGCAGAAATACCGGTCACTGCCTTCACCATTATCTCACCGGCTTCTGCAGTTACCATTTCTTTCGCCAATACAGTTGCGTTCTTGCTCCATAACGTTACGTCAGTTCCGCCATAAATCTCCTTGTCCGTCTCAACCGCTCCTTGTGCGGTTACGTTTACATTGCCGGACGTTGCCGTAACTTTTTCGCCAGTTGTTACACCACCGGCCGTGCTGGATAATGTTACGTCCATCTTGGCTTTTACCGATGCATTTGTCGTTACGGTTTCTTTTGCCGTAACTTCTACTTCACCAGCTACAGACTCTACTGCGCCGTTCAAAGTTACGCTGCCCACAGTGGCTTCCACATCTACTTTTTGGTCTGCAGTCACCGCACTACCAAGAACAATACTACCCTGGGTAGCCCCAACGGTGATCGTCCCACCTTTCCCATCTGGTCTGGTTGCCGTCAATGTGCCTTCCGCATTGCTTTCAATAGTACCATTTGCGGTTTGGATCTCTATATCCTTACCAGTAATCTGATTGTAAATCTCAATCTTTCCGCTTGTCTCTGCGTTCAGGCTTACTTTCTGACCTGCAGTTAATACACCACTGCTCGTGATGTCGCCGTTCGTGCTCGTAATGCTGATATTACCTGCATTGCTGGTGACTGCGTTCGTAACTGTTACGCTGCCTTCACTGCTCTTCAGTTCTACTTTCTGGTCTGCACTAGCCGCACCACGAAGAATGATATTTCCCTTGGTCGAATCTACGGTGATTGTCCCACCGGTCTCCTCGCCTGTTACAGTTGCTGTCAACACGCCTTCTGCAATCGTTTCAATATCGCCATTATCAGTTTGAATTGCTATATCTTTACCATTAACCTGATTGTTGACGTAAATTTCGCCGGCGGTTAATGCGTGCAGGCTAACCTTTTTGCCAGCAGTTAATACACCACTGCTTGTGATCGTGATGTCTTCAATCCTGCTCGTGACACTGATATCACCTGCGAGGCTGGTTATATTGTTCTCTACTTTTACTTCGCCATTAGTGGTCTTTACGGTCACGTTGTCCTGGGCATCCACTGCACCGGTTACCGTTACATTGCCTTTACCCGTGTACAGGGACGCAGTCCCACCTGCCTGCAACAGACCACTATTGGTAATGCTACCATCCACTGCTGTCAGAGAAATATTCTGGCCTGCTTCTGCTGCCTGTACACTTATAATGCCGGTGCTCGTGCCAATGCTTACAGTACCAGAGGTAGCCGTTACTTTCTCGCCGGTCGTTACATTACCATTTGTGCTGGTCAGGGTAACATTCGTTCCGGCTTCCAGTATATCACTGGTCGTGATGTGCCCTGTTGTTGTCTTCAGAGAAATATTCTGGTCTGCCTCTACTGCATCCACGCTGATATTGCCTGTTTCCGTGCTGATGCTTACATTGCCTGACGCTGCACGCAATGTGACTGCCTCTGTCGTTTGAATATCACCAACATTTGCAGTAATGGAAACGCTTCCATCTTCTCCGTTAGCAGTAACATCATTATTAATTACGATATTTCCGGCCTGGCTTCCCTCTTCACGCTCCGTTACACCGGTTGTAATGTACACCTGTCCTCCAAGGACGGCTTCGTTAACAGTAATAATTCCCGTATGTGACAGCAGATCTGCTGTATCAGTTGCCGTAACCGCACCGTTTACTGTCAGATTCCTGCTTGCAGTCAAATAAATATCTGTTGCTGTGAAGGCTTCCACGGTTTCACCGTCAGTTCCCGTCACTTCTTTGACCGTAAGCGCGCCTTCGCTTTCCGCCTGGAATTCATTGGCAACATTCACTTTTTGCAGCGTCATAGTGCCCATATCTCCCGTGCTGGGAGCTCTGCCTTTCAACCAGGCGTTCTGCGCCGTTACGTCAATCGTAAGATCCGGGTTATTTAAAATGAGCATCGGGATGGGATTGGAAGTATCACTGTTCTTTATTCCGATATTTCCTTCCTCCGCAGTCAGGATCAAATGCTTCCCTGCATTGATATAGGATTCCATCCCAATGTTAAGAGTGTCTCCTGCTTCGTATCCGATTCCTTTCTTTGAATCCAGAGAAACCGTATCACCGGCATAAACAGCCCCAACGTTAAGTATAGTATTTGGATCAAAGTTACTGATGTAAATACTCTGATCGGATCGTGCGCGCAACGCCCCTGCTTCGCTTAATGAGACAGTCAGAGGTTTACCTGCGGAGCCAATATCCTCTTGTCCTCCTTCCAACAGCAGATTCTTGGCAACAATGTTAGCAGCAGAATCGTTTGCCAACGCATTGGTAATACCGCCTTTACCCTGAATACGCACGTCACGGCTGGTTCCGGACTCAGATTCAGACGAAGCTATGGTACCAATCGCAATCCCGTGATAGGAAGAATCATTTTCTGTTGCGCGACGTTCTGCCAGTGTGATGTCTCCGGCTCCGACTCGGGAATCGTCAATGCTGATATTGACATTCACTGTTCCCGTAGCATTAATCCCTAATGGCGTCCTGCCACCGATATGGAACTCACCGGACCAGGTCGTCGCTCCTTCCTCTTCGTAATACTCTATGTCTGCCGCATCTGTATTGGCCAGTTGCTTCAGATAATCGATACGGCTTCCGTTTGCATCCCCTTCATTAAGCTGCTGTACGGTAATAGTCCGCTTTCCTGTAGAGGTACCGACGTTCTCACCAATCAGGGTTATATTGTGCCCGGATACATTGGCCAGTTTTGTGGACTGGTCTGTCGATCCGGTCTCCCGGTTAATAAGCGTCTCATTTACCGCATAGAGAAGGTCTTCTTTTGTCCACTTGTAGGTAGGATGATCTCTTTTGCTTACCAGTTCCGTATACTTCGAATCCGTTGCTAGATAAGCTTCCGCACTGTTAAAGTTCTTATATTTTGCTTTTTGCTGCAAATAAGCCACGTAATCATATTCCGACGCGAAATAGATATCCGCGGTTTTATCCAGCTTCTGCAAGTCGATGGCAAGGATTTCGCTATTCGTTTTGGAGTCGTACGTATCCCTCAGCGGCTTCAGCAGTTTTTGCGTAACATCGTTTGCCGCGTATTCTGCCTGCTGTTCGGTAACCTCCTTGAAATTCTGACTGGCTGTCTGATAGGCAGACTGGGCTGCCTCCCATGCTGTTTTGGCCGCAGCCTGATTTTCGGCAGAAGCATTCATATATGCCTGATATTTTTCGTTTAATGCAGCCTCGGCAGCATTGAGATCGGCGTATGCCTTTGTATGCTGCAACAGCGTCTGTCCGGCCTGTTCGTAGGCCGCTTTTGCCGTGTTCATCTCCGCTTCGGTTCCGGTATTTTTCTTATATGCCTTATAGGCTGCAATATACGCAGCCTGTGCCGCATTAAACGCAGATTTAGCCTGCGCGGCTTCGTCCGTCCCATTCAAAACCGGCGCAGTTGTGCTCTTTTCATATCTTTGCTTACTCGTCGTATATAAACTGTAGTCATTAGAAACCACATCGGCATAATCCGCCACATTCTTACGAAGCTTTTTCAGATATGCGTTGTCAATCACCTTGCCCGTTTCATCTTTATTTCCTTCGATCAACCCGGTATCGATCCAGCTCTGAACCCGGGTATCAACGTCGATTCCTCCTGCTTCGTCCGCATCATAAGGAAGCGCGTCGATAAACTTCCCTTTCGTTTCAAGCCGGATGTTTCCTCCATCCAGGGAACGTATGGTTCCTACGCGCATATCGCCGTCTTCTTCCTGTTTCAGGCTGATATGATTCTTTGCGGTTGCATTCACACTGGCAGACAGAGAGTCCTCGCCACTGGCTTCCTGTCCGGCATAAATCCGCAATGCCTGCCCATCCGTACCGATACTGCCGTTGGAGCTGACGATATCGATACGGGACGCTTTGATGCCGATTCCGATATCATTCTGTGTTATATCACCCGTCGCTGTGAGTATTGCAGTTTCATTTGCGGTAAAATCAGAAATCTCCACACCGCCCCGGACAGAAGCATCCGCACTACCGGTGGCGGCAGAGACATGAAGCTTGACTGCCTGATCTGATTTAAGCGCGTCAATCGATATGCCGGCCACATCCTTATTACCGCTAAACCGCGCCTGATTCGTATATAAGGTAGTGCCTGCACTCTGATTGATTCCTCCGTAACCGGAAATAACGTTCAAAGTGGACACCGCCGAAGTATTCCTTACGTTGCCGGTCAGATTAATATTTCCGCCGCTTTGGATATCAATGGTGCTGTCCTGTTTTCCCAAGAATCCAATCTGAATCGCATGGTCGGCTTTCAGGCTTCGCGTTAATGTCGTGGTCGTATATGCCCCTTGTTCCACTACGTCATAATACTTTTCCCAGAACCAGGCGCCTGTCGTATAGTCATTAATCTTTTTAAACCCATTCGTAACTGTACTTTGGGTTGTAATCAACTGGTATTCGGTATTGGCCGCGCCGCTGTCTTTGTTCAGGAAAACACCTTCCTTCCCGTCACCGCCGCCTCCCATTTCCGTGTTTACTACAGCAACGCTGGAATAATTGGAAGAAGATCTTTCACCGGGAGTTTTTCCCCTTTCGGCTTCGAATTTTGCCTTATTGGTATAAGTATATGTATACCGCATTACGCCGCCGCTATCTCCACTCCTCGTCCAGTAATACCGGCTTCCTGCTTCGGGAGTAAACGAGCGCACTGCATCGGACGAAACGTTTTCCGCAGACACAAGGTTTGCTTTTTCCGTTTCGCTCTCCGTTTTCAGATATTGTGTATAGTCGCTGATGGTTTCCGTACGGTTCCTTGTATAGGTAGTCCGGGAAAGCTTTTCAACATCCTTTCCATTGCTGTCTTTGCCAACCGTTGCAGAGGTAATAACAATTTTTCCCTCTACGTTGTCATTGGTAATCTTGCCTACATCAAGAGCTCGGTCCGTCTTATTGTGTACGGTAATATCCGCGCCGCCGTCAGCCACATAAATCTTACCGTTACCGGTACTGACAATGCGGCCGGTCAGGTAAACACTGCCTCCTTTTGCTTCAATGTTTTCGGTAACCAGATTACCGGTCTTGGGGTTATAATACACCTGCACAATGTATTCGTAGGTTCCGTCGCTTTGTTTTACATGTTTCCCGCCGTCATTGACCTTGTACAATGTTTCCGCGCCAACTTTGACTGCTTTCGATGTATCATTGGAAGCCGCTGCCTGAATGGCCGCGTTCAGTTCCACTTCGGATACTACCGCCGTATAGGCGCCGAAACCGCTCTGGATCAGGCCGTTAACGTTGATCCCTTCCGCCGTGATGAATACGTTATCCCCGAAGATATACCCGCCCTGGCTCGCGGATACCGCAGCCTGGTTTGTTGCATTAGTTAAATAGGAAGAATTACTTTCCAGGTTGACGGTCTTTTCACTGACGCCGTTGCCTTTGTCCACAAAGTACCCTACATTCTTGAGGCTATCGTCTATGCCTGCGTAAATTTCTTCCGGAGATCCGGCAATATTCGTAACGCCTTTTGTGTAACTCTGCGTCAGACTGCCGTTGGGAGCGGAAAGATTGATAATCTTTCCTTCGATGCCGACAGGATGGTTCTTATCCGTGCTGCCGTTAATATAGATATCGCCCCATGCATTGTAAACTGAGGCAGTCCCTCCGCTGGCCTGAATTTTCCCTGCTATCTCAACATTCGTCACCGGTTTATAGGTTTTACCTGTCTGTGTTTGTCCGTCAATCGTTACTTTTACTGGAATTTCACTTGTATTGGGATTGTTATTAATAAATATACCTGCCTGATCCAAGCTGGTTGAAACAAGAGTCAATCCGGCATTTTTATAGCGCTGAATGGCCTCCTGGTCATCGGAAAGATTAATGTTGTTAAATACGATGCCATCTCCAATTTCACCTAACTTTATATCATTAACTTTCAGGTAGGCATTCGATGTATTATTCACCGTAACGGATGCCGCATTGTTCGCCGTAATCGTACCACTGCCTGTAAGCTGATCAGACGTAATGAATACCGTTCCGCCGCTGGCATAGAGGTTCCCCGGCAATTCTGCATAGGTAATATCATAGCCGCTGGTAATGGGAATCCAGGTCTTTCCGCCTTCCCCATTATTAACTTCCCGCATAAGACCTAACGCTTTCAGTTTGGTCTCCAGTAGCTGTTTTTCCATGACATATCCCGCATACGATGTCATGTTCTTGTCAATTGCATCATTACCAGTTCCCTGGGCGTTAATCAGTATGTTCAGTTCTTCCCAGCGCTTCGCGAGATCGTTCGCATAGCTTCTCGTCCCTGTTGTTACCTGGATTTCATCACTGTAGTCTTCTTGTTCGTCACCGGTTTTCCCATTGGTCACAGAAACGGTATATCCGCCGCTTTGAACTCCATCATCTCTGACCATGCCCCCTGTATTAGGGATATCAGTTCCGCTGATATCAATGACAAGCTTGTTACGCTGGCCGGAAGTCAGGCTGCCGTCCACCTTTACAACGCCAATATTGATATTGGTTATGAGGCTGTCTTTGGGCATTGCCTGCCTTAACGCTGTCTGCTCGTTTTCGGAGCGGTACGTTTTGGCCATTTTGTAAACGTTTACTTTTCCTTTAACAGCCTGCAGATCAATATTCTCAACGGCTTTGCCGATAGCCCCTGAATTGATATTAACCCGGTTAGTGGTCTGCGACGTCGTAACGTAACGCGGCCTTACTCCTGCATTGATTAACGTGACATAGCCTTCCGCGTACGAACCCTGGTTGAGCACGGATTCTCCATAGGTCCCGGAATTACCGGCATACAGGTTTATGTCTCCGGCGCTCTGGATCAGCACGTTATTATTCAGAGTCACCTCGTTATTACGTACAACATTGTTCGTTGCTTCGGCAAGGGAAGCGAATCCCAGGACCGCTGACAGATGAACCTCTGAAAGAACTTTGCTGTCCGTCTTGTCTGAGGCGGCAAGGGTAATGCTTTTATCGGGATGATTCGCTGCGTTGCTGTCAGTCCGATTCTCTGTGCTGGTTTTAAGAGTGGCGCCTTCTTCAACATTTACTTTGTTCGTAAACCGCGCGTCTGTAGTCGCATAGGAATCCGCCGTTTCAAAAGCTCCCCAGAGATAACTGTATACTGCGTTATCCAGTTTTGCTTCGGAATAGGCATCGTAATTTTGTGACCCGCTGGTAATGATGCTGGCATTCTTTCCAATGTTAATAGTGGCGTCTTTCCATATGGTGTTAGTACTGGTCGCCGCGCTGCCGCCGCCCAAAACAGGGGCGCCATTGCCCTGGACCTGATATGTGTATTTATTCTTGTATTGGGTGTTGACAAGATTTTTAGCCTGAACATTTAAAACACCGGCCTGAACCGCTGCATTGTCTGCCACGCTGACCTTTGCCTGGGTCGCAGTCCCGTCAGCTTTTCTGGTATCCACAATGCCCCGCATGGTTCCGTAGGAAGCAACACCGCCGCCATCCTTTTCTGCCGTGTTATCTACCGCGTCCTGCTGCACAGCGTTGATGGTCACCCGTTCCGCAGTCCAGTCCCCGGAAAGAGTTGCATCCGCCCCGTTTTTAAAATAGTTATATCCCTTCGCGCCGGCCCCTGCGCCAATCAGGTCTACGCCAAAATAATACGCTTCGGTATCTGAATAGGACAGCCCCTCCGCACTCATATCCAGGCTTTCGACCCTGCCGCCGCCGGCCGATACAGATACGGTGTCCTGTGCGTCCGCAATGGCATCCACGCCGTTTACGGATATTTTTATGACAGATCCGCCAATGTTTTTCGCTGTCACTTTACGGCTGGCGTAGTTTCTCGCTTCTATGACCAGATTCGTCTCTAACGGTTTGATTTCATTACCCGAATCAGCTTCTTTGGTATAGATTTCGTTTCCGATATTGACAGTTGCACTGGTCGCTGTTTTGGCCGTGGCGTTTTCGCCGGTAATCCCAAGGCCCAACCCGCCGATGCCGAAGCTCCACTGATCCGCCCAGGCTGTGGGGTTTCCCGTGCTTGTGCTTCCCACATAGGCGCCAAAGCCTACATTCCTTGCGTTGAATAAATTATTATCGCCTACATTGACCGAGGCTTTGGACTCTGCCGACGCTGTCGTATAAGAAACCAAAGCATTGACGATGCCAATTCCAAAATTGTTGAGATCCGCTTTCAGTTCGGGAGCATTATAAGCGCCGAAGGAAATCTCCTGATCCGCCTTGAACTTGTATGTTCCGCCGCCGGCTTTATTGATAACATCAATCTTGGCAGTGCTGTTATCTGTTGCTTTTGTATTCGCTACCGCAACCGAAACACCGCCCACCGCGACGCCGGTACCCTGGGCGCTCAGATTTGTCGTGTTTTTGGACCCGACGAAGATATTCTTGCCCAAAACCGTATTCGCGGCGTTCGGATTTGTGTTTTCAAAGGATATACCCATCGTATGGGTATTCTGAACCCAGGACCAAATGGTGTTTACACCAAGTACCGTACCACCGGCCACGCCGAACAGATGTGTGGCAGCTTGGGTCTTATCGTTTGTTTCAATGGTCACATCACCGTTAGCATCTTCGCCTTCTGCCACGATATCCGTATCTTTTACGGTAATACCGGATGTGCCGGTGATATTCACTTTGTTCATGACAACATTCGTCGCAGCAGAAATCCACGTCGTCGGCGAGATTGCGACAGCGGCAGCATAGGTAATGTTGTCAATGCCTGCGTATTTATCCGTGCTGCTTCGCGGATTATTATCCAGGAATGTGCCTACCTTGACTTCCTTACCTTTCAGGGCAGATTTGTCAAGGGTGATATCTGTCGCATGGGCCAGATCCAGAAATGCGTTATCGACCCCGATCGCCACGTTGCCAACGCTGAACGTACCGGCATCCGCCGTCATTTCGACCCGGTTCTTTTCTTCTGCTTTTACAGAGGTTACGCCTGAATGCTGGGCGTCCGCAGTGGAGTTTGTCATGTTGACATGGACGCCTGCCGCCAGCTTCTTCTGCTCGCTGTTCCGGTTGCGATTCTTTTCTTTAGCCTCGGTCTTCTGGTCTGCCGTTAACGTTTCACCCGTTGCCAGATCCTTACCAAGTTTATCGATGAGCTTGTCATGCAGGTTATTACCCGCATACTGGTTCTGATACAGTCCCTTCTGTTGTGTTAACGCTGCTTTCGCAGACGCGTCGGCTGCTTCCGCGTTTGTCTGGGTATCGGAATTACTGTTGCTGTTATTGTTTATGTTCGCTACCGGATCCGGCTGGTTGATGCCTACCGAAATGACGTTGATGCCAAGTCCTATGCCGACCCCTTCCTCGCCGCCGCTTAAGCTGAGGTTATACACTTTATCGGCAATATCCCGCTGTTCAATTGCGTTCACGTCAATTGTCTTTTTCGCGGTCAGTCTGCTGTTCAGCACATCCGTATGCACACGGTTCCGGATTTCACTGGTTATTACATTGGCGCCCACGCCGACATATCTGCCGTAATTTCCCGAACCGCCTATGTTATTGTTCTTTATGATATCCTGCGCCTGCACCTTGATGGAATCTGCGGTAATGACCGAAGAATCCACGGTCGTTTTTACCGATGTATCAAAGGCGGTAGAACCCCATGTGCCTACCAGTGAGCCTCCGTTTTTAGTGGAAACTCCGATGGAAACCAGAAACTCGTCTACATTAATTGCGCTGTCCGCGCTAACTGTTGCGGCGGAATCGTTCTTTGTGCTCTTAATTTCACTGTTCTTTACATCCGTTGTTACCGTAGCGTTTTGTTTAAGCCTGGCCCAGGCCGCTCCCGCGGCAGCCCCGCTGGTAACAAACTCCACGTTGCCCGTCACCAGATAGCTGTCCGCGGAATCGGTCGCCTGTATATCCGCCTTATTGGCAAATGTGACATCCGCGTTGGCCACCCGGGTACTGGTCGTACCATTTAAGTAATGATCGATAACGTTTACACCGACGGCTAGGCCAAAACCGTTCCCCGAAAATGACGCGCCACCTGCCAGCGCCGCATTTGAAACAGTTTTTTTGGATTTGGCCGTTACTGAAAAATCATTTGCTTTGATAACGGATTTATGCTTGTCCGAACTTTCACTGTTATTGGAAAAGGCAGTATTTCCGTCTACCACGGCAGATACGGTCCGATTAATTGTATTCCCGTTTTCCGTCAGGCCAATGCTGGAAGAAAAACCGTTACTCATACTTCCGGCAACATTGGATGCCGCCTTACTCAGATTGGTACCAAGTTTGGAAACACAGTTTCCAGCAAAGTTTACCACACCGCCTAACATACGTTTAAAGAAACCAGCATTAGCGTCGCCGCCTGCGCCTTCGTTACCAGCGCCGGCCCCGGCACCTGGATTAGCGCCTTCACCGCCACCGGCGTTACCACCACCGCCTGCACCGCCTTCCGCATTACCACCGATTCCAACCGCTAAACCGATCTCAAATGTACCAATATTATTGAAATCGGCTGCGTTGACAGATACATTCTGGTTTTGGTTCAGCGTGTCAGTGCTTTGGGAGGCATTTATATCCGTATCTGACAGTACCGCATTGGTTTTCCCGTCAATATAATTATGGCTGAATGTTCCGTCAAACGTTATAAAACCGTTAGAACCGCCGCCGCAGATTAAATTGGAACTGATGGCATGCGTGGAGGAGCTGTCGATTACGACACCCTTTTTATTCGATGCGATACGGCTGTTTTTTAACTTGGAGGAACTGGAAAATACCGCATCATACCATGCTTGGGCCATTCCGTCCTGTTTTACGTCACTGTAAACGGCAACCCCGCTGTTATTATAATTTCCAGTGGCTTTCGCAGTCAGGCTGCTTCCTTCCACCAGCGCTTCCGTCGTATCATTTAAGCTGTTGATGTTCACCGACGCGCCCGCCGAAACTTTACCGCCAATGTTACTTCCGCCTGTGAAGGTGAAATCCGAAAGATCCGACTGGGCAACTACCCCGATATTATCTTCGCTGACCAGGTTTGCTTTGCTTATCTTCGCCCCGGTCACATTATTAATATAGTTATAGGCCAGAGAGCCTCCGAATTCAACCAAAGACTCCGATGCGGTGGCTGCCGCGCCAACGCTCAAATCAAAGATACTCCCCGTGCCCTGCGCGCTGACGGCAATATCTCCTGCATGGGAAGCTTTTACGGGTTTTGCAGAATTGGAAATACCTGCCTCTGTCGTCTGGTTAAGCCGGTTGGTGGAAACGGCGGCGCCGACACCGATAGATCCCTTTGCACCGCCAATCGCTCCGACCAGGCCGATGTTATACAGATCCGTCGCGTTGAGAGCCGTAACAGACAGCAACGAAGTACCGCTTCCTTTTTTATCTTCTTCGGAAGCGTTGTTGCTCCAGGCATCAATGTCCGTGCCTTTGACATCTGCTTTTGTCACTTTCTTAGAATACACCGTGGAAACGGCTCCCTGCCCGTTCAGCAAGGTTTTATCCTTGGCGGAGACCAGACCGACGGTAGCAGCCACACTGGTCAGGGAAGATTTATCTTCTGCTTTTACTGCGATTTCCGCATTTGCATTTTGCTTTTTCGCAGTCGTGATCACCGCGTTATTGATTTCAGCCCGAATCTTTTCTTTATCTTTCTCTTTTCTGTCATCTCCCAAAACCGTATCATCGGTCACGGCAACGGATACGCCTGCGCCCACCGTCGCATTGTTGGAAATGTCGAACGCGCCCGCCAGCGTAAAGCGGCTCATATCTTCATCGGAAGCAGTTACCTTCAGCTTGTGCACGCCGGACAACACAGTGGAAGCTGTCGTATTGCCAATGACTGCTTCTGTGTTGTTGGCGCCTGCGTTCACAGCTACCGATCCGGCCGCCGTTACGAGGCTTTCGCCTTGTCCATAGGAAGCGGCTGCGCCCACAGCTACTGCTGCGGCTCCGGCGGAATTTCGGCTGTGCAGCAGGACCTCCAGCGGAACATTGCTGTTATCTCTTTGCGAATACGTGCCACCATTCATGTAGACGCCATTCGCGTTGTCCATTACATTGTGCGCCCATGCGATACCGTCCGCCGCTCCGTTCGCTTTTACCGCAGCCTGTATCGCGAAATTATAAATACTGGATTTGTTATCCGCTGCTCCCGTAACCAGGTCTGCCTTGACCGTATTATTGGCAAACGTAACTTTATTGGTATTGTTTGTGGAATTAACACTTACCGCGCCTGCTCCGCTGACACGGATCCCTGAATTTCCGCCACCGGTATTAACGGCAGCGCCTACGACGACATTCGTCGAAGCCAGATTGTCAAGGGCCCTTCCGGTTACGCTGGAAGCTGTAATCGTGTTCCCTGTGATATCCGCTTTGACTGTATCTTTCTGGGAATTTACGGCAACGCCAAGCCCAATGCCGCCAGTACCGGCCTTTTCCACGCCCAGGGCCACGTTCCAGTTCCAGCTGCCGCCATCATTTTTCTCGACATTATAGTTCTTTTCTTTCAGGTACTTAAAATAACTGTCTCCGGTGGGATCCAGGTGATGCTCCGCCAGATGCTGCTGCCAGTGGCTTTCGTTTTTGGCATCACCGGCTTCTACCCGGACACCGCCGTCATAGCTGCTTTGGAGCACGTATAACTCAGTAACTTCCCCTGTTACTGTTTTGGTTATTACTTTCCCATTTTTATCCGTGGTTTTAATGGTCTTCGTAAACGTATATTTACCTTTTGCGTTGGCAGTGACGGCTTCAAATGTCCCGTCCTCTTTTTTACGGTAGAACGTTTTATTCTTATACTGTTCGTCCGTTTGCTTCCCTGCCGGGACCAGCACATAGGCATTGCCTTTTTTATCCACGGTCACGCTGGCATTTTCCAGATACGCGCGTACGGTATTATTGTGATCTCCCACCGCAAGAGTGATACCGCCTCCATAGGAGTTTTCCGCGGTCGTTACTGCGGCTGTAGCGGCTATGTTCTGCTGTGTATCCGATTTAACCGCTTCAACATCCACGCCGGCCATGCCGGTATAGGTTCCGCCCGAAATGCCGCTCTGCACATCGTTTCTCAGTTGACTGTAGGCGCCGCTGCCCCCGAAATTGTAGGAGGTGCCATCCCCCATGCCAAAGCCAAGGTCCAGATCGATGCCGCCGGCAAACTGGTTCTGATTGCTGAAAGCATAGTTGGAAAGCACAGTACCCTGTGAGCCTGTGTTCGCAACCGTATTATTGATCTGGAACGCATACACATTATTGACCGATCTGTTTACTGATACAGACAGTCCTGCGTTGATCTGCGTTTCGGAAGAGGCGTTGGATAAGGCAACGCCGGCGCCGACAGATACATCACCGCCGGTTTTCTTCGCAATATTGGTCAGACTGTTAAGAGACCCGCCTTCCGGGTTTACCACACTGGAATTCCGAATCACAGACTCCACGTTCCGGGTGCCTGAATTTACGGCAAGGCCAAGGTTTCCGGCCACATTATAGTTGTCCTCCCGGCCTGCCCCAAACCAGTTCATCGCCCCGCCGCCTGCGACAGCTACATTCAACATGTCATCGGTTACTTCCAGCGAAAGATTTCCTGTTTTTATACTGCTGCGGTCAATGACGGCCAGTGTGTCTCCGTCATTGGCATTCCAGGCAAAACTGCCCACTCCGGTCCAGTGATTGGAGGTATCGCTCATTACCTGCTCAGGATAATTCGGAAGCGGAACATCTGCCGTCTTATATCCGTAAATAAACTGGGTCAGCTTCTGCGTAAGCAGCTTTTCAGGGTAATTTATCAACCTGTTGTAATTCAGGTCCATGAACTCACTGGCACGGTACCCTGCATCACTGTACCAGTCAAATACTTTCCTGACGCCGGTTTCTTTGTCCGTAGCCATGGCCCCTTCCAGTGCAAGGCTGACGGAGGATCCTTCGGTCTTAGCTGTTACACTGACGTTTTTAGCTTGCAGCGTTCCAGCCGCGGCGTTTCCTGAAGTGGGCGTTGAACCGGCCATATTCTTAATCCGGGTCTTTTCGTCCGCAAGCTTCGGAAGAGAAGATGTGTCCAAGCCCGGAGCCCTGCCTATGTTATCACGGTTATACTGGGCAGCGGTCATATCGTCCAGGATCTGATACGCCAGCGCGGTTCCTTTCTTTATGGTGTCGGACACCTTGCTTTCGGCAGCCCGGGCCTGCAGCGCATCTTTCTTCAACTGAATTGCCCGGTTGATATAATAATCGCTCTTCTTCAGTTCAGCGGTTTTTGAATCACGTTCGCTTTCCTGAAGTTTACCTTTTCTGATCAGAGCGTCTACCTCATCTTTGATTTCCTTGTCAACGGTTTCCGAAACCTGTTGCTTCTGCGTCGCGGTAAGACGCTTGTCCAGCTTCTCAGAAAGTTTCGCCGTCTTCCGTGTGGAGATTTCAGTCTCGCGATTTGCCTGAGAAACAGAGCTGTCCGCATAAACCGTATTAATAATGCTCTGGTTTTCCGCAGACGTCAGTTCATAGCTGGCATCCGCTTCCAGCGTCTCTTCCTTCCAGCGGGATAGTTCTGCGTCTTTTTCAGCTGCCCTGGACTCAATTTCTTCCCGTTTCCGTTGCTTTTTATTTTCCAGCTCTTCTGATTCACGCCGCGCTATTTCCGCTTCTTTATCGCTGTCGCTAATACTTTCATCCTCGGTGACTTCTTTTCGGATCGCGGCTTTGACCTCATCACTCAGGGTCATGGACGCAATTTCTGTTTCACCCTGACTCCGAATCAGCGCTATAGCGGCTTCCACTTCCTGCTTCTTTTGCTGCTGTGCTTGTGTGGCTGCCGTGCCCGAAACATACGCGTTAATATTATTATCCGCTACCATGGCCAATGTATTGGCATCTACGGAAATTATGTCAATCCCTACACCGATGGTAGCCGTGGAGCCGGTTCCGCCGGCTGTCAGCCCACCGGCATAGCCCGTTACCCCTACGTCGTTTTTGGCGTTTACATCAATCCTTCCGCTGACCGCCATAAGGCGTGCTTCATCGTCTACGGAAATAAGGGAATTGCTGCGCCCGGCCATGATATTGAGCATGCCGGTCACACCGGATTTGTCCGCAACACCGGAGCTGTACATGATGCTTCGCTGAATATAATCATTATCGGAATCTATAGCAATATTGCTCCCCTGAAGTTCCGCATTCTTTCCTATCATGACGAGGCTTTCTCCCCGCATGTTCTGATAGGACATGGTCACTCCCACACCTGTGCCGGCAGAACTGCTGGCATTCCCGTAGGGCCCCCCGGAACCGGTAATGGAAATCGTATTGGTTTTAGTCCCTGCATGAATCTGCTGATCACCGGCAGCCGTGAGCTTCGTCCCCTCACCGGCCAGTACAACGGCACGGTTACGCAGCAAATGAAACGCCAGCGAACCGGAAATATCAAATTTGGAAGCATTTTCCTTTGCATTATCGCTGACCAGTGTCGTGCGGGTATAGTAGTTTGTATACGAGGCTGGATCAGCAAACGCCGTCAGATTTTTTAAAACGGCTTGGCCGTTTTTATAAAGAGTATGAACCTCCTGCGCTTTCCTTAACAAACCGATGTCCTGTCTGGGATCCCAAAGAAGCATCAGGTTTCTTGCAATATCAAGGATAAACGATGTTGATTGGCTCCCGCTCGAGGAAAGCTCCTTCGTCAGCCGCTCTTTCTCTTCGGCAGTGATAGTACCGTTCTTGTCCTTTTGCCGGAGCTCATCCAAAGATTGTTTCCATTGTTTTAACTCCTGTTCCAGTTGTGTAAGATTTTCTTTCTTTTGGACCCATCCCGGAACGGACTCATCCACAACCCCACGAACCGTATTTAAAGACGTCAGGAATTTATCAATTGAACCAAGCCAGCTGTCTACTTGTGACTGCCAGTGGTCATAAGCCATGTTCGCATCTGCTTTGACAGAGATTTTGCCGGCGCTGTTAATCTGTCCGGCATAAGCAGAATTTAAACCGGTACCGGCTTTCCCTTCCAGCGTGACCATCGCACTGTTATTGATACTGCTGCCGGACACGGCAAGGTCCAGCATCGTCGTCGGGTTATTATCCGCATCCGCCGCCTTTTTCTGATTGTTTTCTCCGCTGATGGAATTAATGTGCAGCAGATCAATACCCACATCAGCGGTAATATTAATATCCGGACTCGTATTTGCTTTTGCGACCGTAGTCAGAACCGCATTTTCACCAATGCGTACGGAAGCTGTGTTTTCCTGTCCAAATGCGGCAAAGCTGACCCCCGGATGCAAGTTATCAAAAATCGAACCGCCGTTAGCGCCGGCATTGCCTGCCGCATCACCGGCATTGCCTACCCCGTCATTCCTCTTAAAATAGTCTTTTAGCTGGTTAAAACGGCTCCCGATAGCTGAACCTAACAAGGAACGGAATCCTGACGTGAGAGCAGGCTGTTTAAGTCCCCATAGCGTAAACAGCTTCGCATTGGAAACATTCGCTTCCCCCAGCTGGTTTGTTACTTTCAGTGTGTCCGATATCCTGTTTTTTGCCGTAATATCAATTTTTGCCGCCTGTACGGATTTGTCAATTTCAACGCGGGCATCCCCATCATCCATGACGAATCCTAAGGCCGTAGACATCTTGGCCTCGTCGGTTGTCTGTGGCTTACTGGACGATGTAGCCGTTACATCCAGACTGATCTTCGATTTGAGGTTCGCGTCTGCTTTAAACGCCCCTCCGCTTTCAATCAGGTTTATATTTTCGATACCGGAGTTTTCCACCCGGTGGATACGGACGGCAGCCAGGCTGTCTCCCCATAAAGCACCCAGGCCTATGAATTTATCCGGTGCATCATAGTCTTCAAGGCCTAACTCGCCATTCTCTTTGACTACATTCGCTTTGCGTGTTGCCGCTTTGGAAACCGCGGCAACGTCAGTATCTGCATTGGCTTTCAGCGTCATGTCCCCGCCGGATTTCAGTTTCCCGTAAATATCTACGATAGCGCTGTTTTTCCATTCGGCAAAGGCCAGTGTCGCTGTTACTTTCACATTCTGTTCATTGTACAGATCGCCCGTTTCCGCGTTCAGCTTGACCTTCAGCTTACTGTTAGCGGCAACTTCCAGTTCCTTGCCACTTTCAATGGAAGCGGCGCTGCCCACATTGATACTGGAAACATTGGATTTCATAACTGCGCTGACGCTAAACGGCAGTCCGGCATAGCTTAACAGCGAGGGAATGTCAACGCCCAGCTGGTAAGCAAAATTAGCAAACCCCAGCTCTTCATTAAACGTGGTGTTGGCATCCGCGTTTATCTTTACTGCGCCGCCTGATTTAATGTTCCCGCTCACATCAATCGATGCCGTGGAACCGTTAAACCTGTTTATCACTGTCTGCTCACTTGTACTTCCCGCACTTTCCGGAAGCCAGGAATAGGTGGTGTCATCCGCTATGTGCTCCATATGTGCCGTAAGGATGACATCGCCGGTATTATCAAACGTCCTGTTCAATTTTCCGTTGGTAGCGTCCAAACCGGAATCAACTGTAGTAGTATTACCGCTTTTGATATTGACAAGATTTGTAAAATCAATTGTTTTCTGGCTGTTCAGTGTGCCCGATACTTTAATATCATTGGCAGCCAGACGGATCCCGTTGGCATTGATGACGCCCTTAATGTCGATTCCCTTGCTGGTATCCTGCGCATATGCGAATTTGCTGCCGTAGTTTTCTATCGCGAAATTCTCCTGCAGATAATTCGCGCTGTAGTCATTAATCGAAGCGTCCCAGATTTTATTGAAATGAGCCGAACCGGGTACCATGGCGCTGAACTGCCCGGCATTGATCACGCCTGTCTTGCCGATCACAATCCCTTCCGGGCTGGCAAAGATAAGATGCCCGTCAATGACGCCGCCTTTGACAGCATTCACCGTACCGTTGATGTCAATCTTATTTCTGACAAGGTTGACCAGATGGTTGACAGACTGATCCTTGTTCAGTTGATTAAAGCGCATGTTGGCAATGTTTCCCTGATCCAGTCTGAAATCAGTAAACCGGTTACGCCCCACTGTGCCGTTGGCCTCCTGGACATAAACCGTATGTACATTGCCATTGGATACCACCGTATTGCTGTGGGTAGTATTAGCCGGCGTAATCGCAGACGCATACGCCGAAAACGGCGTTATAAAAAAGCCGGCTGCAGTCAGAGCCATCAGCACCTGACGGGAAAGGTCATTTCCTTTCCCCGGGCAGTATAAACCATATTTATTGTTGTGTTTTCTGAACTGCCGGTTCCAGTATCCCATACTCTTTTTCCTTTACATCGTTCCGCTTACTGTAAAATGAACCCGCGCTTTCTTTACTTCTTCGCCCATAAACTTCCGGCGGAACGGAATCCCTACCGAAAGCCCCGCAGAAAGATTACAGAATGTAGCCGATAAGCCCACGCCGCCGCTGGCCAGAATATGATCTTCCAACGTGCTGTCCCCACTTACCATACCATAATCCAGGAATGTATAAAAACGATAGGTCTGCTTTTTGTTAAGAGGCAGGGTGTAGGTCAGGCTGCCGCTGAAGCCCTTTTCTCCACTCAGGAAGCTTTCCTCATATCCCCGTACGCTGTTCGCACCGCCAATATAAAACCGGTCTGACGAAGAGAGCATGTCTTTCCATGTCCACTGTCCGTCCAGTTGTGCCTGAATCGTCTGCCCACCGTGGTAGCGTTTCTGCCAGAAAAAGGAGGCCTGATAAATCTGCGGACTATCGGAAACCCCGTCAATATTTTTCCGGTTTGTAAACAATACCGAATATCTATGATGCAGCACGCTGCTTTTCCCATAGTGGATAAAGGATACATAAGGGCTGTACCGGCGCACACTGTCATTTGTCAAATTAGTCCGTGCTCCCGGTATTTTTGTTCCGATATCCGTCTTTGACTTCTGGTACAGAAATTGAAGTCCGGCTTCATGACGGCTGTGTTCATCAACCTGAAACGGAACCCGCAGCGTCATACTGGCTGCCGCTGCATGTCCTTTGATGCCCCAGTCGCGGAAAGGACCTTTCTTCACGTCTGTTGTATTTCCACTATAATCAAAATCCAGTTTCATGCCCCTGCGGTTCAGCGGAAGCGTATAACCCAGCGCCCAGGATTCCGTTCCCCGGCTGTGGAGATAGTTGGCGCGCAGACTGTCCCGTATGCCGGACACACTGCGCATATTATAAAATATACCTTCCCTGACAGTTCCTGTGGTTTCATATCCGCCATTATCCACATACAGTGTTACCGTCTGATTCTGTGGTTCGTATATGATAATCTCATAATCCGTTGTACCTGGTTCTTTTCCGGCCCGCAGCAACAACCGGAGCTGGGCGTCATTGGTTCCGTTGAACCGTTGCAGTTCACGGTTTAAATCTGTAGTTTTGGCAATTTCACCCGGTTTCAGAGAAAACCAGTCTTTTATATAGCGTTCTTTCGTATGACGGTTGCCGCTGACAATCACATAGCCAGTCTTTCCTTCAATCAGTCGGACGCGGACTTCCCCCGCATGGATGCGCTGTGGCGGAAGAATCGCCCGGCAGGTCATGTACCCCTTTTCACTGTACAAACGGTTAATTTTTTCCGTCATTTCCCGTAAATCTTTAATCGCAACTTCCCGGTCAAGATAAGCGGATGTAATAGCATTCAGTTCTTCCTGCTTCAAAATTTCAGAAGCATCCATATTAATTTTTTGCAGCCGGAATGTTACTTCATCTTCTATTTTTTGTTCCGACGTTGTGTCCTTCCGTTCAACCTTTGCACCCCGTTTTGTCATGTCTTCTTCAATCTGTTCCTGAAAACGCAGCCGTTCCATCTCTTCCCGGTTTCGTTCCAGCTGTGCAGCGGGATTGTCTCCACGGCGCTGGATTTCTCTATCAGTCGGCGCAACGCTATTTACCTGTTCAAAACCGGAAGGTGCTGCTAAGACCAACGAAGGCATGACTAAAATCCCGGAAAGGGAAAGTACTGCCAGCAATCTGGCAGGCCAATTTCGTTCTCCAAACTCACCAGTTAAATTCCATCTATTTTTATCACGCATTATAACAGACCTCCGGTTTATCATCTGGCAACAGACGAATAATCCTCGATGTAAGTTGCTTTCACTATTTATATAAAATTACTAAACCTTAACTGAATAAAAATATTATCTTCCTAATAGATATGATTATCCACTTTTATTTTACTACATCTAAAGCTCACAAATCAAGTGTTTTCTATATTTTAAGGCGTATTTATTAAGTTTTTACTAAATTATTAAGTCATTTTTTATGTTTTTTAATTGTAGTTTCATTTATACGACTTCATTTTATAATAAGCTATTCGTGTTCACCCTAGGTTGAATCAGAAGATTTAGATGAAAAACCGCCATAAAAAAAGTGCAGAAGCCAGAGACAATTTTTTTCTGACAACTGCACTTTCATGACACGAAAAACAGCCGCAGAATCAAATCCACGGCTGTATAAAAAAGATACTATTTCCTGTTTGTCTGTTCGCTGGTCAGCTTGTACATCAGTGCATTACAGATAGCTGCGGCCACGTTGCTGCCACCTTTCCGGCCGACTGCCACGATGTACGGCACGCCGCTAGCCATAATGATTTCCTTCGACTGTACCACATTGACAAAGCCTACCGGAACACCGATGACCAGCGCCGGTTTTATTTTACCCTCTTTTACAAGTTCGTCCAAACGCACCAGTGCGGTAGGAGCGTTACCGATTGCAATAATGACCGGTCCCTGCAGCGTTGCCGCTTTCTCCATGCAGGCGGCGGCACGGGTGCTTCCCGCTTCTTTTGCCCGGGCTGCCACATCCGGATCACTCATAAAGCAGACAGCGTTGCCATTCAATTTCGCCAGTGCGGCTTTGTTGATACCGGTCTGAGCCATCTTCGTATCCGTTACAATAGTGAAACCGCCTTTTTTCATGATGGCCAGCGTATTAGCTACAACGTTGTCACTGAACCGCATGGTGCGGGCATAATCAAAATCCGCTGCAGTGTGGATGCAACGTTTGATGATGCTTTCTTTATCCGGATCCAATTTTAACTCGCCTAATTCTTCTGTAATAATTTCAAAACTGCGCTTTTCGATATCCATTGGCAGTACATTTTCCAGATTCATGTGATACCTCCTTGTTTAAAGAATAATAATCGACGATACGGTTGCCGCACTTTTGCACCTTTTATTCCGGTAACCCGGACTCTGACAACAATACCATTATACGCAAACAAAAGAATAACGACAATATATCTTCCGTATCATTTCACCTATTTTTCAATTCCTTCCCTGGCAGGAATTCCTTTATCAAATGGATGCTTACGTTTGCAAATCTCTGAAACGTAATCTGCCAGTTCCAGCAACTCCGGCGACGGGTTGCGTCCTGTCATCACCACTTCCAGATGCTCCGGCTTATGTTTCAGAAAATCAATCAACAGACTTTCATCCAACAGATGAGTTCCGCAGGCGCCGATTACTTCATCCAGTACCAGCAGGTCTGTCTCTTCTTGACGACAGTACGAAGCCAGTTCCTGTATAAATTCAT
>Ga0256404_1002704_pt1 | contig 38354 bp, 76 predicted proteins | sample RumenRJG_01DNA_FD_185990 | JGI IMG/M metagenome (GOLD analysis project Ga0256404, IMG submission 185990) | Bovine rumen microbial communities from Lethbridge, Alberta, Canada - RJG_01 | ecosystem: Host-associated > Mammals > Digestive system > Stomach > Rumen | place: Canada: Alberta | collected...
AAAGGAAAATGATGAAGTAAAAGCAGATTTCTTCAACGTAATTGCTTGGAATAAAACAGGAGAATTTGTTGGAAAGTATTTTAAAAAAGGTCAACAAATACTTGTTTCTGGAAGAATAGAAAACAGAAATTGGACAGACCAACAAGGGGTAAAGCATTATGCTACAGATATAATCGCTGAAGAAGTAGACTTTGCTGGAAGTAAAGCAGAAAATAATACAAATAACAATACAGAAAATGCAGACATAACAGACTTTACATCAGGCGATGATTTACCATTTTAGAAATAGAAAATAGCAGAGTAGAATAAAAATAAGAGTTGTTAAAAACAATTTAATTTAAAAAAAAGAAAATACTACAAAGGGGCTACACTATAATAAGTTTAGTCCCTTTATTATAAGGAGAATAAATGAATAAAAATATATTAATTGAAATTTTGAGAAATATACGAAGAAAATATAAAGAAAAAGTAAAAAAATATAAGATTAAAGGTTCGTATGCAATTCAACTCGATGAAATAGATGATAGAGCAATTAAGGAAGCAATAACAATAATTCAAAACAAAGATATAGATTATGAGAAAGAAAGCAATCATATTCCAAGAATAGATTAAAAGAGGAGGAAAAAATGAAAGACTATATTTTCACAGTAAAAGGACAACCGAAAGGAAAGGGAAGACCAAGATTTACAAAAAATGGACATGTATATACCCCTGAAAGTACCAGAATATATGAGGAAGAAATTAAATTGAGATACAAAGAAAAATTCAAAAATGAAATGCTTGATGGAAATATTGCAGTTGAAGTCTTCATTAATAAGAAACCAGCCAGCTATTTAGGAATAAGGCAATATAATAAATTGCTAGGAAAATATTGCAACATCAAGCCTGATACTGACAATGTAGTGAAAGCAGTGCTTGATGCACTAAACGGGGTAGCTTACGCAGATGACAAGAATGTTGTCGAGATTTATGCAGTCAAGAAATATGCATCAGAATCAAGTGTAGTGATTCGCTTATATGAGTTGGAAAACTAGAAAGGAGAGAAACGATGAAAAAAGAGGATTTTGATTTTAAAGACTTTATTTTATTATTTACAATTGTAATAATTTTTATATTGTTATTCGCAAACTTTTACAAGAATTTAATCTTAAAGCAAGAAAAAATAGAGATTCTTAGAAATATCAACAACATAACAACAAATGCAACGATTGTAATAGATTAGACAAATAAGAGCCGTTAAATACTATTAAGAGCCGTTAAGTTATTGTTAAGAGCTGTTAAATATATAAGGAGGAAAATTAATAAAATGACTGATGATGAATATATGCAAGAGTTTTGCAATAAAAGTAAAAATAGAAGAAATTTAGAGGAGGAAAATTTAATGGATAAAAAATATCCACCTATTGTTGGAAAATGTAAGGAAAGACTAGATAATGAAACTTGCCTAGGCTGTAATAGATTAGAGCTATATGAATTCACTGGAGATGATGATTGCCCACTATTTAGAGATGAACAAATTGAAATTAATGAAAAAGGAAAAATAAAATGAGCCTAGACAAAGCGATAAAACACAAAAAAGAACATAGAAAACCACATAAAGGAGCGAAATTAGTAGATGTTTTTTGCAGAAACCATGGAGCGTGTCCGTGGTGCAGGGAAAACAGAACTTACAAGAACTTAAAAAGGATAGAGCAAGCAAAAAGTAAAGAAAATGAAGAAAAATAGCATATATTTGAGAAAAAATCTCAAAAATAGATAAAAATAAAAAAATACTTTGAAGAGAGGTGTAAGTAAATGAATATAGATTACAATGCAGTAATAGAAGTCTTAAAAAGTTTTTTAAATAATGAAAAGATTGAGATATTAGGCATATCAGTAGGAGAAGAAAGACAAGTAAGAGAAGCAATAAAAAACTTACTAACAGCTTATGAAAAAGAAAAAGAGAAAAATAAAAAAGCAATAGATTTTATTAACCAAAGAAAGAAAATAGTAAATAAAGATATGGCAGAAGGAACTAGATTGCAAGTTGGAACTTTTATGTGGCAAGTTGATGAGCTTTTAGAAATTTTAAAAGGAGTAGAGGAGGAATAAAACAATGTCAGATGAAGAAAAGAAAGAATATGAAAAATTAAAAAGCTTATTATATACAGGAACAATATCACAATATGGAAAAAGAAAATTAATAGATATGTTCGAAAAACAACAAAAAGAAATAGAAGAATTAAAAAAACCAAAATATTTATTGAATGCAAAGACTGGTGAAATAACAACAATAAATAATAGTGAATTTATCAGCAAAGACAAAATAAAAGCAAAAATAGAAGAATATGACGATAAAGAAATGACAGTAAATTTAGTAAATAGAAGTGCAGGAAAAACATTTCAGCAAGCAGTAAGAAATGAAGTTAGAAAAGTTTTGCAATCACTTTTAGAAAAGGAGTAGATATATGAAAATTTTAGAATTGTTTGCTGGAACACGTTCTATAAGTAAGGCTTTTGAAAAAAAAGGACATCAAACTTATAGTGTAGAATGGAATAAAGACTTTGAAAATATTACGCTTTATGAAGATATAAATAATTTGACAGTAAATAAAATTATTCAATTATGTAATGGAGTTCCAGATATTATATGGGCTTCTCCTGATTGCACTACTTATTCAATAGCAGGAATAAGTCATCACAGAATAAAAAATAATGAAACAGGAAATCTTGATCCAGCTAGTGATTATGCAAGATTTTGTGACAAAACTAATAAGCATTTGTTAAATTTAATTAAAGAATTAAAACCTAAATATTATTTTATTGAAAATCCAAGAGGTGGATTAAGAAAAATGGACTTTATGCAAGGTATTCCAAGATATACTATTACTTATTGTCAATATGGAGATAATAGAATGAAGCCAACAGATATATGGACTAATTATCCTAATCCTAACTTTAAGCCAATGTGTAAAAACGGAGATAATTGTCATCAAAAAGCACCAAGAGGAAGTAAAACAGGAACACAAGGATTGAAAAATAGTAAAGAAAGAAGCAAAATACCAGAAAAATTTTGCGATTATATTGTAAAAATATGTGAGGAGGACTAATCTATGGAAAATGAAATAAAAGTAAAACTTCGGTTGGATAGGAGGAGAAGATGAATAAAAAGATAAAGATTATAGATATTTTTAACATAATATCAAAAGGAGATTACGAAGCATTGCCATGGAATATTCAAGTAGATGGTAATAAATATAATTGGGATAATTTAGATCATTTTTATAAAAGCAGAGATGGTGAAGATTTATTAGAATTAGCAAGAGTATATGATACAATAACATTTTTAGATATAAATGTAGAAGTGCTAGACAACAATTTAGAAGATAATACAGAAGAGATAGAAGAAATACCACAATATAGAATAGATAATTGTTCAGATTATAATTATTGTTATTTAGCAGAAAAGTACAACAAACTAGCAAAAGCAGTAAATCAGATTAGAAAGGATTTTAAAAAATGAATAAACTATGTCAATGTTGTAGTAAAAGATATTTCTGTAAAGAAGTAGATACAAAAGAAGAATGTAATAGATTTAAGAGTTGGAGAGAAACAAAGAATTATGGAGAAATAAAACACATTAAAGAAAAGACATATTATTTTTAAAAGGAGAAATAATATTATGATTTACGAAAAAGACAAAATAAGACGTTTAATTGACTATAAAGATAAAATTACTGATAACGATACTAAAAATGATTTAGAATGGATTTTAGAGCAATATAATAGTAATTATATGGAAATAAAAGATTATGAATCAAAAGAACAATTATGTAGTAGAATTATGAAAGAATATTATAATTTTGAAGATGAAAAAATTGAATTACAAGATACAATTACAAGATTAAAAAATAAATATAGAACATTAAGAAGAATATACAGAGAATTAGAAGTAAAATACAAGGAAAGTTGCAAAAAATTAAAATCTATGATATAATTTTATGTAGTTGGAGGAATGAATATGAAAAGTTACGTAGCCGACAACATAATGAGAGAATACAGGAAAAGAAAACAATATGAAGCCAACAAAAGATGGTCAGAAATGCAAAATTATATAAAAATAAATTGCATTAATTGTAAAAATAAAAGTACAGATTTATGCGAAATAAGAAGAAACATAGATGGCAAATTACAATGCGTATATAAAGAATAAAAATATTAAAGTACTAGGCAACTTTAATATATAAAAGTTTAATACCTTATATAAATTTCTACTATTGTAAATATATATAAGATTACCGACTATCCAGAATGGTGATAAGCTATCCTAGTTAATAGCTATAAAATGCGTCTTTGGTGTAATTGGTAGCATAGCAGTCTCCAAAACTGTTGGTTGAGGTTCAAATCCTTAAAGATGTGCCAATAGCTTATTAATCTGTTTTAACGGGTACGATTTAATCGTGTTCTAGGAAATATGAGCTATAAATAGTATAGAGCAATATTAAAAAATGCCTAGGCACAGGTAGAGGATAATACGGTAAGTATGCTATTTGTATTATTTTATCCTAGAAAAGCATATTGCTTACGAGTAATTAACGTAAGAAGACCATAATATTGCTTTGTAGTGTTTATAATTGTATGTAGTGATATATAAAAAATATGTTGCACACAGGCTTTCCTAGAAATAGGTTTAATATCTCAACCTGACAGAAAGTAAATTAGAGGACAGGTGGAAGAAGCAGAACCACCTATATCATTACATAGAGTTATAAAAGAAAAGAGGTATAAAATATGTTAAATAAATATATTCAATATACATTCTGCGATGAAGATAAAAGAGAGATAGCAATAGTAAGTAAAAATATTCCAGTAGAAGTTATGCAAGAATTAGCTAAAAAGTATGATGAAGTTAAATTCGAGGAGTAATTAATGGATAAATTAAAAATAGAGTATGTAGATATTAATAGTATAAAACCATATGAAAATAATCCTAGACATAATGAAGAAGCAATACCTTATGTTATGAATAGTATTAAAGAATTTGGTTTTAAAAATCCAATTATAATAGATAAAAACAATGTAATAATAGCAGGACATACAAGATTAGAAAGTGCTAAAAGATTAGGTATGAAAGAAGTACCAATAATTCATGCAGATGATTTAACAGAAGAACAAGTAAAAGCATTTAGATTAGCAGATAATAAAGTTGCTGAAAAATCATTATGGGACTATACTAAGTTAGATGAAGAATTAGATAATATTTTAGACATTGATATGAGTATGTTTGATTTTGAGAATATAGAAGAAACTAATTTAGATGATTTTTTTGAAGAAAGCGAAGAAAAGGAAAAAGAAAAAAAGACTATGATTTGTCCACATTGTGGAAAGGAAATAGAACTGTAATGAAAGTATGTTTAGCAGGTACAAGTTGTTTAAAAAATAATAAAGAAGAATATAATAAAATACCTTTTTTGTTAGAAAGTTTTTATACTATAAAAGAATGGCAAATATATTATATAAATAAAAGTAAATTATTTTTGTTAGATAGTGGTGCTTTTACTTTTATGAATAATTTTAAAGGAAAAGTTAATTGGGACGAATATATAGAAAAATATGCTGATTTTATAAATAAGTACGATATAAAATATTTTTTTGAATTAGATATAGATGTAGTTGTAGGAATTAAAGAAGTTGAAAGACTAAGAAAAAAATTAGAAAAATTAACAAATAAAAAATGTATTCCTGTTTGGCATAAGTCAAGAGGTTTAGAATATTGGAAAAAAATGACAAAAGAATATGATTATGTTGCAATAGGTGGAATAGTAATTAAAGAAATAAAACAAAAAGATTATAAATATTTTATTCCTTTGTTAGAAATTGCTAAAAAGAATAAATGTAAAGTTCATGGATTAGGTTTTACATCTATGAAATGGTTAAAAAAAATAAAATTTTATTCTGTTGATAGCACTTCTTGGACAAGTGGATGTAGATTTGGAATAATATATAAATTTATTAATAATAAATTAATTCAAATAAAAAAACCATTAAATACTAGAATAAAAAAAATAAAAGAAAATGAAGTAATAAAAAATAATTTAAAAGAATGGATAAAATTTCAAGAATATGCAGATAAATATCTATAAGTAGTATGCAAAAACCTACTATAAAAAACTAAAGGAGAGATTTTAAATGAAAAAAGATAAAAAAATAAGTGTATTACTATTAGGACTAATTATCTTATATACAATTAGTTTCTTAATAAGTAATATTATAACAATTAAACAAATAAGTTTACCATTCGGAATAACAATGACAAGTGCAGTTATATTATTTCCAATAGTGTATATATTAAGTGATGTATTTAGTGAAGTTTATGGATATAGATGGAGTAGAAATACAAGATATATAGCATTTATAAGTAATTTATTTATGGTATTAATATTTACATTAGTAATTAATTTACCAAGTGCAAGTACATTTACAGGACAGGAAGCATTAATACAAACATTAGGAAGTACACCAAAAGTTTTATTTGCTTCATTATTAGCATATTTAGTTGGAGATTTTGTAAATGATAAAATATTTGCTAAAATGAAAGAAAAACATACTGATACAAAAGGATTCGGAACAAGAGCGATATTATCCAGTTTATTTGGAGAATTAGTAGATAGTTCTATATTTTTACCAATAGTATTTTTAGGAGTATTACCACTTAATATAATAATTACAATGGCAATAACTCAAGTAATATTAAAAGTAAGTTATGAAATTATTATGTTACCAATAACTAAATTAGTTATAGAAAAAGCAAAAGCGTACGAAAAAAAAATATAAAAATAATAATAGTAGATTTTTGCATAATATTTATGGAGGAAATATGAATTATGAATTATGAATCAATTGGGATATTAGCAAGTATAATTGTATTAATATCATTTATTGCTAAGGGTGAAAATAAAATAAGAATTATAAATATAATAGGTGCTTTAGTGTTTGTAATTTACGGTTTATTAATAAATTCTTTTAGTGTATGGTTTTTAAATGGTATGTTGGTAATAATACATTTATATAAAATAAAAAGGAAGTGATATAGATGGCAAGACCAAAATTTAAAATAGATTATGAAATGGTTGAAAAGTTAGCAGGAATACAATGTACACAGCAAGAAATAGCTTCTTTTTTAGGCTGCAGTGTTGATACTTTACAAAGAGATGAAAAGTTTTGCGGTCTATATAAAAAAGGACAAGAAAATGGCAAAATGAGTTTAAGAAGAATACAATATAAACTAGCAGAAAAGAATCCAACAATGGCAATATGGTTAGGCAAGCAGTATTTAAAACAAAGAGATAACATAGAAGTAGAACACGATGCAAAGAATGGTGTAATTGATGAACTTATAGGAGCATTAAATAAAGCAAAGGAAAGTAAATAATGAGTAAAACATTAAATGAAATGTTAAATCCAAAGCAAATAGATTTTATGCTTTCTGATGACAAAAGAATAAACCTATTAACAGGAAGTGTAAGAAGTGGTAAGACTTATGTATCATTGCTTAAATGGGCTGTATTTGTAGGAAGTATGCCAGAGAATTGTGAGTTCTTAATGACAGGAAAGACAATAACATCATTGAAAAGAAACTGTTTAGGATTATTGCAAGATTTAGTTGGGGATAACTTTAAATATAGTTTAAGTCAAAAGAGTGGAACATTATTTGGTAGAAGAATATGGCTAGAGGGTGCAAATGATGACAGAGCAGAAAGTAAAATAAGAGGAATAACACTTGCAGGAGCTTATGTTGATGAGTTAACACAAATACCAGAAGATTTTTACAGAATGTTATTATCAAGATTAAGTATGAAAGGTGCTAAGCTATATGCAACAACAAACCCAGATACTCCAACGCATTGGGTTAAATTAGATATAATAGACAATGAAGAAATAGACAAAAAAGTATGGCATTTTACTTTTGATGATAATGAAATATTAAGAAAAGAAAATCAAGAGTATTTTGATAATTTAAAGTTAGAATATCAAAGTATGGGAGAAGTATACTATCAAAGATTCATACAAGGTATCTGGTGTTTAGCAGAGCGGATTAATATACAAACAATTTGCGAATAACCCTGAAATGTTTATAAAAGATGAAGCGGTTGATGAATATGGTAATCCAATTAGGTTTATGATAATATCTATTGGAATAGACTATGGAGCAACAGAGGGAGAAACAGAGTTTAAGGCAACAGGAATAACACAATATTTTAAAGAAGTATGGACAATAGATGAATTAAAAATGGCAGGCTTACATACACCTGAAGACATGTATAAGCAGTTCATAGAATTTTATAAAAGAGTAGTAGCAAAATACGGCAAAGTAACACATTGTTTTGCAGATTATGGAGCATTAGGTCAAGTATTAACTTATGGTATGAATAGATATTTACAACAAAACAATATACCTTTAAAGATAGAAGATTGCATAAAAGGAGAAATAAATGACAGAATATTCCTAGACCAGATGTTATTTGCACAGCATAGAAGATTTATACTAAAAGATTGTAAATATTTAATAGAAGCATATAAACTAGCAGTATGGGACGATAAGCACGAAGATACAAGGCTTGACGATGGAACTACACCAATAGATGATTTAGATGCAAGTGAATATTCAATGTTTTATTGGTACGATAAATTGATGATGAATATAAGGGAGTAACAACAATGAAAGTAATGATAAGTCAACCTATGAACGGTAAAAGTGAAGAACAGATAAGACAAGAAAGAAGGGAGATAAAATGGGAAGATGGGTAACAATTAATGGCACACACGTCTATATTGAAGATGGGCAAAGCCCTATGGATGCATTTATAAGGAAAGAAGCAAATAAAAAAACAAAAATAAATGAATCTGAGATAGAAAAATACGAAGAGTTAAAGAGAAAAGTATTTCTAGAAAAAGATTTACTGAAAAGTATAAAAATGGAAAAAGAATTAAAAGAATTGCAAAATAAAATTGAAAAGGATAATAATGGAACAAAAATAGAAGATGTAATTAAGAAAATGCAACAAGAACAGAAAGAAAAAGAATTAGAGGGATATAAACCAGTAAAACCTTCAAAAAAGATGGTAGAAGATAGCCAGAGAACTTACGAGGAAATGAATAAGGAAGAAATTAATATTATAAACAAATATACAGAAACTGATTACGAACAAATAAATTATAGTTTAAGGAATACTGAAGAAGATAAACTCGATAATGATACAAAAAATAAAATGAAAGTGATTGACAAAGAAATTAGTAAAAATCAAGTCGATAAAGATATTGTTGTATATAGGGGAGTCGATGCCAAAGACTTTGATTATTATAATTATAAAGACATAATAACTGATTCAGCTTATGTAAGCACATCTTTTAGTCAAAAAATAGCAAAGGAATTTTCTAATTATAACAATAATCCATATATGCTAAAAATATTAGTGCCAAAAGGAACTAATGCACTCTTAATAGGAACAAATACAGGACTTTTATTTAATGAACAAGAATTATTACTACCTAGAAATTTAAAATATAAGGTTATAGATAAAAGCAACAAAGAAATGATAATAAAAGTTATAAAATAGAAGGAGGATATAAATGAAATTAGAAAAATTTTTACAAGATAATTACAATTATAATCCAGAAGTAAAAGACAATATTAAAACATATATAGAACAATGGAAGTCGTGGTATCAAGGCTCGGTTAAGAGCTTCCACAATTATTTTATATATAACGGACAAAGAAAAGTAAATAAAAAGAGATTCACTTTAAATATGGCAAAAGAGATAAGTGAAGATTGGGCAGATATATTGTGGAGTGAAAAATGCAAAATATCACTAAAAGATGAAAACACGCAAAAACAATTTGATGAATTAGCAGATAGTTTAGATTTATACACATTAATAACACAATTAATAGAAAAATCAGGGGCATTAGGAACAGAGATGGCAGTTGTTAGTGCTTATGACATAATCAAAAATGAAGATGGAATGACATTAGACGTAAGCAACGCAAAAACAAGAGTAAACATAGTTGATATAGATTGGATATTTCCATTAAGTTGGGATAATACAGGAATAACAGAATGTGCTTTTGGAAGTGTTAAATATATAGGCGGACAAAAATATGTTGTTTTATCAGTACATAAATTAAATGATAAAGGGAACTATGTAATATATAATCATTTATTCAGCGAAACAAACGGCAATTTAACGGAAGTATTAGGACAAGAGGGAACAGAGAATGAATTTGATACAAAGTCAAACGTAAAATGGTTTGCAACATTTAAGCCATTATTAACTAATAATTTATTTGAAAATAGTCCATTTGGAATACCACATTATGCTAATGCAATAGATGTAATGAAGACAGTTGATATAGACTTTGACGCATTTAAGAATGAAGTAAAAGATGGCAGAAGAAGAATATTTGCAAGAGCTGAAATGTTTAACTATGATGGTGGAGAACAAAAACTAACATTTGACCCAAACGATACAGACATTTATATGCTACCTAAAGGTGCTAATAAAGATGATTTAATACAACAAGATCACGATAACTTAAGAGTAGCAGAACAAATAAATGCATTAAATACAAGTTTAAATGTTTTAGGAAATAAAGTTGGATTTGGTAGCAACCATTATACCTATGATGGAGTAAATTTACAAACAGCAACAGCAGTAATATCAAGTAATAGTAAAATGGCAAGAAGAATGAAAAAGTTACAAATAGGATATGAAAGTGCTATATATGATTTAGCAAAAGCAATATGTTATGTATCAACAGCATTTGGCAAATATAACTTAAATACTGATGATATGGTAATACAATTTGACGATAGCGTGATAGAAGATTTGGAGTCAGAAAGCAATCGTGCATTAAGAGAATATAACGCAGGATTGATTTCAGCCGAAGAATATCGTCAACGTATTTTTGGAGAAAGCCCTGAAATTTCAAAGCAAAAGATGAATGAAATTAGGCAACAATCTCCGAATGTTGAAGATTTAGTAGGAAATGAGGCTGAATAATATGGAAAATATTATAGAACAAAAGAAGATGGCACTATATATTGGGGAATAAATATAAATACTTTTGAAGACAAGAAAGAAAAAGAATAGGAGGTAATCCTATGAGTAGTTTTTTAAATAAAAATGAAAAAGGTCAGTACATAAAATTTTATGATGATTTAAGAGAATGCAAATGGAAAATAAATGAAGTTTGTTGTAACGATAAAAGTGAATATTTAGCAGATTATCCAAGTCCTTTTTGCAAATGTGAAAGCAAAGAAGATTGTAAATATTTTGAAAAAGAGGAATTATTATGTTAAGCCAAGAAGTAGAAGAAAGACTTGCTAATATATTAGTTGAACGAATAGAACAAACAAATACGAATATTTTAAAGAAAATAGGTGAAGCAATAAGACAAATAAGTACATTAACACCTAGCCAAGCTTATCAAATACAACAAATATTGAAATATCGGAGGCACTTATAACGAAATAGCAAAAGAATTAGCTAAGGTAAGTGGCAAAAATGTGCAAGACATATATAAGATATTTGAAGAAGTAGCAAAAAACAATAAACAATTTGCAAAACAATTTTACAAGTATAGAGGCATTGATTATATACCATATAAAAAAGATATAGCATTGCAAAATATGGTTAAAAGTTTAGCAAGTATAACAACTGGAATGTATAGAAACATATCAAATACAAGTGTAATAGGATTTGTGCAAGATGGAACATTCAAGCAATTGCAACAAGTATATCAAGATACAATAGACAAAGCTATATTAAGTATAAGTCAAGGTAAACAAGACTTTTATTCTAGTATGAGGCAAACACTAAAAGAACTAGGTGGAAGCGGTTTAGTACAATATAAAAGTGGTAGAACTAGAAGATTAGATAGTGCAGTTCGTATGAATATATTAGATGGTATGAGAGCATTAAACAACGAAACAAGTAGAAGGTTTGGAGAAGAATATAATGCAGATGGAATTGAAATATCTGTTCACGCACACCCAGCTCCAGACCATGCAGATATACAAGGCAGGCAATTTAGTATAGAAGAATATGACAAGCTAGAAAATGGAGATGTAGCGACAGATTATCAAGGCAATAAATATGATGGTGCAGATAAAAGACATATTGGAGAATATAACTGCTATCATAAAATATTTAGTATAGTTTTAGGAGTAAGTAAGCCAGAATACACAGATAAGCAATTAAATGACATACGAGAATCAAATCTAAGCGGTTTTGAGTTTGAGGGTAAACATTATACTATGTACGAACGGAACACAATTACAAAGACGAATAGAACTTAATATAAGAAAACAAAAAGATACACAAATACTAGCAAGAGCTAGTGGAGATACAGAATTAGTAGAACAAAGTCAAAATAAAATAAGGTTATTAACAAGCAAATACAATGATTTATGCAAAGCAAGTGGATTATTACCAAAGAAACAAAGAATGCAAGTTGCACGGGTATTCCAAAGTTGCTATTTAAAAATAAATATGATATAATATGCATAGAGATAGATAAGGAGTAGCTACCTTATTGAAAGGCACACCAACTTGCTTGCTCTGTATTTATTTTTTAGTTGGTAGAAAGGTGTAAAATATGGAGAATTTAGTAAAAGTTCAATGTATATTAGAGACAGGATATAATGATGCAGATTTAGGCGAGTTTATAGACAAAAACAGAATTTATTATGTTACAGAAGAAAGAGCAAAACTTTTAGAAGAGAAAAAGGCAGTTAAAATATTAAAAGATCAAGTTGATACTTTAGACAACATAGAAGAGGTAGAAGAAAAAAAAGAAGAAAAACCAAAAAGAAGAAATAGGCGTTCAATGTAAGTTGCACAAAATAAAAAAGTGTGTTATAATGCAAGTGAGGTAACAAATGGATATAAAATGTTGTTGCGGAAAATTACTTTGCAGATATAAAGATGGATACCTGTATTTATATTGCAAAAGTTGTAAAGAAGAAAAGAAAATACCAATTAATAAAATAATAGTAGAGCCAAAGAGCCAAGATTAAATTCTAGGCTCTTTTTATTTATTAGTTATTAATTTATATTAATAAAAGGTTAACGCACCTTAAAAGCGGAATATTAAAGCCTAACTTTAAGGCTATAAAAAAAGGAGAAAATGTTATGGAAGATAACAAAGACATTGTTGTAAACAATGGAGAAACAGGAGATGTAAAACCTGAAAAAACATATACAGAGCAAGATATTCAAAATTCATTTAATGCTGGAGTAAAGAAAGCAAATAGTGATTGGCAAAAAGATGCAAAATATAAAGAATTTCTTGACTGGAAAAAAACAAATCAAAATGATAGTGAAAAAATAAACGAATTAACTAACACTAACGCAAGTTTAACTAATGAAATAAAGCTATTAAAAGCTCAAATACAAGTAGATAATAGCAATTGTAAAAAAGAATTTAGTAAATTTGTCACAAGTGAAGTTATGAGTTTAGTAAATGACACTAACGATTTTGAAAGTGTTTTAAAGGATTATAAAAAGAATAATCCACAATATTTTGGCGAGACAGTAATAACCAAAACACAAACAGCACCAAGTTTGAATAATGGTGGTACACAACCACAAACAACATCAAATATTATGAATAACTTAATAAGAGGTGCAAGAAATAATTAAAAAATAGGAGGAAAGAAAAATGGCAAATATTACAAGAACAGATGTAGATAGCTTAATTGAGACACAAGTAGCTAATGAAATTTTTGAAGGAGTTATAAAAGACTCAAAAGCATTATCAATGTTTAGAAGATTACCAAACATGACAAGTGACAAAACAAAATTAAGAGTATTAGACTCTTTACCAGTTGCTTATTTCGTAGATGAAAGCACAAATAATGGTAGAAAAAATACAACTAAAATGGCATGGGATAAGAAATTTATCAATGCTGCAGAATTAGCAGTTATAGTTCCAATAAAGGAAAATGTATTAAATGATAGCTCAATAGATATATGGGCAGAAGTTAGACCAAGAATAGTAGAAGCATTTGCTAAAAAGATAGACAATGCTATGTTCTTTGGAGTTGATAAACCAACAGATTGGAGAAAAGGTTTAGTTCCATCTGTAATAGATGCAGGAGCAGAAGTAACTGAAACAGGAAAACTTTATTCAGACATCAACGATGTTATGACAAAAGTTGAAGAATCAGGATATGAAGTTAATGGCATTTTAGGTGGAGTTGGATTAAAAGGTAAATTCAGAATGATGACAGATACAACAGGACAACCACTAAATACAACTGAAATTGGTTCTGTAAGAAGAGAATTTATGGACAACGGTGTATGGGATAAATCAAAATCAACACTAATAGCTGGAGACTTCTCTCAAGCTGTATATGCAATTAGACAGGACGTAACATACAAAATATTAGACCAAGCTGTAATTCAAGATACAGATGGTTCAATTCTTTACAATCTAGCACAAGACGACATGGTTGCATTAAGAGTTGTTATGAGATTAGGATGGGAAATTCCAAACCCAGTAAATGCTTTAAATGAAACAGAAGCAAGATTCCCATTTGCTTCATTAAAACCAAAAACAATATAATAAATAAAGGAGGCACTTTATAATGAAATTTACTAATCAATATTTGACTTATGAAGAATATGCGTTATTAGGAGGTACATTAGATGAAGTGCCTTTTAACGAATTAGAATACGAATGTAGAAGAATAATAGATAGTAGAACGCAAAATAGACTAAAAAATGCTGATGAAATTCCAGAAGAAGTTAAAATGCTAGAAAACAAAATGATACAAACATTACAAGGTTATTATGTTAGTTTAGAAAAAGCACAAAGTGGAGTAGCAAGCGAAAACACAGACGGCTATTCGGTTAGTTATATATCTAGTAATCAAATATCTCAACTAATAGAAGGAAAAATAGATGTACTTCAAGATTTAGTTTCAACTTATCTTTTTGGAGTAATTGTAAACAATGAACATCTTTTATATTGTGGGGTGTAAGCTATGATAACAAATGGAAGTATAACTTATTATCATAAGACACTAGATAATAATAAATTGCCAGTATGGAACAGATATGTATTTGAAGATGTATGGCACTTTGGAGGAAAAGGGAGTTCTATCAATAAAGGATATGAAAATGCCAATGATGTAAATATAAGAATACCAATGGAATATGTTGAAGATAAGAGCATATTTGCAATTGGAGATATTATAGCAATAGGCATACATCCTGAAATAAGCAAGCAAAGTGATTTACAAGGCAAAGAATTTTATAATGTAACAAGCATAACTATAAATGAATACGGAAATAATCCACACATTCATTTAGGAGGAAAATAAAATGAAAATGAAGCCTATAAGTCAAATAAAAGCTGATTTAGGTATAAATCCTGGAGGTAGAGTACAAAGATTCTTTACAGATACTTGTGCTAAACATATGGATAAATATGTTCCATTAGGAGATACAGGAAACCTAAGGGACATAACTCATAAAGAAGTGGATTCTATTACTTATGAAATGCCTTATGCTCATTATCAATATATTGGAAAGTTATATGTTATGGATAATGGAAAAGGGGCATATTATAACCCAGATTACGGATTTTGGAGTAAACCACGGAGTTGCCAAAAAACCAACAGATAGGGATTTAAAACATAGCGGAATTACAACTTCATATTGGGATAAACATATGTGGAGTGCTGAAAAGGATGATGTTATAAAAGAGGTGCAAGATTATGTTAGAAAACGTGGAAATAGGTAATTTAAGAGTAACAAAATTAAGAGCCTATTTAATGGATATAATAACTGAATTAATAGGACAATATGGAGAAATGAATATAAACTTTTTATCTAATGAACCTAACAATTATTCATTAGATAAAATACCAGTAAATCCAACAACAGAGCAATGGATAATAGGTAACTTTTTAAAAAGAGATGTATATTCATTTAGAAGTAGAATGAATTATAGTGCTGATACAATGACTAATATAGAAAACATAGGATTTTATGAAACTTTTGAAAAAATAATAAAGCAAAAGAATGATAGCAATGATTTACCAGATATAGATGGAATACAAAGCATAAGTTGTTTAAATTGTGGAACATTAAATAGAGCAAATACTAATACGGCAGAGTTTGACATACAAATACAAATAGAATATAAAGAGTAAGTTTTAGAGTAAATTATTTTAGATAGTAACAAGAAATATAAAGAGTAAAGGAGTGAATAAAATGAGTTTAGCAGAAATACCAGCAGACATTGAGAAAATAAAAAGAAGTCAATTTTTAACTTTTTTAGATACAACACCAAGTGGAAATTCAAGAACATGGGCAATTGTAGGAGTTGGAGTTGACGAATATGCAACAGCATATAATCCACAAGTAGATACTGAAAAATGGATTATAGAAGATAACGCAAGAAATGACCATACATCAAATCAAAAACAAGGAAGTGTAAAACAAAAATGTTACAAAAACGACCCTGCATTTGAATTTGTTGCAAATGGTAGAGATAAATTAAATTACAAAACACATATATTAGATATAGACACATGGAATGGAACAGGAAGTGGTTCAAGTGTAACATATCCAGCAAAGCAAAGTGATGGATTAGTTGCAATTACAAGTTATTCAGGAGAAGAAATCGAATATGATTTATATTATGATGGAGACCCAACAGAAGGAACTGTAACAATTACAGAAGGAGTTCCAACATTTACACCAACTATATAATAGCCTGCTTAAGGGGTTGGAGGAAAAGCCTCTAACTCCTTTTTTTAATAAATAGAAAGGGAGGAATTGAGTTATGGAAGCAGAGATAAATGTCAAAAGCGATAACAATATTATTCAATTAAAAGAAAGTAAAGATATTTTAAGATTGAAAATAAAAGATGAAAATGGAAATGATACAGGAAACTTTTTAGAGTTCAATTTAGGAGATTTAGATTATTTATTGATTTTACAAGATATGATGGAAGCAGATAAGAAGAATAGAGAATATTTAAAAAATCAATATACAATAATTGATAAAAAAGAAGACCATAAAGGCAAGAAACTATTTAGCTCAAATGAAGAAGCCAAAATAAAAGCAACAAACGAATTTTACAAAAAAGAAGCTGAAATATATGATATGTTTTTAGGTAAAGATGGAGTTAAAAAGTTATTAAATGGTAGAAAGTTAACACCAGCTACACTAGATGAAATTGATGAAATAATTGAAAAGGCGATACTTCCTAAATTAGAAATAAAGGCAGAAGATATAAAGAAAAACATAATGGAAAAATATTCTAATAAAGAAAAACGAGATGATGTAATTGAATAATCCACAATATGTAAAAGTAGATGATAAATTATATAAAATTAATACAGATTTTAGAGTTGCATTGGAATGTAATAATATTGCAGAAGATAAAACCATAGGAGAATATGAAAGAGCATTAGCAATTATTTATAAGTTATTTGGAGAAGATGGTTTAGACTGCGAAAATCAAAATAAACTACTTGAATTAGCTATGAAGTATCTTTTATTAGGTAACGATAAAAAAGAGCTTAAAAACGAAAATAAAGAGAAATACGAGCTAGATTTTAATAAATGTATTGGTTTAATAAAAGCAAGCTTTAAATTTGATTACAAATATGATCCTTATGAATTAGAATACTTACATTGGTATGATTTTTACAATGACTTGGAGAGTTTAAGTACAAGTGAATTTGGTAATTGTTGTATATTAAACAGAGTAACAAGTATATTAAACCAAGAACCAAAGGAAATAAAAGATAATAAGCAAAGACAGAAACTAATAGAAGCACAAAAATTATTAAGTCAAAAATATTGTAAACAAAAAGAAGTAGAGATGACAAAAGAACAAGAAGAAAGTGCAAAAGCATTTTACAAGTCTTTAGGAATAGAAATTTAGAAAGGAGGTTGTAAAGTGGACGGAGAGATAACAATAGGTACTAAATTAGATACAGACAAATTTGATAGGCAAATATCGCAATTAGAAAAGAAAATGAAAAAAGAAGAAGATAAAAAAATAGTCATAGATGCAAAGTTAGGAAGTCAACAACAAGAACTAGATGAAGCAAGACAAAAAACAGATGAATTAGCAGATGCTTATCAAAGACTAAAAGAAGCACAAAATAAAGTGTCAACAAGGCAGGCAACACCAAAAGAATTTACAACAATTCAAGATTTACAAAGTACTTATGGCTCATTAGAACAAATTGGTACACAATTTGATAAAGCATTAAGTAAGCAAGAAGCAATAGAACAAAAAGTAGCACAAACAAAATATAGATACGATGAAATAAATGCAAAAGTAAGTGAATATAAACAAAAAATAGAAAATGTAAAAATAGAAAAACAAGTAGCAGATGTTGAAAAGCTAAAGTCAGGATTTAATAATGTAGGAAGTTCTATACAAGGTGCGGTAAAACATGTTGCAAGGTTAGCATTAGGAATATTTGGTGTTAGAAGTGCATTTATGTTTTTAAGAAGAGCTTCAAGCGATTTAGCAAGTTATGACCAACAATATGCAACAAATCTTGAATATATAAGATACGCATTAACTCAAATGATAGCACCAGTTTTACAATGGATAGTAAATTTAGCTGCAAAATTATTAGGATATATAAACGCAATAATGCAAGGTTGGTTTGGAATAAATCTATTTAGTAGAGGTAGTGCGAAAAACTTCCAAAAGATGAAAGCAGGAGCAAGTGGAGCAAGTAAAGCAGTAAAAGAAATAAAGAAACAACTAGCAGGGTTTGATGAAATTAATATGCTAACAGACCAATCAGATAGTGGTGCTGGAGGCGGAACAGGTGGAGCAAGACCTGACTTTGACTTAAGTAAAATGCAAGAAAAACCACCAGAATGGCTTAAAAAGATAATAGACCATAAAGACGAAATATTGTCAACATTAGCTGGAATAGGTGCAGGGCTTGTATTTTTAAAACTAGGAGAACTTGCAAAACACTTGGGCTTAATAAAAGGCGAAATGCTAGGAATAAAAGCATTAGGATTTGGAGTAATGGTTGCAGGAATTGTTTATACTATACAATCTTTATTAAAATATTTAAAAGACCCTAGTTGGAAGAATTTTGGAAAAGTAATTCAAGGAATAGGAATTGCAATTGTAGGATTAGGAATATTAATAGGAAATGTACCTTTAATAGTTGCAGGAGCTATAATACTTATAGTTGGACTAATAATTAAACATTGGGAAGAAATAAAGTCGTTTTTACAAAGAGGAATAGATTGGCTAAAAGGAAAATCCGATTGGGTACATCAAATGTTTGGAGATACTATTAGAAGTATATATGATTTGTTTGTAAATAATTTGCAACAGATACTTAATTTCTTTGATAGTTTCTTTAAGATGATAAAAGGAATTTTTGATGGAATTATAAAGTTTATCAAAGGTGTGTTTACAGGCAATTGGCAAATGGCTTGGGAAGGTATAAAGCAAATCTTTTCTAGTTTATGGGAAGGCATTAGAGGAATGGCAATATCTACTATCAATATTATAAAAAATAATATTAGTGCAGGGGTAGAAGTAATAAAAGCTATTCTTCAAACATTATGGAATATAATGAAAAGTGGTGCTATCACAGCAGTAAATATAGTCTCAAATGTGTTCAATTCTTTATGGAATGCTATAAAAAATGGTGCTCAATATGCTTGGAATTTTATAAGAAATGTATTTAGTGGAATAGGTTCATTTTTTAGTAATATTGTAAATAGAATAGTAGGACTTTTTGGCAATTTAGGAAGTAGAGCAGGAGAAGCTATTGCTGGAGCTTTTAGAGCTGTCGTAAATGGAGTATTAAGAGCAGTTGAAAGAATATTAAATTCTCCTATAAGAGCAATAAATAGATTAATTGGTGTAATAAATGCCGTACCTGGGGTAAATATAAATCGTTTACCAACGTTTAGTTTACCTAGATTAAAAACAGGAGCAATAATAAATATGCCTAACAGAGGAACTTTAGTTGGTGGAGGCAGTGCAATAGCTGGAGAAGCAGGACGTGAGGGAATATTACCTTTAGATGACAGGCAAGCAATGGCAGAACTTGGAGCAGAAATAGGAAGACATGTATTAGTTAATTTAACAAACATAACACAAATGAATGGTAGAGTAATAGGAAGAGAATTAAAACAAGTACAAAGTGAGCAAGAATTTGCGTACAATATGTAAGGGAGGTGCAATAGCTGTGTTTATTAATGCAGATAGTATAAGATTAAATGGAATATCAATGGGGCAATACTTATTAAGTGCTAAATACGAATATAATAAATTATGGGGTTCAGATACAGGTAGAAACTTAAAAGGAAAATTTAGTGGTACATTAGTTGGAGTATTTCCAAAAATTACATTGACATTTAGAAAGTTAACAAAAGCAGAAATGAATATTATTGCACCAATTTTAGATAGTGGATCACAAAGTTTAACTTATTATGACCCTAGCACAAACTCAAACGAAACTATATCAACATACACGGGGGATTGGAGCTATGAAAACAAACAAATTATGACAAAAAATAATAGTTTTGATTGTACATTTATTGCTAGAGAGAGGAGGTAACAATGAAAGCTCATACAACTGGATTCAAAGAAAACTTAATAGAATTAGGTAGAGAGTTAAGAGGTGTAATAACTTATGGAAACACTACTTTAGAAGAAGAAATATATTCAATAACACCGCATTATGAAGCTGATATTCTTAAATCAGTAATGAAACAATTAGACATAGAGCTTTCTGTTGACATACCTCTTAATACAATTATCAATTGTCAAATAGGAATAAAAGTAAATGAACAATATGAAATGCTTAACTACGGCAATTATGTTGTTTACAAGTCAGAAAAACAAGAAGACACCAATACATATAAATTAACTTGCTATGACAAAATGCTATATTCAATGAAACAAAATGAAGATTTAGGTGTAGATTATCCAATAAAGATAAAAGATTATTTACGAGCAGTTGCAAATAAAATAGGATTAAGTGTTGCAAATACAACGTTTTATAATCAAGATTTACAAATACCTAGTGAATTATATTTAGGACAAGAGTATACTTATAGAGATATTTTAGACGAAATTGCACAAGCAACAGGAAGTATAATTTGTTTAAATGAAAATGATGAAATAGAAGTAAGATATCCAACTCAAACAAATGACACAATAGATGAAGATTTTCTAAAAGACATAAATGTAGATTTTCGGACAAAAGTATGGTGTAATAAATTCAATAGTATTATCAAGGTCAGGAGAAAGTGATAATGTATATTTAAGAGATGAAGATAGTGTTGCACAAAATGGATTAACAGAGGTAAAAATAGTTGATAATCAAATAATGAATTTTAACAACAGAAGCGATTATTTACAAGGGATATTAAATGCTTTAAATGGGTTATATTATTATATAAATGATTTTAATAGTACTGGTATTTTGTATTATGAAGTTGGAGATTTATATAATGTACGAATTGGAGAAAATACTTATCAATGTTTAATGCTAAATGATGAAATAAATGTAACAACAGGAATAGAAGAAATAATACATACTGATATGCCTGAAAAAAGCGAAACAGATTATTCTAAAGCAGATAAAACAGATATGAGAATAAATAAGACTTACTTAATTGTAGATAAACAAAATCAAAAAATAGAAAGTGTTGTAAATAATGTAACAAAACAAAACGATAAAATATCACAAATAACGCAGACAGTTGATGAAATTAATTCTAAAATAAGTGATATAGCAGATATAACAACTTATGGAGAAAGTGATAGAGCAGAAGTAGAATTAACAGATGTTAACGAGTCTGAACCTATTGCGATAAAAGTACATCCAACAAGTACAAACATAAGTTACTTATATCCTAGAGAAAATTTATATCCAAGTGACTTACAATACTTGCCTAACAGAATAATAAGATTTACAAGGACTTATGAAGAAGATGGAACAACAAAAACAGAGAATATTGATTATGAATTGCCTGATGATTTGTTAAGGTATAGTAGTGAAGTATATGATGAATTTTATTTAGACTATGATAGTCATACTTGCCAAGTAATAAAGAGATGTGCATATAATGCAGATGGAACAGTAAGAGCCTTAGGGACAGAAATAACAACAGATTATGAATATCCAACTATATCACTTGGCGAAGGAAATTATACAATAACATTGTTAGGATATGACTTTGGATATATATACGCAAGACTAATGGCTAAAAACATATATACAACACAATTTTATACAAAGGTTGAAACAAATTCACAAATCAAACAAACAGCGGAAGATATAACTATATCAGTAGATAAAAAATTAACTAATTATTCAACAACGAATGAAATGAATACAGAAATAAAAGCAAGTGCTAATGGAGTAATAAATACAGTTAAAAATATATATGAAACAAAAGATAATGCACAAGAAAATTATACACAATTACAACAGACAGCAAAGAATATAAGTTCTGTTGTTTCAACAAAGGTGGGAGAAAATGAAATTATTTCAAAAATTAATCAATCTAGTGAAGCGGTAACAATAGATGCAAACAAAATCAAATTGAACGGAAAGACTATAAATTTAACTGGAGATAATATTAAAATAACAAGTACTAATTTCAATGTTGATAAAAATGGAAACGTAACTGCAAATAGTTTAAAAAGTAATAACGCAACAATAACAGGTGGGAGTTTAAAATTAAAAGGTGGCACTGAAGCAAATCCTAAAATAACAATTTTAGATAGCAATAATCGTTCCACATCATACTTAGCAGAAGCAAAGCTAGGATTAAAAGAGAACTCTAATGGAAATTTTGGTTTTATTGAAGCAAATGATAGGGTTGCGATGTTTGAAATAGCATATCAATATGGAGCTAATATAATCGCAACAGTAGATAGCTCACAAGCATATATGGGATTTGGAGGAACTAACAGCTCTACAACTATTACAGATAGTGAAATATCAACACCAATAGTTCATCAAACCTCAAGGGCAGAAGAAAAGAAAAACTTTGAAAAATATGACAATGCATTAGAAACATTAAAAAATATAGACATATATAAATACAATTTAAAAAACGAAGAAGATGGAACTAAGAAACATATAGGATTTGTTATAGGAGATGACTTCAATTATAGTGAAGATGTAACTTCTGTAAATAATGATGGAGTAGATACATATAGCTTTATTTCAATGTGTTGTAAAGCTATTCAAGAGCAACAACAGGAAATAGACGAACTAAAGAAAGAAATAAAAGAATTAAAAGGAGGAAAATAAAATGGCTTATGAAAGAGTAAATTGGGAGAACTTACCTAGTACAAATACACCTATAAATCAAACTAATTTAAATAAAATGGAAAATGGAATAGCACGAATAGAAAATGATTTTAAAAATGCAGGTGCACATAATAGTTTATACAGAGGAAAAGACATAACAAATCTATTTTATGATGGAACTTTATCAAAACAGATTGCAGCAGGAACATTTGATGACATCTTTGTAGGAGATTACATAATTGGAAAAGTAAGTGGAAGAAAGTATTTAGTAGCTGATTTGAATTATAGACTACATACAGGAGATACAGAATGCACAACACCTCATGTTTTAATGATACCAGAGCGAACAATGGGAAATGCACAAATGAACGACTCAAATATAACAACAGGTGCATATGTTGGAAGTAAAATGTACACAGAATATTTAACACCATTTAAAACTGTAATAAATAATGATTTTGGTTCAGGACATATATTAAGTCACAGAAATCGCTTACAAAATGCTGTTACAAATGGTTATGAAAGTGGTGGAACTTGGTATAATTCTACAATAGAGTTAATGAGCGAAAAAATGGTTTATGGTACAGATATATTCCATAATATACAACATGGAACTAATGTGCCTACAGACTATACAATAGATAAATCACAATTATCATTATTCCGTTTAGATAAAAGTAAAATAGTAGCTTTAAGCGACGACGGAACTAGAACTGGCTGGTGGCTAAGAGATGTGGTTTCTTCTTTGGACTTCGCTGATGTGTACATCAGCGGCATTGCGGACAGCACCAACGCTTCGGTCTCTTCTTTTGGCGTGCGTCCTGCATTTCTAATATATTAAATAAAAGAAAGGATAAAAATATGGAAAACACAGCTTTTATAGAAAAAATTGCTCATTTAGAAGAACAAAATAAATCTAATACAAAAAGAATAGATGAGCATGATGAAAGAATATAAAAACTAGAAGATACCTATTCTACATTACAAAAGATGGATTATAGAATAGGTAAATTAGAAACAACAATAGAAAAAATGGATAATAAGTTAGATAGTAAAATAAACCAAAATAGTGAGAATAAAGGAAAGAAATGGGATAAGTTATTAGATTATTTATTTTATTCAGTAATAGCTATTTTATTAGCTTTGTTGTATTCAAAACTTGGTTTAAAACCATAAAGGAGTAAAAAATGTTAAAATTATTTAATTCAACGTTTAAAAAAATAAATTTGATATTTTATTAAAATATGGTATAATATAATTAAGAGGAGAAAAACAATGTCAGAAGAATTTGTAAGTAGAAATGAGTTTAATACTTTAAAAAATGAAGTACAAGAACTCAAAGAAGAGGTAGAAGAGTACAAACAATTATTAATACAAATAGATAAAAAGTGTGATGTAATAACAGAAAAAATTGCAAATGGCGAAAAAATAGATGAGTTAAAGATACAACCAATTGAAAAAAGATTACAGAAACTTGAAGATAATCAAGGTTGGTTATGGAAGTTATGTGCTTCAATAATAATAACAGGAATTATTGGTGCAATAATAACTTTTAAATAAAGGAGGTAATGTGCGATGGAAGAAAAAAATTTAGCAACTGAAATGTTGCACGAATTAAAGGCACAAAGTAAGAGATGGTTTATTTCTTTTATAATTGTTTTAGTATTATGGTTTGCAACAATAGGAGTATTTATTTGGTATATTAATCAACCAATAGAAGAAGTTGAAACCACAACAACACAGGATGCTGACACAGAAGGAGATAATTCTCCAATAAATCAACATATAGGAGAGTGATAATATGGCAAGAGCAAGACAAACAAAAACAGTAAAAAGAACTATAAGAAGAGCAAGAAGAGTAAGAAGAAGACGTTAGTTGCGTAATTTTATAAAATATGATATAATAAATATAGGCTAGATAAAGAGTAGCTACTTTATCGAAAGCACAACTCCAATCGTGTTGCCTATATTTTATTTTTAGATTGGAGAGATTGGAGAATTAAATATGGGAGAAATATGGAAAGACATTAAAGGATACGAGGGGCTGTATCAAATAAGTAATTTTGGCAGGGTAAAAAGTTTAGACCATTTAGAGAGGTGGGGTGCAAAAACAATTTTGCATAAAGGTAAAATTTTAAAGCAACAAATAATAAAAACAAATGGATATTTTTCGGTTTCTTTATCAAAAAAATCAAAGGCAAAAAGATACCTAGTACACAGATTAGTGGCTCAAGCATTTGTTGAAAATTTGAAAAATTATAATGTTATAAATCACAAAGACGAAAATAAATTAAATAATAATGCAACAAATTTAGAATGGTGTTCTTATAATTATAATAATAATTATGGAAATCATGGGCAAAAAATTTCGGAAACTAGAAATTTTAATAAAAATAAAAAGGTATACCAATATGATTTGAATGGAAATCTTATTAATATATTTAAAAGTTCTTTAGAAGCTAAAAGATTTTTTAAAATAAAAAATAATTCTATAACAAGATGTTGTAGAAATTTACAAAAAACAGCAGGTGGATTTATATGGAAATACAAAGAATAAATAAAACAACCATAAAAAAACTAGATTTTACTAAACCAGAACTAGATTACATATTAAATAATGCAAATTTTACTATTGAGCAAGAACAAATATTTAAAATGCTAACAAGTAAATATGGTAGAGCTTCAATAGTATATATAGCAATGAAAATGAATATGTCAGAAAGTACAGTAAAGCGAAGAATAAAACAAATAAAAAATAAAATATTAAGACTACTCTAAATGAGTGGTCTTTTTTTGACCTTCAAATGATACTTTGTAAAATAAATTTCGTGTTACAATTTAGACAAATAGAAAGGAGATGTGAGAAGTGAAAAAAGATAGTTTAATCATAACGAGAGAAACTATGCTCGGACATCTCCTTTCTATTTTGATGAAATTGAACAACATAGATAATTTATTAAGCTCTAAAATCAAAAATAAAGCAATTTAATTTTAAAACAAACAAGTTATATAGTTAAAGTATAAAAAAGCTTTAAAACTAAAAATAAGAGCAAATAAAAGGAGATGATAAAAATGGCTTATCCATATTATGCAAATAGTCAATATTATATGCAAAATATGCAAGAGTTACAAAATATGAAAGAGCGAATTGATAAACAAATGCAACAAATGCAACAATTAAATCAAAATCAAATGCAACAACAACCAGTTCCAACAAATTTGACACAAACATTTCAATTAGCACCGCAAATAAATAGCAATAGTGAACTTCAATGCCAATATGCAGATAATATTGAACAAGTTAAAGGAATATTTGTAATGAAAACAGGAGTATTTTTAAATAAAGAATTGAACACATTGTGGATTAAAAATACAAATGGAGATATCAGAACTTTTGAATTAAATGAAATTATTCCACAAGACCCAAAAGATATAGAAATAAATAATTTAAAAAAAGAATTACAAAGAATGAAGGAGATGATAAATTATGGCAATGAATCCGATGTCGATAATACAGACTATGATGAATCAAATGAAAGTAAAAATGCCAAAAAACTTTCAACTCGCACAAAATCTAATGCAAAATAAAAGCAATCCGCAAGGACTTGTCAAACAAATAATGGGGAATATTTCTCCAGAACAAAAGCAAGGCTTATTAAATCAAATGAAACAATATGGGTGTCCAGAAAATATTTTAAGTCAATTACAAAATATGAAATAGGTAATAATCCGTAAAGGTTTATTATAAATATTTTTAAAGAAAGGAGAAAAAGCTATGGGAGATAATTTATCACCATCAGACGTAAGAGCTGTAGTTGATGCAAGCAATGGCTCAAATGGGGTGGCTTATCCATACCCTGTATATGGAGGTGGATATGGCAATAGCGGATTTGGTGGAGATTCTGGTTGGCTATGGCTAATAATTATCCTAGCTCTATTTGGAGGATGGGGTAACAATGGTAATGGTGGATTCGGAAATGGTTTTAATAATGATTATGCTTGGCTATCAAATGGTCAAAAAGAAATCATGAACAATACCAATGACGGATTTAACTCATTACATGTTAGCAATCAAATTGAAGGTGTAAGAGACGGAGTAAACGGACTTACTAATCAATTATGTAATAGCACAGCAAGTGTAACACAGGCTATTAATTCAGGTTTTGCAAATGCCGAAAGTTCAGCTAATGCTAGACAAATGGCTGATATGCAACAAGCATTTAATAGTCAAATAGCAACATTACAAGGATTTAATACTTTAGGTTCTCAATTTGCTGACTGTTGTTGTGAAAACCGTTTAGCTAATTGCCAAACACAAAACATAATTCAAAATGAAGGAAATGCTACAAGATTCGCAGATGCTAATAATACAAGAGATATTATCACAAATGCTACATCTAATACACAAGCTATTCTTGATAAATTGTGTCAATTAGAATTAGATGGAGTTAAAGCACAAGTTGAAGCTAAAAACGATAAAATTGCAGACCTACAAAGAGAATTATCAATGGCTGATTTAAGGGCGAGTCAAACAGCACAAAACGCATTCATTTCACAAGGATTTGCAAATGAAGTTGATTCTTTGTATAACAGACTTTCAAATTGTCCTGTTCCATCTACACCAGTATATGGTAGAACACCAATATTCACTTGCAACAACAACGGTTGCGGTTGCGGAAGCAACAACGTATTTTAATTAAATGATAAAGCAAATATCTGATTACAGATAACTCGATTACGAGAACTTGCTAAAAACTAGAGGATAAGCAAGGGCTTATTCTCTTTTATTTAAATTATGAAAGGAGAATAAATATGATACAAACAATTATAAATGAACCAAAAGTTCTAGCAAGCAATACTAGCCCAATTACTTTTGATGATACAAGTATAAGAACAAGATGTGCTTATTGTTGCAATGGTGGTTGGTTAGATTATGAAAACGGAAATCCTATATTTAAAATATTTGGAAATAATTACAACGGATATTATAATGTAAATTTTAGTGCTTCTGTTAGTTCAGCAACAGCAGGAGTTGTAGCTATTGGTTTATATGAAGATGGAATTTTAATTCCTGATACAGTTAGAGCAGTAACAATTGGAGCAGCCGACGATTATGAAACAGTTTCATTTAATAGAAAATTAAGAGTATGCCCAAGAGGAAATACTTCAATAACAGTTGGAAGTGTACCAAGTGTACCAACACCAACAACACCAGCAACACCAATAGAAACACAAATCCCAATAATTACAAATGCTACATTTAATTTATCAAGGAGTAATGCTTAATGAATAAACTAGAAGATTTTTCAAATTGGTTGCAAATATTTAGTTTTTTAATATTAATAGAGGATTTTAACAATACGGATTTAATGAAGTATTTAGCACATCAAGATGATTTACTTAATAAAATAATAGACCAAAATAACGAATTAATCACTCTTTTGAAAGGAGGTAAATAGTTTTGGATATAGAAGAATATATTGAAAAAATAGTTGATAATGGCAAAATAGAAGATATGGAAACTTTGTCTGACTTATTAGAGGACACATTAGAAATTATTAAAGATTATGACAAAGAATGCTATAAAGAAATGGAAATGAAACTTTACAAAATGGCTTATGGAAATCATCTTAATAAATCAATGGCAGAAGAAATAGTACATAAAATGAGACCATTTGGAGAACATTGGAGCTTTGAAGAAACAAGGAATTTACAAAGGCAAAGAGGCATAAATGATATAGATGAAGTTGAATTTTACGTAGTCTTAAATAGTCGGTTACAATGATTTTAAAGACTTATTTAATGAAGATATAGAAAGTTATATTAGATTTACTATTGATTTTATAAAAGATGAAGATGCAAAACAAGATAAAGTTTTTATTTATTATACTGAAATACCATTATAAGAAAGGAGAATAGATTATGAATGAAATGAGAGATGATGATAACAGATATGATAACCGATATTATGATGAAAATATACATGGTAATATGGGTTATAGAGAAAACTATAGAGATGATTATAGAGAAGATTACAGAGATGACTATAGAAACTATAGGGACTATGACTATAGAAGAGACTATGACAGAAGAGGCGGAAAAATAAATAATAGAGACTATCGCAACTATAGAAACTATAGAGGTGAAGACTATTACGAAGAACTAGAAATGACTATGGACGACATGAGAGAACAATATAGAAAACTAGAAGATATCTCTGAAATGGCAACTAATCAACAAGATAAAAATATGCTTATGAAAATAGCTCAAAAAGAAAAAGAAAATTATAGTTATATAAAACAATTAGTTGAAAAATAAAATTGATTATAGGCTCGTTTAGAGCCTTATATAGCGATGTAGGAAAGTGGCAATCTCCAACTCTGCAAAAGTTGTATCGTGGGTTCGATTCCCACCATCGCTTCCAAAGGAGAATAAATGGAAGAAATATGTCAATTTATTATTAATGACCATATATATACAATTTATGATGTCAATAAAATACAAGGTAAAAAGAATTATGTGGGTCGTTCACATTATGATGATAAAACAATATATGTTGAAAAAGGTAATTTTAAAGACATGATGTTGACTTTAAAACACGAGCTTATGCATGTTTGGTTATATGAAAATGGACACACAAATCAAACAGGAGATGAAGTATTTGACTATGAAGATGTATGCGAATTAGTTGCCTTGAGTAATGGTTCTATCAATAGAATAGTAAGTTTATATTTAGAAGAAAAAGGACTATAATATAGTTCTTTTTTTGTTTAATTTACAGAAATAAAAAAATGTGCTATAATATTTATTGTAGTAGTAGAGATTTTAAAGAAAGGAGAAAATCTATGGATTATGCACAATTAATTATTATAGCAATATTAGTTGAGGCAATATGGGAAAATTTAAAGATGATTTGGGATAAAAACAAGCTTAATATTAATATGTTAGGAAGTTTATTATTATCTATGATTATCTGTGTATTGGCTCAAATAAACATCTTTGAAATTGTAGGAATAAATTTAATTGTTCCTGTAGTTGGAAGTTTATTAACTGGAATAATAGTATCAAGAGGAGCTAACTTTGTAAATGACTTATTTAAAAAGGTGAAAGGAGAATAATTATGGAAATAATTGAAACAAATTTAAAATTTAAGGATATGGACACAAGAAAAAGTACGAATAGGATTATAGTACACCATTCTGCTTGTTCAAATTGCACACCAGAGCAAATACACCAATGGCATTTAAATAAAGGATGGGCAGGAGCAGGTTATCATTTTCTAGTAAGAAAAGATGGTAAAAAATATAGATTAAGACCAGAAGATAAAGTAGGAGCACACGCATACGGAGCAAACTATGATAGCATAGGAATTTGTGCAGAGGGCAATTTTATGGAAGAGCAAATGCCAGAAGTTCAAAAAAATTCTATCAAAGAGTTAGTTGCTTACTTAAAGGATAAATATGGAATAGATAAAGTACAAGGACATAGAGAAGTAAATGCTACATCTTGTCCACGGAATAAATTATCCATTAGATGAAATAAAGAATGTAAGTGCAAGTAGTGTAACACTAACAGATAACAAACCTATAGACAATAAGCCAACAAATACAATTCCATTTGAAGATTTTACATTATCATATCAAAAAGCATATAATGAAGTTTATGGAGCAAAATATGGAAGATTAGCAGAAGATGGATTAAGAGGACCAGCAACAAAAGCAAGTTTATCTCATATTTATTTAGCAAAAGGTCAAAGAAATTCATTAGTAAAATGGTGTCAAAATAGATTAATTAATCATAAACACTATTCAATTTCTTATGGAGCAGATGGAATATTTGGAAGCGGTACAGAAAATGTAGTAAAACTATTTCAAAGAGACAATGGACTTGCAGTAGATGGAATTATTGGAAAAAATACTATAAATTTATTATTTTAATCTTGAAATATTAAAATCATTATAGTATAATAAAAATTAGTTTAAAGTGATGTAAAAAAACATCACTTTTTTTATTTTTTGGTGAAAAAGTATTGAAATTTTAAAAAAAATAATATATAATATTACTATACTAATCCGAAGCTAACAATTAAATAGGTATTAACAATTGAAACATATTGATAATATATAAAAAATGGAGTTCACTGTTTTCGGATTAGGGTGGACTCCATTTTTGTTATATAAAAGGAGAATAAAATGCAATTATCAATTAAAATAGATGCTAATATATATGAACTATTAAAAAAAATAAAAGAAAGAGATGGTGTACCAATGGCTGTATCTTTAAGTAGAGCAGTAGAAAAGTATGCTCAAGAAAAAGGGGTTAAATAGCTTCTTTTTTGCTACTTAAAAAAAGTTAAAAAAGTTTTGTAAAAACTATTGACAAATTATAAAAAGTGTTATATAAGTATATACAGAAAGGAGGAAATAATATGTTATCAGATATGAACATTAAAAGAGTTGATACAGAAAAGAAAAGAAAAGCAATATTTTATTTAAGTTCAAAAGGAAAAGATTTATCAACAGCAGTAAGAGAAATGATAGATAAATATGCTAAAGAGTTTGATGAAATGCAAAAAAAATAATAGTTAGCGGTATGACAAGTCCTAACTATTATCTATGTATCCTAAAGAGCTAATAAAACTGCTCTTTATAGAGTATAACATAGAGAATTGAATTTGTCAAATAAAAAAGGAGAAATTAATATGGAAACTTATAATTATTTAGAAAATATTAAACAGGATATTAAAGAATATTTAAAAGAAACTGATGAAAGGGATTATGAAATATTGTATGATGAATTGTTTTTATCAGATTCTGTAACTGGTAATGCAAGTGGAAGTTATACATTCAGTACATATCAAGCAGAACAAAATTTGTGCCATAATTTAGATTTGTTAAAAGAAGCTTTAGAAGAATTCGGATATAATTGTGTTCAAGCTTTAGAAAAAGGAGCAGAATTTTGTGATGTTACTATAAGATGTTATTTGTTGCCATTTGCTTTATCTGAAGTTTTAGAAGAATTAAAAAAAGAGGTGTAAAATGGCAATATTTAGAATTGAGAAAAATAAAAATTATACTATAATGTCAAATTATCATTTAAAAGAAAAAGAGATGAGTTTAAAAGCAAAAGGATTGTTAAGTTTAATGCTATCTCTTCCAAATAATTGGGATTATACAATTGAAGGATTGGTTACTATATGTAAAGAAAATGAGACAGCTATAAAATCGACATTAAAAGAATTGAAAGATTTTGGATATTTAGAAATATTAAAAGTACAAAATAAAAAAGGACAATTTGAATATGAGTATAATATTTATGAAAAACCACAAAGTAAAAAACCAGAGGTGGAAAATCCAGCGGTGGAAAATCCAACGGTGGAAAATCAAGGACAATTAAATACTAATAAACAAAAAACTAATAATAAAAAAGAAAAAAAAGAAAAAGTAAAAACGGATATTGATTTAGCAATAGATGAAACTAATTATAATGATGCTTTAAAAGAAATGATATATGAGTTTATTAAAATGAGAAAAACAATAAAAAAACCTATGACTACAATTGCAGTTAAAAGATTAATTAATAAATTAAATAAATTGTCTAATAATGAAAAAGAAAAGATACTTATATTAGATAAATCAATATTTAATAGTTGGCAAGATATATATCCATTAAAACCAGAAGAAAAACAAGATATAGAGTATGAACACGAATTAACTTATACTGCAGATGATTTTACACCAGAGCAATATAATAGGTTAATGCGTGGGCAAATGTCAAAAGAAGAAATGATACAAATATTAAAGGAGAAAAAGAATGTATGATGAAGAACTTGAAAAAATTATGTTATTTCACATAATATTTAATGATTATGTATGTGATTTAACAGAGAAAGATTTTGTAGATAGTAAAAATGTTATGATTATAAAAGCTATTAATAAGCTAAAACAAGAAAAGCAAGAAATAAATTTAATAAATGTTCAAGAAAAAATACAAAGAAATAATAGTAAAGTATTAGAATATTTAGCAAAACTTGGGGATTATGGAATAGGAACAAAAGCAGATACTATATATAATAAAATAATTCAATTATCACAAAAAAGAGCTATATATAATTTATTAAAAGAAAATATAATAACAGTTACAGAGAAAACAGCAGAAGAAACATATACAGATTTAATAAATAAAATAAATAAAATAATGCAAAGAAATGAAAAAGAGGAAACTTTTATAGATCAAATATCTAAAACAGGCGAAGAAATAGAAAAGAATTACAAAAATAAAAATGATTATTCTTTATATACAGGAATAACAGATTTAGATGATAAGATATTAGGATTACATAATGGAGAATTAACAATAATAGGAGCAAGACCAGGTGTAGGTAAAACAACATTTGCATTACAAATAGCACAAAAAATAGCAGAAAAAAAGAAAAAAGTTGCAATAATAAGTTTAGAAATGAGCGATATACAATTAATACAAAAACTAATATCAAAAAAGACAGGTGTTAACTCGTATAAAATGAGAAGCGGTAATTTAGTAGATGATGATTGGGAAAAAATTGCAGAAGGAATTGGGGAATTATGTGATTTACCAATAAGAATAATAACAAAGGCATTTAATATACAACAAATAGAAAAGACAATAAGAAAATTAAAAAATAAAAATGAATTAGATTTAGTCGTAATAGATTATATACAATTAATAAAGAATCAAGGTAATTTTAGTAGTAGAGAGCAACAAGTAGCAGATATATCAAGAACACTAAAATTATTAACACTAGAACTTAATATACCAATAATTGCACTATGTCAATTAAATAGAAATGCAAATAAATCAGAACCAACATTAGCAGATTTAAGAGAAAGTGGAAGTATTGAACAAGATGCTGATAATGTATTTTTCTTATATCAAGAGAAAGAACAAGATACACCAATAGTTGATATCGTTTTAAAAATAGCAAAACAAAGAAATGGAGAAATAGGAAAAGTATATTTGAAATTTAATAAACCTAAAAGTGAATTTGTAGGTCAAGTGAGGTGGTAGTATGAAAGAAATAAACCAAGAACAATTATTAAAATTAAGTGATGCTGAAAAATGTGAAGTATTAAAAGCAATTATATTGGGAAAAATAAAATATATAGGAGATGATAACAACAATGGAAGCAATACAAAAGTTAAAAAAATACAAGATCAAGTGAATATATAAGGCAATTAAGAGCAGATGCTTATGCAATAACTAAATCAATAGACAGCAATTATGGAATAGAAAACTTTTTTGAAATAATTTAAAAAAACTATTGACAAATGATAAAATTTATTATATAAATAAAATAACGAAATAAAGAAAGGAGGATAAAATAAATGACAAATGTAAATGTAAAAAATGTTGATAAAGATATAAAATTAAAAGCTAGTTTTGTATTAAAAACAAAAGGTAAAGACTTATCAACAGCAGTAAGAGAAATGCTTGATAAATATGCTCAAGAGTATGATGAAATGCAAAAAAAATAATAGTTAGTGGTATGACAAGTTCTAACTATTATTTTCCAAATATTATAGAAAGGCTTAAGAAAAACCTTTTTATATATATTAACACAACTAAACAAATTTGTCAAATTTATAGAAAGGAGTAAAAAATGAAATTAGATAAAATTTTAGGAAAAACAGCAACAATTTTAGAGGTTATAGCAATCTTTATTTTAATATTCAAAGGAAAATCAATGATAGTTACAACTGCGAACTGGTTTGAATTTATGGCAATTTTTATGGGGCTATTAATTGATTTAGTATATAACAAAATTAAATGAGAAGGAGGAAAAAATGAATAAGTTAATTAGAAAGACTGTTAATAAAATACTTGATGAAAACGAGCAGGCTAGAGAAGATGATAATTATTTAATTTTAAAGGTTGTGCAAGAGCTAGAACCTGAACTTGCTGGAACAACATTTTTTAATGTAATGCTTAATCTGGGATACAAGAAAATAAGTTTAGAGAGCATTACACGTGCTAGAAGAAAATGGGCAGAAGAGCATAGGGACTTACTTAATGCAAACGTAGAGGACGCGAGAAGAAAAGAAGAAGAAAATTACTTTGCTGAATATGCGAAAAAATATTAGGAGGCTAAGATGGATTACAACGATAGAATTTTAAGAAATTTAGAAGATGAATATTTAGAGCCAGACGAAGAGCAAGAAGATGATGATTACATAGAGAAAAAATGGGCTTACGAAGAAGATTTCTACTGCGATGAAATAAAAGGAATAGATTAATTAGGAGGAAGTAAAATGTTAAAAAGTTATGATGAATTAAGAAAATTAGATTTAAGTCAATACATAGAAAAAAGGGATAATATCGATTACATAAATTGGGCTAGAATAATTGATTTGCTACACGAAAATGGAGCCGAGAAAGTTTTTTTTGAACCTGTTGCAAACGAAGAAGGAAGTTCCTTATATATGACAAATCAGACTTATACAGATTCAAAAGGAAATGTAAATAGAGTATATGAAACTGCCGTACATATAGTTATTGATGATCTTGATTGGATTCAAAGAGGACCTGTCATGAATGGAAGTAATCCAGTTAAAGACAACTCAATGTCACAACAAAGATTATGGAATAGTCAAACAAGATTGTTCGTTAAAGGCGTGGCAATCAGAACAGGGCTAGGTTTTAATTTATGGCTAAAAGAAGAAGAAAATAACGATAAAGCTTCAAAATGGGATGATTTGAGTTACCACGATATAACTAAAATCAAAGAGAGATGTCAAGAAGAGTACACTAAATTACTAAAAGCAGGATTAAGTGTTAAAGATATTGCAGACAAACTACATAAGACAGAAGATGAGGTAAAAGCAATATTCAGTTACTTTGACACGTTGAATACATTTGAGAAAGATTTGCTAAATATTGATACAAAGTCAAGATAGGTCTAATTATATAGGAGCAAGTGATTCAAGTTTTGTTGTTGGTAACTGGACAACAAAAACGTTTGAAAATTGGTGGTTGGAAAAATTAGGTTTAAGAAAAAATCAATTAAAATCAGAGGCTATAATGGCTGGAAACAACTATGAACATAAAATATTAGACAGTTTAGAGATTGAAGGACTAGAAAAAGATAATCAGTTCATAATTGATAGGTTGAGAGTTAATCTTGACGGAAACACAAATACTTGCATTTATGAAGTTAAGACTCATAATGCAAATAAAGAGTTTAAAGTGCCTAAAAATTATTGGAGACAAGCACAAGTCGAAATGTATGCAAGTAAAATTCATAAGCTGTATATAGTTGCTTATGAACTGAACGAAGATGATTATATCAATTATTTCAACAAAATAGATAAAAATAGATTACAACTTATAGAGATTGAATATGACGAAGATTTCATAAAAAATGAATATTTACCAAAATTAGAAATACTCACTGAATGCCTCAAAAATGGAGTATTTCCAAAGGAATGAAAAAAAGGTAACGAAAACTTTTCAATAGCAAAAAAGCAAGATGGCAAATTTACAACTTATACTAAATTTTATGTTGAAAAAATAGAAATAACAGATAAAGAAATAACAGGATTAGCAATAAAAAATAATGAAGGAAAAAGAGTATTTGTATATATTAAACCTAAAAAGGAGGTTAAATAAAATGGACTATAACAAAATAACATTAGAAGAATGTTTTGTATATTATCATACAGGAAAAGTAGCTTGTGAATGTAATGCAGATAAAAAAGAAGTTATATTTTGTAAGGAGTAATATATGGAAGAAATACAAAAAATGCAAGAGCTAAATACTTATTTAACTACGGCTCTTGCAGAATATAAAAAAAGAGGTACTGATTATGCAAAAGCCTATAAAAATTATAGAGTATTATTAAGTCAAGAATTATTAAAATTAAAAGCAGAAGGTATGCCAGTAACTATTGCTTATGACATAGCAAGAGGAACAGAACAAGTTGCTAATGCAAAAGAACAAGAAATTATAACAGAATGTCTATATAAAAGTTGTCAAGAAGCTATAAATACATACAAATTACAAATAAAGATATTACAAGAAAATATAAATAAAGATTATTAGGAGTATAAAATGTATTGTAAATATTTATCAAAGAGTTTAAATGGCAAATTAAGATGTAAAATATCAAAGTCAATAACTTATATAGATAAGTGTAAAAAATGTCTTAAATTTGAACCTCGTGTGAATAAGCCTATAAAAAAAGTAAGCAATAAAAGAATAACAGTAACAGAAGAAACATATAACAAAGTTATGAAAAGAGATAAATATAAATGCAGGTTATGTGGTACTACTTTAAATTTACATTTACACCATATAGATGGTAGAGGGAAAGACTTAACAAATAATGTTGATAATTGTATAATGCTTTGTGAGAATTGTCATTTAAACATAGTACATAAAAATCAAAAAAAATATAGACCAATTTTAAAGGAGATGATTAAAAACGGAAAAATATGTTAGATATTTTGAAAAAGAAAATAACTTATTAAAGCTGTATGTGAAGATACCTTTTGGAAAAACATTTTATGATGTAAAGATATATTTTAAAAATAAATATGATGATGAGTGTATGAGCTTTTTGGATTCTGGAATAGATATTACAGGAAAATATGTTATATTGAATTTTGTATTAAGGAATGAAAAAGACATAAAACCATATATAGAAGAATGTAACAGACTAACAAAAGAATTTAATAAGTTAAAGGAGGAAAATTAAATAAATATAACAGGAAAAACAAAAAATAATTAGAAAGAAAGGAGGGATGACTTATCAATAAGGTAATTTTAATGGGGAGATTAACTAAAGACCCTGAAATTAGATACACACAAAATAATATGACAGTTGCTAATTTTTCAATTGCAGTAAGTAGAAGATTTGTAAAGGAAAATGATGAAGTAAAAGCAGATTTCTTCAACGTAATTGCTTGGAATAAAACAGGAGAATTTGTTGGAAAGTATTTTAAAAAAGGTCAACAAATACTTGTTTCTGGAAGAATAGAAAACAGA
>Ga0256404_1002705_pt1 | contig 38352 bp, 34 predicted proteins | sample RumenRJG_01DNA_FD_185990 | JGI IMG/M metagenome (GOLD analysis project Ga0256404, IMG submission 185990) | Bovine rumen microbial communities from Lethbridge, Alberta, Canada - RJG_01 | ecosystem: Host-associated > Mammals > Digestive system > Stomach > Rumen | place: Canada: Alberta | collected...
CCTGATCTGGCTGTTTGAAACATATATGTCCTTGTTCGATGTGAGGAAGTTGTCGAATCTCAGGAATCCGAATCCGTCATCAGCGATCTCCAGAATACCTTCGACCTCAGGCCTTTCCTCTTCATTTTCATTTGCAGTGTCTTCTTCAGCGCTTTCTGCAGCCTCAGCGGGTTCTGCGTCAGTGATTTCAGACACAGCAGCATCTGTAACTGTCACATCTTCAGCAAGCGCCTCCTCCATTGCCGTTTCTGCAGCAGCAGTTACAGCGCTGGCGGCTTCCTGCTCGGCGGGCTCTGCATTCTTCTTCACAGCCCTGCGTCTTACAGGCTTCTTTTCGATAGTTTTCTTTTCTTCAGACATAGAACACGTCCTCCTCTTTTAGACAGGGTTCATTTAAGAATGGATTGAATCTATAAGATATGCAGCTGTGTATTTTTTTACAGCTTACAGCTCCTCATTTGCTCCTACTGTAGTCAGGATCTCCTCCTCAGACTTGTCGACCTGGCTGACTTCAAGCTTCTCTATATCATCAGGGTCGACCGCCTCGTTCAGAGCGAGCAGTGTAGGCGACAGATATACCGTTGACAGCTGCTTGCCGTTGAGACTTATTATCGATCTCTCTGTGAAGTTGCTGCCCCTGATGTAGTACCTGTCTCCGATCTTCTTGATTTCCTTGATGGAGATGTCCTTGTGTCCCATCTTCATATCCGATGGCTGATACGGAGAATTTCCGCCGAAGACGTAGTTCTTGCCGTATAGCATGTCGTATGCGATGGCCTCCATGTCATCGAGGTATGCAGGGTCATCTTCAGATACCGTCTGCTGGTAGTCGAAGAGTATTCCTTCATGTGAGAGGCCTGCATCATCAAGCAGGATCGCCCCGCTCTGATAGGAAGCGATATTTCTGTCCTCCTTCTCAAGACCGATGTTGTCCCAGATGACATATCTCGTCTCATACAGGCTGTCCAGCTTGTAGTTCTCTTCCTTGACATCAAGCGCCGGGATGTGGTCGCCGTATATTATCATGACCGTAGGCTCGTCAGCCTCGTTGATAGCATCTATAAGATCCCCGATGAATGTGTCCATCTCATGGCATTCATTGAGGTAGTACTCATATTTCCACTTCAGCTCTTCGTCATCGCAGGTGACTGTTGTATACGGGTTCTTGAAGACACGCTCCGTCGGATATGCACCGTGTCCCTCGACAGAGATCACATGCAGGAAATCTCTTGCCTCGGAGTCCTTCATGATCTCCATGATCTGATCTGTCAGTACGGTGTCCTTGCACCAGTTGGTCGGTGTGAAGGTCACGTTGTTCATGTATTCGACAGAAGTGAAGGTGTCAAAACCCATGTTGGCATATACTTCGTTTCTGTTGTAGAAAAGTGCCCTGTGGTCGTGAAGAGCGCTTGTCTCGTAACCGTGACTCTTCGTCACATATGCCATGTTCTCAAGGGTCTTCTTGCGCAGCTTGCCCTTGTACGGATACTCGCCCGGTCCGAAGAACTTTGCACTGATTCCGGTCAGCACCTCAAACTCGGTATTCGCCGTACCAGCTCCGCAGGCAGGCACCATGAATGTGCCGGAGGAGTACTCCTTGCTCAGCTTGTTGAAGACAGGTGTAGGGTCCCTGTCAACGCTGATGTTGGCATAGTCCTGTGCCACTGTGAACGACTCCATCTGGAGCACGATGATATTCGGATGCTCAGTACTGTCGTCTTTGCTCTCAAGGACAGTGTCGGTGCCCCGCTTCGTCTTCTCCTCAAGAATGGACGCCATCATTTCCTCAGAGTATCCCCTCGGCCTTGATATTCCGGCGTTGGCGGAAGTCATGATGAAACAGTACGGCATGCCGTAGTCTCTGTAGGCGTAGTTGAGGTTTCCGAAGAATGTGCCGATCACATTGGTCCTGATAAGGCCGACCGTTGCTCCGCATGTGACCGCGACCGTGAGGAGTATCGCTGCGATGCTCTTGCCGTAGCGGATGTTCTTCCACTTCTCGCTCCTGATGAAGATCATGACTATGGCCATGACTCCGAGAACAATGACGATAGCTCCGAGAACGATCTGCCACATGCTGTAGTATGTGGTCATGATCGTGAGGCCGTCTGCAAAATTCTGCAGATCGTACAGTGTGAAAGGTGTCATTCTCGAGAGCAGGATCGCTCCGTTGACAGAACCGATGATGATCCATACGAGCGATATGATGAACCATGCGAATCTCCTCCTCTTGAAGAGAAGCGCGAATGTCATCGTCGCAAATATGATCAGCATGTTGTAGAGGAAGATGACAGGATGCGTCACCGTCCATCTGAATCCTTCAAATATGCCTGTTGAAAGGCGCGCAAAACATTCTATGTACAGGTTGATGCCGAATGCATACAGCAGCATCCACAGTACATATTTGAACTCGTGGCGGTCAGCGTCGAAATACTTCGCTGCACGCCTCGGGAATATTTTAAGAAAAACTCTGCCGATCCAGCTTCCCAGCCTCTTGAAAGGCGCTGCAAGGACAGCCAGGACCCATTTCAGAATTTCAAATTTATCCTGCAATTATACCTCCTTGAGAGAATCTGCCAGTGCGGCAAACTCCTCCATAGTCAGACTTTCGGCTCTGCGCTCGTGAGCGATGCCGGCTCTGTCAAGAGCATCTGCTATCTGTGTTTTTTCATAGTCCCCCAGTGACATGAGTGAGTTGAGAAGCGTTTTGCGCCTCTGTGAAAAACCCGCCTTGATGCAGCGGAAGAAGAGGTCCTCGTCAGCAGGGTGGACCGGACATTCGTCCCTGATGTCCATTCTCAGAACCACTGAATCCACCTTCGGCACAGGGTAGAAGCACTCTCTTCCGACCGAAACTATGCTTGTTACATCGGCATAGTAATGAACGGAATAGGTTATCGCACCCGAGAGCTTGGTCCCCGGCTCTGCAGCGATCCTGTCGCCGACCTCCTTCTGCATCATTGCTGTTATGCTCGCTGCTCCGGTATCTGCCTCGAGCAGCTTCATGATGATCGGGGTTGTTATGTAGTACGGCAGATTTCCCACTATCCTGACCTCTTTGAGGCCGTACTCTCCGAGTTCCCTGTCTATGAGCTCCCTCAGATCTATCTTCAGGATGTCCTCATGTATGATCTCGACATTTCCGAGGCTGAAGGTCTTGACCCTTAGTCCCGGGATGACTCTCTCATCCAGCTCGACAGCAACGACTCTTCCTGCTCTTTCTGCGAGAGGCAGTGTAAGTGCGCCGGTTCCGGGGCCGATTTCGATGACCAGAGCTTCTTCCGTGACGCCGCTGCCGTCAACGATCGCCTCTATGACCTCTTCATCGATGAGGAAGTTCTGACCGAGGCTCTTCGACGGCCTTACTCCTACGCCTGCAGGGGCTCTGCCTTTTACATTATTTCTGTTGTTTTTATGGTTTTTGCTTTTTTTCATTCAGTTCTTATCTGTTTCCTGCTCTTTGCAGCTGTCTCTGCGAGCACATCATACCCGATGCGGAATCCCCTGAGCCTTGTCAGAAGCATGCGCGCGTTGCAGTATCCGATGCCGAGCTCACGGCACACAGCGTTCCTGAGCTCTGCAGCTCCGTCAGTTCCCGACAGCCCGAGCTCTGTGAGGTCTCTCATCGTTACCTCTCTGTATGTATCCGCTGTTTTGCCGCTGTCTCTGCCGGCAGCAGTACCGTGCAGCTCCAGAGCTTTTTCAAGAGCCGCCCGTATGTCCTCAGGGCGTGCGTTTTCGATCCCTATGTCATCAGCCTTTTCGGCCTCTTCCCTTGCCATGTAGCACTGGACTGCATCCGGGAATCTCTCCGTCAGTCTGCGCCTTATTGCTTCACCTGCATGGTCGGGATCGGTGAGGATTATTACACCGATCTCTCTGTAGGCTTTCTCCATTACTTCCCAGGTCGTTTCCCTGATCCCGAATCCGTGGGTCGGGATTATCAGGTCCTCCGAAGCCCTTGAGACTGCATCCACATCGTCTTTTCCTTCTACAATGATGGCCATTCCGGTCCTTATCCTGTCCTGACTCTGCATATTACTCATCAGAGGTGTTTTCCTCCTCTGATCCTTCAGTCTCTTCAGATGATTCCCCGGACTTTTCTGCTGCCGCTTCTTCATCTGACGTCACTTCTCCGTCCTCGAAGATGAACATCTTCTCTCCCGGGTCAAGAAGTCTCAGCTGCTTTCTTGCCTGCTCCTTGATATAGTCCTTGTCTCCGACTCTGCCAAGTTCCTTGGTGAGTCTGTCTCTCTCCTGCTCGAGCTGTGCATGCTGCTTCTTAAGCGCTCTGTTCTCTGCCTTGAGCCTTACTATCTCACGGCTGCACATTGTCAGAAGCAGGGCAAAAATGAGGACAAGCATCACGACCCGTCTCCGTTTCTTGCGGACCTGGTTCCTTCTGTTGGCGCTCTTCCTCTGTTCTATTCGCGCAGCAAGCTCCCGGTCCTCTGCGGAGAGATTCTGCATCTCATCCGGCTGAACGACCGGGTCGCTGTATTGAGTTCTGCTTATGTGATTTCTTCTTAATCTCGACAACTTATTATTCCTCCGGTTCCTGTCCCGCTAGATACCGAGTATCGGTCTAGGGTTGACAGGTGATCCGTTGAGATGTATCTCGAAGTGCAGGTGGGATCCGAAGCTGTGTCCTGTATTACCGACAAGACAGATCTCCTGTCCCTGATATACCTTGTCTCCGACATTAACAAGCAGCTTACTGCAGTGTCCGTACCTTGTTTCCTTTCCGTCTCCGTGTGAGATGTCTACGCAAAGTCCGTATCCGGAGTACCAGCCTGCTCTTGTTACTGTTCCGCCGTCGGAAGCATAGATAGGTGTTCCCGTCGGTGCTCCCATGTCTATGCCGGCATGCAGACGTCCCCATCTGTATCCGAAGTTGGATGTGAGAGTGTAATGCTGGATCGGCATCGCGAATGTTCCGGTCGGAGCGGTCTTAGGTCTCTCTGCAGTACCTACGAGGATTATCTTGTCCTGCTTCTCTCTGATGACCTCGGTGTCGCCGTCTCTCTTCGTTACTTCTCCTGCGACTTTGGTGATTGTTCCGTCGAAGATCTGGACTCCGTTCACGCCTTCCTGTTTTGTATATGTATCGCCCTTGTAGTAGTCATCCGAATCCTTCTTGACCGTCTCGTACTCGATGGTCTCCTTCATTCTGCCTTCTTCGACCATCTTAACGCTTACAGGCTCTACCTCTTCATGTATGCATACAGTGTCGCCCGGGAGTATCTCCTCTGCGACCGCACTGTTATCTTCGTTGAAAATATTGACCGGATCTGCGCCGAAGGTCTTTGAGAGAGCATCCAGCGTCTCACCTTCTTCAACGATATGGAAGATCTCCATGGTGCCGCCCTCAGTCATTTTGGTCATGGCATCATTGTTGCTCTGTACACTTGTCAGCAGTACGTTGACCGGACGGATCTCGAGGTTATTGGTGAAGTCGGCAGATACAAGCTCCATTCCTTCATCAGGAGTACTCAGGTATTCCCTTGTCTGGAGCAGCAGGTTTTCAGCGTCTTCATCGTTCTTTACGATCGCAACGAGTTCCTTGCCGTCATAGACTCCTGATGCTTCCGTCTCGATGTCAGTCATGTATACGAGCTTGTTGACTGCAGTATCGGAATCGTCGGTACTCTTTCCTCTTGCGTCGACCTGTTTGAACGTCACGTTCTGATTGGCCGTGAATCTGATCTCGCTTGTACCGGATGAGTTCTCGGTCAGCATAGTTCCCGCGATGTCGAGTACGTCTGTTACGTCCTCCTGATTCTTGACATATCCGAGGACCTTGCCGTTGTATGCGTATTCATATACCGTAAACCTGTCGAATATTACGAGCACGATGGCCGCAAGGATCCCGATGACAAGCATTGCGACCCCTATGATCCTTCTTGACTGCCTGTATGTCGAAGCGATCCTGTGGCTTGCCGCGACGAAGTCTCTTCCGGCTCCGGCTGCAGCTGCATCAAGGCCCGACTGCAGTCTGTCATGAAGGTCCATGACAGCTCCGGCCCTGGCATACTTCTTCTCATTCTTCGCCAGGGAAGCCTCTATCTTACGGATCTCTGCTTCAGACGGCTCCTCCTGTGTTGCCGTGAAAATGGAATGTCTGCCGGATGAGGCTTTCTTCTTGGAGCTCTTCTTTTTCTTCTTGTTCTTTGCAGCCGGTTTCTTAGCATCTGTTTCTTCAGCAGGTGCTTCGGCCTCTTCTTCTGCAGTATCAGCAGGCGGTTCAGGCTCTTCTGCCGCTTCCGGCTGAACTGTCTCTTCTGCCTTCTCCTGCTCCGGTTCCTCTGCTGCCGGTTCCATACCCTCTTCAGAGTCGGTGAAGGTCGGATCGCCCGGCTGCATGTCATGCGCAGCAAGATATCTTGCGTACGACAAAGCCAGAGCCCTCAGCTCATCCCCGTCTGCTTCAGGCAGTACTGTCTCGGCTCTCTCTGCATATACCGGCACAGGATGCGCCTGCTCTGCCGTATCTTTCACATTATCCGTTTGTTCTTCTCTGATATCTTCTGTCAGCGGTTTCCTGTTCTGCTGATCCATTCATATGCCTCTTCTGCACGCTCCTTAGCGCATGTGCAGACCCTTCCTTCATCTGTATATCCGGTGTCCTTGCAGATATCGCATCTGTACTTTCTTTCCAGATAATCCTCAGGATATCCGTTCTGATTGAGGAGCTCTTTCTTCTTCTCCTCTATCTCCTGCCTTCTGTCCTTGAGCCTCTGCCTCTTGTCCCTTGCGTCAGGCCCCGGTTTCATAGTGATAACCAGGCTGTTGATCTGAGTCTCGGCAGAGAATATGTCCCGCATTTCAGGGATCCTGTTAGTTACTTCGGTGAGCCTTGCCTTACGGTCCTTTTCACCTTCGTCTCTTATATAGTCGTAGTAGTCACGCAGCACCTTCCGGCTGACCCTGGCGCTATCCTGCGCTGCCGCCGGCTGTCCGGTCTGTAAGGACGGCTCAGCTGCCGTCTTACGGACCTGCTCGGCCCTGGTGTTGATCCCGCCCTTTTCGAGGATCTTGTTTTCCAGCACCTTGTTCACGTATCTCAGGTTAGGATCTCTCACTCCTCCTGCTGCCCTGCATGCATCGAGGACATCCTTCAGAGTGCATCCCATCTCATCGAACCAGCGGTCCATGATCTCGCGGTCTGCCGGATTAGGCAGTCTGCTGAATCCGAGCTCGGCGAAAACTTTTCTGTATGCATCGTTCCGCTTGCTCCTCTTGTCCAGCATCTGCTTGACAGCACCGACGTCCCTCGCGCCTTCTTCCGTCCAGCGGAGAGCCACTTTGCATATGTAGTCGATACTTGTCTTGTCTATACCTATGCAGTAGTCGATGGCAAAATCCAGGACATCAGGCTCTATGTTGTATATCTTGATGCTGTCGGTCAGCTTGCCGGCTTCGTGAGTCGACAGTGTGCGGCCTGTAAGCATCTCGTATTTTCTGAACATGTCACGGAGCTGCCTGTTGATAAGCCTCTCAATGATTGACGCGGCGCTCTCTTCAGTATCCGGCGCCTCCCCGGTCTCTTCCGTTGTCTGTTCTTCAGCGGCGGCAGTTTCTTCTCCGGTCTTTTCCCCTCCGTTTACAGGATATGACTCTTCGAGAGTCTTGCCGTAGAAGAGGTCTATCTGTCTTATGAACTCTATCTCCTCTATTCCGCCCTCGCTGTCAGGAGTCAGTCTGACAAGGCCCTTGGATTCCCAGTATTTCCAGGCGTTGTCCACGTCCTTCTCGGTTATCCCGAGTGTCAGGGCCATTGTCCTGGAATCGATCTGCTGTTCATACTGGGCATACATCAGGCCGAAAAGGAACACCTTAACACAGTCCCCCGGAGCATCCGGGAGAAACTCGTTGATGAAGAGGTTCTCCACCCTCGTCTTATACAGGAAGATGTCCTTCCGTTCACCTGTTTTCAGCCTTGCTTTTCCCATTTTCAGTTATCAGAACTGTCCCTGTGCAGTTGCCTCAGGCGCGAGATTACCGAACTTGACGTATCTCGGTACCCATGCGAGCGTAGCCGATCCGACCGGTCCGCTCCTGTGTTTTGCTATATTTACGATGCAGGTGAGCCCGGCATTATTGTCTGTCTGCGCACGCTCATCATCGCTCTGATAGTAGTCGTCCCTTTTGAGGAAGATGACTATATCCGCGTCCTGCTCGATGGAACCGGAATCTCTCAGGTCAGAGAGCTTAGGCATGTGGTCGCCGCCTCTCTGTTCAGGAGCTCTTGAGAGCTGTGACAGAAGGATGACCGCACAGTTCAGCTCCTTGGCCATGATCTTGATGGATCTTGTGATGGCTCCGATCTCTTTTTCTCTCTGTTCTATTCTGTATCCGCCCATGCTCATGAGCTGGAGGTAGTCGATGATGACAAGGTCGAGGCCGCCCTTTTCCTGCTTGAACCTGCGGCACTTGTTCTTCATCTCCATCGGTGTGATCGACGAGGATTCATCGATTACCATGTCCGTACCGTAGAAGCTGTCCTGGGCTGCGCTCAGGCTGTCCCAGTCTTCAGGGCTGATCTCACCCTTTCTGATGTTCTCAAGCGGTACGCTGGATGTCATGGAGAGAAGTCTCTGTCCGAGCTGGAGGTTGGACATCTCAAGGCTGAATACCATTACCTTGTTGCCTATGGATGCTGCATGTTCTGCTATATTAAGCGCCCATGCGGTCTTTCCTACGCCCGGTCTCGCAGCGAGGATGATAAGGTCTGTCTTCTGGAATCCTCCGAGGATCCTGTCTACATCCCTGAATCCTGTCTCGATTCCCTTGATGACTCCGCCCTGCTTCTCGAGTTCCTGGATCTCCTTGATGTTCTCGAATATAACGTCATTGATATCCTCATACTGTGACCTCTGGGTCTTCTGCGCGATCTCGAGTATCCTCTGTTCAGCGCTGTCGAGAATATCCTCAGGCGGCAGATCATCCGAATATGCTGCCTCTCTGATCTTTTCGGCCTCGGTGATGAGCTGTCTCATCTTGGACTTGCTGCTTACAGTCTCGGCATAATATTTTGCATTCGAAACAACGATGGTCTCATCCATCAGTTTGCTCAGATATGTGATGCCTCCGACGAGCTCTGCTGTCTTTCTCTTTCTGAGTGCGGAGTATACTGTCGTGATGTCCACGCCGGTACCTTTCTGTTCCATCTCGAGCATCGTGCGGTATATTTCCTGATGCTCATTAAGATAGAAGTCATCCGGTCTCAGGATGCCTGCCACGTCGGCCCTTGCATCCTGGCTCTTGAGCATTGCTCCGAGTACTGCTTTTTCCGCCTCTATGTCGTTAGGCGGTATCAGCACGTTGTTGGTTCTTTCTTCATCCATTTGTTTTACCTGAAAACCGTATGTATGATGCGGGAAGTTATGCTACTTTGCTCCCTCGATAACTACTTTGACCTTGGCTGCGACATCCTGGAAGAGCTTGACTGTGACCTCAGTCTCTCCGACTTCCTTGATAGGCTTGTCGAGCACGATCTTCTTCTTGTCGACTTCTGTTCCGAGCTGCTCGGATACTGCCTGTGCAATGTCCATGGATGTGATCGATCCGAAGAGCTTGCCGTTGTCTCCGACCTTGGTCTTTACGATGACCGGTGCAGCTGTGAGCTTTGCAGCGAGCTGCTCTGCAGCTTCCTTGTCCTGTGCGTACTTCTCTGCTGCCTTGGCCTTCTCTCTTGCGATGGCTCTCTTGTTGGCCTCTGTTGCTTCAACTGCAAGGCCTCCCGGGATCAGCTTGTTGCGTGCAAAACCGTCGCTTACCTTGACTACATCGCCTTCCTTGCCTGTTCCCTTTACGTCTTTCTTAAGAATTACTTCCATTGTTACTGATTCTCCTGATTATCCTTTTCCAAACTTGCCTTGACGAATTTGCGGAGCTGTTCTTCAACGAATCCCATCGACTCGTCCACCTGCGCAGCAGCCGATGTCAGATGGCCGCCTCCGCCGAACTTCTCCATGATCGTCTGCACGTTGATCTCACCGAGAGATCTTGCGCTTATGATAGTCTGTTCCTTCTCATTCATTCCGAGCGCGAATGAAGCTTTGACGCCCTTGACCATCAGCAGCTCGTCAGCGACCTGCGCATTGATGATCTGGGTGTTTCCTGTGTGTCCGCGCGTCGAAGCATATGCGACTCCGTAATCTGTGAAGTCCGCCCTCGCGATGGAGCTCGCTTTGCTCTTGAAGTCTGTCTGCTCCATTTGGAAGAACCTCTTGACCTCAGTGGCATCGGCGCCCGCTCTCTTGAGCCATGCCGCAGCCTCGAAGGTACGCACACCCGTCCTTCCCGAGAAGTTATTGGTATCCACCATGATTCCGGCGAAGAGAGCCTCGGCCTCGAACTTGGTGATGAACCTCTTCTGTGCAAAATTCTGTATGAGTTCCGCCATCAGCTCACTCGCTGAAGATGCGTAGGACTCTATATATGCGACAGATGCGTTCTTGAAAGAATCCTCTGTCATTCTGTGGTGGTCTATGATGACCCTCGCTGAGCATGCCTTTACGAGATCATAGCTCTCGAGCAGCATAGGCCTGTTGGTATCCACGATTATAAGCAGCGTCTTAGGCGTGACCATTTTCAGGGCTTTTTCCTGCTTGATGACCTCATACACCTCGAGATCTGCAGCCTGATCGTAGATGGTATCCAGCGCTTCATTGTGCCTGTCCATTACGATGAACGCGTCCTTGCCGAGGAATCTGCAGATGCTGTACGCTCCGATGGCTGCTCCGAATGCATCCATGTCCGGCCAGCGGTGTCCCATGATCAGGACCTTGTCCGCATCGTTTATCATCGCTCTCATTGCATGCGCGATGACTCTCGCCTTACCGCGGTTGCTCTTCTCGATGGCCTGCAGCGTTCCGCCGAAGTACCTCGTTCCTTCGTCCGTCTTGACGACTGCCTGGTCGCCTCCGCGGCCGGTTGCAAGCTCCAGCGCTGCTTCAGCGAGCTCAGTCGACTCCATGAGCGAAACATCCGAGACTCCTGCACCGATACTGATCGATGCAGGGAAGTCGATCTTCGACTCGATTTTGCGCACCTCATCGAGAACGCTGAAGTTGTCGTCAGCCATTTTGACCAGCTTGCCGAAACTGGAATACATTACGTATCCCTCTTCTCCTGTGCTGATGACCGGTGAATCGTATGACGCTCCCCACTTCTTTACTATTCCGTCTATCTGTGCAGGGATGACACGTCTGCTGTCCTCACTTGTACTTGCGACCATATCATCATAATTGTCGATGTTGATGTATATGATGACAGCCTTGTCAGCCTCGAGCCTGGTCCTGAAGGACTCCCTTGCCGTCGTCTCGTCGAAGAAAACGATTATGTCGTCATCCTCTTTCGGGTTTTCGTTGGTCCAGAGCTTGAAGAGCCTTTTGTTCCTCTCGATTATTATCTCTTCGGTATTGGCAGTCAGAAGAGACTCCCTCTTGACTCCGGTGAGAGCAAAGAAGTTCGATCCTACTATGTCCTCATATACGAATACGTTCTTGATAAAGCTGTTTGCACTGGCTATATTTCCGTCAGCACCGACGACACAGACCGGGAACGGCAGCTGTTTTATATAGTTCTTTCTCATGACACCACCTGTTATCTGAATGCCTCTCTGATAATATCTATAAGTCTGTTCAGTTCCTCTATGCTGTAATACTCAAGCTCCAGCTTTCCTTTGCTGTCGCCGGTAATATTGACTTTGGTTCCGGTAAGTGTCATAAGCTCGCGCTCGACAGCGAGTACATCCTCTGTCTTGCCCTGCGCCTCAGCCTTAGGCTTGCGGCGTTTTCTTTCAGGCTTGAGCTCGTCCTTGACTCTTTCTGCCAGTTTTTCCGTTGCTCTTACTGAGAGATCGTTGCGTATGATCTTGTCTGCGATCTCTTTCTGTTTTGCCTTGTCCGGTATATTTATGATGGTTCGTCCGTGTGCCGCGGACATCTGTCCGCTGGATACGTATTCCTGGATCTCGGCCGGCAGTTTCAGCAGCCTTATGCTGTTTGCTATGTATGTCCTGCTGCGTCCGAGTGATGCGGAGACCTGCTCCTGCGTGAAACCGTACTTCTCAGTCATCGACTTGAGTCCTCTGGCTTCTTCAATAGGGTTCAGGTCCTCTCTCTGCATGTTCTCGATGATGGCGACAATAGCATTCTGCCTGTCATCGAAATCCCTTACGATACACGGAACGGTCTTGAGCCCTGCGATCCTCGATGCTCTCCATCTTCTTTCGCCGGCTACCAGCTCATATCCGTTCGCGCCTTCGCGGACGATAAGAGGCTGGATGACTCCGTTGGTCTTTATGGAGCCTGCCAGTTCGTTCAGCTTCTCCTTGTCAAAATGGATCCTCGGCTGAGCGCTGTTAGGCTTGATATCGTTGATATCTATGTAGAGGACGCGGTCTCTGTTGTCCTCTTCTGCTGCAGGTTTCCTGCTCTTCGGGGATTTTGCCTGCGTCTTCTTCGCCGGCGACTTCTCCTCCCTGCGCTGCTCTGCAGTATATTCTTCTTCGTTTATAGGGGCTGCATCCGCGAACAAAGCGTCCAGACCCCGTCCAAGTCCTGCTTTTCTGGCCATGTCTGTTACTTCGCTTTCTTTCTTGCCCTCTCTCTGGCGAGGAATTCCTTGGTGAATGCCTGATATGCCTTGGCTCCCGGTGCCGACGGATCATACTTGATGATCGGCACGCCGTAGCTCGGAGCCTCTGCGAGTCTTACGTTTCTCGGGATGATGGTCTCGTACATCGCATTTCCGAAGAAGCTTCTGACATCCTGGACTACAGCCTGCGAGAGGTTGGTCCTGCCGTCAAACATGCTGAGGATGACTCCGTCTATATACAGGTTCGGGTTCATTCTCTTCTTGACCATCTCAATAGTGCTGAGGAGCTGGCTTACGCCCTCGAGCGCGTAGAACTCGCACTGGATAGGGATAAGCACGCTGTCAACAGCTGTAAGGGAGTTGATCGTAAGGATTCCGAGTGAAGGAGGGCAGTCTACGAGGATGAAGTCGTAGTCGTTCTTGACTGCGTCGATGACTCTCTTGAGTCTTCCTTCACGGCCTTCCATCTGGGCAAGCTCTACTTCAGCGCCTGCAAGATCAACGCTTGCAGGGATTATGAACAGATTCTCTGTATTGGTCGGAAGTATTGCTTTCTTGACATCAAAGTTCTTGTCGATGAGAGCATCATAAAGAGTGACCTTGAGCGTTCTCTTGCGGATGCCTATACCGCTGGTCGTATTGCCCTGCGGATCGATATCCACCATGAGGACCTTCTTGCCCCTGTTGGCAAGGCACGCAGCAAGGTTGATGTTGGTAGTTGTCTTGCCGACACCGCCCTTCTGATTGAAAATTGCAATAGCTTTACCCATTGATTGACCTCCAGGTTTATTAATTCAGGACGCACTTAAGGAAGCCCCCTGACGGGTCTTCTCTGTAAATTCACGCACTTCCCGATTAAATACTTCCCTGTATTATACTTCTTTTTGATTTCAAATTTCCACTTTTCTTAACAGTTGTATGTGTAGATTGGGTGATAACGCTGGCCTAAATAACGTACATCAAACAAATTGTGGTCTTTTATATCCTGTCATACAAGATATTGTATGTTTCGTTATTCTGCGCTTATCTCTACTTTTGACCGTTTTCAGGTAATCTGGGGCTGATTATGGCGTTTTCGGTCGGTTTCGGAGGTTTCTGGCAGTTTTATGTTTCACGTGAAACATAAAAGCGGATGCGACTGTCCGTCACATCCGCTGTATTCTCCCTGCCGTCATTTGACAGATAATTGTTTCACGTGAAACGTTTGCTTTGTATCCTAATACTTCCTGATCACCATGAGCACATGTCCGGAGATTTCCCCGGCAGCCCCTGCCGGCTCTTCCACCCTTTCGAGCTTTCCTCTGTACTTCTTAAGAGCCTTTCCGGCATCTGCAGTCTCGGCTTCGTAGTTCTCTCCTTTGTACGGCACGAAGTATCCGCCTGCCTTAACAAACGGAAGGCACCAGCCGGAGAGCTTATCCAGACTCGCTACAGCCCTGGATACGCAGAGATCAAATGCTCCACTGTATTCAGGCTTGCGGGATATCTCTTCCGCTCTTGCATGTACCGTCCTGAGATTCTCTATTCCGAGAGTCTGAGCGAATTCATCAATTACTCTGAGCCTCTTGAGAGTGGAGTCGAGAAGAACGAATTCCTTGTCCGGATCAGCTATAGCAAGCAAGGCGCCCGGAAATCCTGCGCCCGTTCCTACATCTATAACCTTCTTCGCCTCCCTGTATTCAGGGAGTGAGGTAATAAGAAGAGAATCCGCAAGATGCTTCTGCATGGCTTCATCTCTGTCCCTTACAGCTGTGAGGTTGATATGTTCATTCCTTTCAAGGACCATATCAATATATGAGACAAGCTTGGCTGTCTTCTCTTCCCCGTACTCTGATGTAAGCTTCTGTATTAAAGATTCAGTGTCTTTTCTGTCTGCCATAGTTTAGGATTTATGATCTCATTTCCTTCTCAAGATAGATAAGCAGGACATTTATATCCGCCGGAGATACTCCGGAGATCCTGCTCGCCTGTCCGACTGTAAGAGGACGTATATCTGAAAGCTTCTGTCTTGCCTCAAGTCTCAGGCCTCTTATCGAATTGTAGTCCAATGATTCGCTGAGCTTCTTGTTCTCAAGATTCCTGAGCTTTTCAACTTCGCTGATCTGCTTGCGGATATATCCGTCGTACTTGAGCATTACTTCTACTTCGGTCTTCTCATTGCTTCCGAGCTGCGGTCTGCTCTCATCATCTATCTCTGCAAGGTCATCGTATGTGATCGCAGGCCTTCTGAGAATATCCGCAAAGGTCTGATTGCCTGTCTCTGCAATATCTCTGCGCTTTCTCTCTATAAGCTCAGGATCAGTATCTGCAGGGGCGAGATCGCATTCATGCCTGATAAGAAATGCCCTGAAGCTGTCAATATCTGTCTTCCGGTTCCTGAGTCTTGCGACTTCCTCATCCACCTTCCTGCTCTTCTCCAGATATCTCTGGTATCTCTCTTCAGAAACTGACCCATAGTCATATCCTATCTGCGTCAGTCTTCTGTCCGCATTGTCCTGTCTGAGGAGAAGTCTGTACTCGGCGCGGGATGTCATGATCCTGTAAGGTTCATTGGTTCCCTTGGTTACAAGGTCGTCGATAAGCACGCCTATGTACGCCTGATCCCTTCTGAGAACGAGCGGCTCAAGGCCTCTTATCTTCCTTACAGCATTGATGCCTGCAATAAGCCCCTGCGAAGCGGCTTCCTCATAACCCGAGCTGCCGTTGAACTGTCCTGCACAGAACAAACCTTCAAGGATCTTGCTCTCAAGGCCGGGCTTGAGCGAGAGCGGATCAACGCAGTCATATTCGATGGCATATGCCGGTCTGACGATCTCAGCATGTTCAAGTCCCGGGATAGTAGCATAGAAATCATGCTGCACATCTTCAGGAAGGCTTGAGCTCATGCCCTGTATGTACATCCAGTCTGTATCGAGCCCTTCCGGCTCAACAAACAGCTGGTGTCTCTTTCTGTCTCTGAAACGCGATACTTTGTCCTCGATAGACGGACAGTATCTAGGACCGACTCCGACGATGTTGCCGGAGTACATCGCTGATTTTTCAATATTATCAAGGATTATCCTGTGAGTCTCCTCGTTGGTATATGAAAGCCAGCATGAAATCTGATCGATATCATACTCCTTGTCTTCATTGAGGAAGCTGAACGGTACGATCTTGTCATCACCCTTCTGCTCCTTCATTTTGCTGTAATCGAGCGAGTCTCTCAGCATCCTGGCAGGTGTTCCTGTCTTGAATCGACGGATCGGGAACCCCAGCTCGCGGAGATTCTCACCGAGAGCGCACGCAGGAGGAAGTCCTGCGGGACCAGATACAGTGACGTCGTCACCGATAAAAATTTTGCCCCCGAGGAATGTGCCGGTGCAGATAACGACTGCATCTGCTGAGTATTCAGTGCCGTCAGCTGTCCTGATGCCTGAAATCCTGCCGATCCTCTTATAGCCGGAACCGGTCTCAGCTGCTGAGTTCTGCTCAATTGCAGCTGTATCAGGGTCATCGACTATGAATTCAGATACTTCAGCACATATGAGGTCCAGTCTCTCCTGCCCTTCTATCGTCCTGAGCATCTCATCGTGATAGCGGTGCTTGTCTGCCTGGGCTCTGAGCGAGTGAACTGCAGGGCCCTTGGATGTGTTGAGCATCTTGGACTGGATGAATGTCTTGTCCGTATTGACGCCCATCTCTCCGCCGAGAGCATCTATCTCTCTTACAAGATGGCCCTTGCCGGTGCCTCCGATCGAAGGATTGCACGGCATCATGGCAACAGACTCGATATCCGTGCAGAACATCGCAGTCTTCATGCCCATTCTGGCCGCAACAAGACCGGCCTCGCATCCAGCGTGGCCGGCACCTATTACGATTACTTCATAATTATGTGAAATACTATCTTTCAAAACTATATAACTTCCCTGTTATTAAGTTACTTGCCGAGGCAGAACTTGCTGAATACTCTGTCGAGCACCTCGTCTCCTACCTCTTCGCCGATGATGTTTCCGAGGGAATCATACGCATAATGGGCCGAAAGTTCAATAACTTCCATAGGATCACCGTTCTGGATCATCGTAATTGCCTCATTAATGTTCATTTCGGCATTCCGGAGCATCCTGACATGTCTCTCGTTGGTGACTATGTTCATTTCCTTCGCATTCAGCCTGCCGAGATCATACATCTCAGTGACTGCATCGACAACAGCTTTGACCGCTTCAGGAACACCTCCTCCGACAAGAGACGTGCTTACAACAGAAGAACCCGGGAGTTTTGCCTTCACATCGTCCTCTGTGATAGTTACACCGAGGTCATTCTTGTTGATGACAACGAGGAGATGCTCATTGTTCATCTTCTCTATGTATTCAAGGACGGTGTCGTCCTTGTCATCGAGATCGTGGCTGCCGTCTAGCACGAGAATGATGAGATCAGCTGATGCCATCGCCTGTGCGGTACGCTCGATACCGATCTTCTCGACTTTGTCCTCAGTATCCCTGAGTCCTGCGGTATCCACAAGAACGATCGGAACGCCGCCGATGGAGACGCTTTCCTCGACCGTATCCCTTGTCGTACCCGGAACATCCGTGACTATGACGCGCCCCTCTCCGAGAAGAGCGTTCATGAGAGAGCTTTTGCCCGCGTTAGGCTTGCCCGCGATGACGACTCTTACGCCTTCACGCGCGATGCGGCCTATGGATGCAGTGTCCAGCAGGTCCTCGATGTCGTTCAGGACCCATCTGAGCTGTGAAACAAGCGCTGTACCGTCGTAGCCGCCGGCAAAATCCTCGTCTTCATCAGGATAGTCGATGTCTACTGCCATCTGTGCGAGCACATCAAGCATGGTCTCGCGTATCTCGCGGATCTTGTCACCGAGCCTTCCTGCGCTCTGGCTCTCTGCGATGCTCAGAGACAGGTCGGTCTTGGCCTTGATGATATCTATGACAGCCTCTGCCTGTGAGAGGTCCATCTTGCCGTTGAGAAATGCAAGCTTGGTGAATTCACCCGGCTCAGCCATTCTGACGCCTTCAACCTCAGAGTCGAGGACAGCCTGCAGGATGTTCTTAAGTCCTGTGTTGCTGCCGTGCGCCTGGATCTCGAGCACATCCTCACCTGTATACGAGTGAGGGCCTTCCATGAAGAGGAATATAGCTTCATCGATGATCTCAGCCTCAGGATCAGCGGCATTTCTGCTGACTCTGCTGAGATACGCGTGTCTCGGCTCGATCTCCTCAGGAAATCTCACCATGAGCCTCTTCATTACGTCCTTGCATCCCGGCCCGCTGACCTTGACGATGCCTATGCCGGCTTCGCCCGGAGCGGATGAAATTGCAGTAATAGTATCGTTCATATCTTGCCTTCTCTCTGTGTGTCAATGAATGTGTCAAAGGACCGTCCCTTCTGACACATTTATAATATTGCATGCAGGAATGATGTTCCCTCGCCTCTGTAATCTGTGCCGAAGTACTCGCCAATGGTAGCCCCCATGTCTGCGAATGTGTGAAGGGTGCCGAGGTTGACGCCTCTCTTCAGGCCATGTCCCCATGCAAGTACCGGAACGTACTCTCTCGTATGGTCTGTTCCGGTGTATCCCGGGTCGCAGCCGTGGTCTGCTGTGATGAGGATGATATCTTCATCTCCCATCTTCTCCATCAGCTTACCGAGCTGCACGTCAAAATCGTTGAGCGCCTTGGTATATGCCGGGATGTCTCTCCTGTGTCCGTAGATCATATCTGTATCTACAAGGTTAACATAGCAGAGTCCTTCGAAATCGCAGTCCGCAACGTCTATGGTGCGGTCCATGTTGGCATCGTTTCCCATATTAGGAATGCTGACCATCACGCTTTTGCCTGCGAATATATCCTTGATCTTGCCGACGCCGATGTTTACAAACCCCGCTTTTTTCAACGCATCCAGGACTGTTTCCCTTGGCGGCTGCAGACTGAAGTCGTGTCTTCTTACAGTCCTCCTGAATGGCCACTCGCCTTCGAAAGGTCTGGCTATGATCCTTCCGCAGCCGTGCTCACCATGCATGACTTCTCTTGCGATGCGGCACATGCGGTACAGTTCCTCCACAGGAACGATGTTCTCATGCGCAGCGATCTGCATTACGGAATCAGCGCTGGTGTATACGATCATCGCGCCGGTCTTCATGTGTTCTTCGCCGTAGTCCTTGATGACTTCGGTTCCGGAATAAGGCTTATTGCAGATTATCTTCCTGCCCCATGCCTTTTCCAGGGTATCAAGGATATCCTGCGGGAATCCGTCAGGATATGTCGGAAGCGGAGTGTGGGATATCATGCCGGCCATTTCCCAGTGACCGACGGTTGTGTCCTTGCCGGCGGACTGCTCCTGTGCCCTGCCGTAAATACCTTCTATATCCTCCGGCTTAACAGGCTCATCCGACCTGAAAGAGGTCCCGTCGATATTGAAAAGCCCAAGACGTGCCATATTAGGCACATCAAGAAGCCCGCTCCTCGCGCATGTTCCGAGCGTATCACTTCCGGCATCGCCGAAAGCCGCAGCATCAGGCGCTTCTCCGCAGCCGACGCTGTCGAGCACTATCCAGAAAACTCTTTTGCTCATTTTCTCAGTCCTCCCTTGCTCCGGTACTGAATGATGCCGGCCGGCTATTCTGCATCGCTCTCTTTTTCAGCCCTTGCCTTATCATCTGCTATCAGCATTCTGATAGCTTCGATCGCAACACGGATAGCACGATCTGTATCATGCTCCTGCTTATTAGGCAGTCCGGCCTTTTCTCTCTCCTGATTGGCAACTACAAGGAAAACAGAACCTACTCTTACTTTGCGGTATGCGCCGACAATGAAGAGTGTTGAGGACTCCATCTCAGAAGCTTTGCAACCGAGACGCAGCCATGCGTCCCACTTGTTCAGGAGTTCATGACTGTTAGGAAGTGCTTCCGGCATGTGCTGTCCGTAAAAAGCATCTTTGCACTGAACGACACCGGTATGATACTTGAAACCGAGATCGCGCGCTGCAAATACAAGTGATGCCGCTACTGTAACATCCGGTACTGCCGGATATTCGATCGGAGCATATTCCTTGGATGTACCATCCTGCCTTACAGCACCGGTGGCAATAACGATATCTCCGCCCTTTACATTGATATCCATGCCGCCGCATGTGCCTACTCTGATGAAGGTTTTGCCTCCGACATTGCAGAGCTCTTCGAGAGCGATCGAAGCCGATGGTCCGCCCACACCTGTGCTGGTGCAGCTGACTTTGACTCCGTCGAGTGTGCCTGTGTAAGTTACGAATTCACGGCTGTCAGCGACCTTGACCGGGTTGTCAAAATATGCCGCGATCTTAGGTACTCTGTGCGGATCTCCCGGAAGAATCACGTACTCACCGATGTCTCCCGGCTTCAATCCTACGTGATACTGATAGCCTGCGCCTTCTGTATAATCGATCATAATATGCTCCTTACGTTCGTAAAACTATATAGTTTAATTACGATTTTTATAATATTATTTCAAAACCGTCCGTTTTAACGGTCTTTTTGCCTCATTTCACTGGTTGACGATATAACCGCGGGCAGTTATTTTTCGAGCTCTTTTACAGCCTTGACGATGCGGCTGGTGCCGAGTCTGTCTGCTCCGAGTTCGAGGAACTTCTCTGCATCATCGAGTCCTGCGATGCCGCCGGAAGCCTTCATCCTTACACCCTCTCCGATGTTCTTTGAGAAGAGTTCGATGTCCTCAAATGTAGCACCGCCTCCTCCGAAGCCTGTAGATGTCTTGATGAAATCTGCTCCTGCGAAAGTAACGATCTCACACATCTTAGCCTTCTCTTCATCGGTCAGCATGCATGTCTCAACGATGACCTTGAGGATGTGATCGCCGCAGATCTCCTTGAGTGTTCTGATCTCATGTTCGAGCTCATCCCACTTGCCGTCCTTGACCCATCCGAGGTTGATGACCATGTCGATCTCATCAGCACCGTTGTCTATGGCGTCGCCTGTCTCGAATGCCTTGACTGCTGTAGTGTTGTATCCGTTAGGGAATCCGATTACTGTGCAGATCTTGACTCTGCCTGCTGCATATTCAGCAGCCTGCCCTACATATGAAGGCGGGATGCATACCGATGCGGTCTCATATTTGATACCATCGTCTACTATCTGCTTTATGTCCTCCCATGTTGCTGTCTGCTTGAGCAGTGTGTGGTCAACATGGCTGAGTATTCCTTTTACATCCATACCCTGTGATCGCATGACTTTCCGTAAATTGTCATGCACTCCTTTCTGTTTTTTTATCCTGTATGCACTGCCTGTCAGTGCGTATCCATACATAATTACGATATCACAATGAGGGGATTATCACAACTCAGCAGTTTCTTTTGTCAACAGCTGCGGATGCTGTTACAATTCAGTTGAAGGATCACTTGCTTTGAAAAGGCAGGTAGTCAGAGAACTGCTGCAAAACAATAATTACGATCATGGGCAAAATAACAAAAGAAGATATTATCAGTCACTTCAGCATGATACCGCTAGATGTCGAAGGCGGCATGTGGAAAGCGATGTTCAGAAGTGACGAGCAGATCCCGGAAGGGCAGCTGGAAGGACGTAAAGGTCCGCACGTTCTGTACGGTTCGATCCTTTATCTGCTTACAGGCAATTCCGTATCCCGTATGCACCGGCTGGCAACTGATGAGATATGGCACTTCTACATGGGTGCGCCATGTGAGATGCTGGTGCTGTGTCCTGACGGAACGGGATATACTGAAAGACTCGGTCATAACATAGCCGGCGGAGAGACTGTGACCGCTATGGTACTGCGCGGATGCTGGCAGGGAGTCAGGTTGATATCAGATGATGAAAATGATTTTGCGCTGCTCGGAACAACGATGGCACCGGGATACGAGGACTCGGATTATGAAGACGGGACTGAAGTACTGCTCGAACAGTATCCTGATTTCAGAGAACTTATACTTCCTCTGCTGGCAAGACCGGAACAGGAGAAAATATGAATACTATCATAGCAGGAGGCGGATTCATCGCCCGCACACACTTATCTGCGGTCCGCAGTCTCGGTCATGAAGTGACATGGATCGCCGGAAGAAATGCAGCAAGGACTCAGGCCTTTGCTGAGGAAAACAGAATAGATAACTGGACTATAGACATCGATGAGGCTCTGGCATCCGATGCAGAGGTCGTGCATATCTGCACACCGCCTGCAGAACATGCCGGTATAATCAGAAAATGCCTTGCAGCAGGCAAACACATCATCTGTGAAAAGCCTCTGTGCATGGATCCGGATGAAGCAGCCGCTCTTGCTGAAGAAGCTGAAGCTGCTTATCAGGAGCGCGGTATCATTACAGCCCTGTGCTGCAATGTAAGATACTATCCTGCCAACCAAGAGATCATGCACATGATCCGTTCGGACAGTACCGCGCGTCCGCTTGTAATGTCAGGCTCTTATCTTCAACAGTTTCACATCCCTCCGCACGATGACGGATGGAGATTCGACCCGGAAAAGAACGGCGGCCAGCGTGCAATAAGTGAGATCGGCACTCACTGGTTCGACCTTGCCTATGCATGGTCAGGCATCAGAATATCCTCAGTATTTGCTGAGCTTGGGAACTGGTATCCGTACAGATACAGAAAAGATGGAATGCTGACACTTGATCCTGACGGGGAGAAGGTGAAAGTAGACACTGAAGATACAGCAGCGATCCTGATGAGATTCGAAAACGGAGGAATAGGAACACTTCTTCTCTCAGAGACCGCACCGGGTCACTCGAATGACCTGTCAATTGAAGTCACTGACCTCAGAAATTCATACAAGTGGGAGGAACTCCATCCTGAGACCATATGGTATTCAGAAGGAGGGGATATGAAGAGCAGAAAGTGCACACAAGATGACACTGTTTCTGCTGATTCAGATCAGGATGCAAATGAGTCCTCTGAGGATGTAAGAGAAAAGACATTCACTGCACTTTTCAGAGATGTATATGCGGCAATCGTCGGAGATGAGCACGGAAAGTATCCTGACTTCACAGACGGAGCATATATAGCAGCTGTCTGCAGTGCAGTTAAGAAGAGCGCGGAGACAGGGGAGTGGGTATCTATTTAATAGCTTTTATTCCTGCTTCCGGCATTTTATGCATTTACATATCACTATAACGGAAGTTTCAACCCGCCAGCACCTCATTTCTTCCGTCATTTTGCCACTGAATCTCTAATTATGACGGAATCAATCCTCCCGACGCCCCATAACCAATAAAAAAGACTGAGATCAACGAAATCAAATCGTTAACCTCAGTCTTATTTTTAATTATGCATCTTATTTTAGTTATGCATCGTATCTAAGGCCTTTTATCTCATGCCCTTGTCATAAGGGATTCCTTCTGCCTTAGGTACTCTGGAGCTCTTGGATGTGAATGCAAGTACTATCAGAGTGATGACATATGGCAGCATCCTGTATACGTATGGGCTGATGCCGATCTCATTCAGTGCGAATACTCCGTCTCCATTGATGTCGAGCGTTGAATATGTCGCTGCGATACACTTGAACAGACCGAAGAGGATCGATCCGCCTGCGATGTTCAGCGGTGTCCAGTTACCGAAGATCATTACGGCAAGAGCAAGGAAGCCGTAGCCGGCAACGTCTCCGTTGGATGTCATGTTAGCTGTTGTCATCGAGAAAGTGAATCCGCCGATACCTGCAAGGAAACCTGAAAGTCCAACACCGAGATATCTCATCTTGTAAACATTGATACCCAGTGAGTCAGCAGCCTGTGGGTTCTCACCGCAGGATCTCAGTCTCATTCCTGTCTTGGTCTTGTACAGGAAGATGGATACCAGTATGAAGATCAGGATGCAGATGTAAGTTGTCAGATATACCTTGTTGATAAAGAAATCTACGAAAGGCCCGAAACTGTATCCCTTAGGATATCCGAATGTCGAAGGCTTGATCATGAACCAGCCTGCAGCACCTCCTGATACCATGCCCATGGAATTCTGCTGTACGATCATGTAGATGAAGAACATTACAAGAGCAGGAGCGAGCATGTTCAGCGCTGTACCGCCGATTGTCTGGTCAGCTTTGAGGTTAATAGCTGAGAAGGCCAGCAGCATTGAGAATACTATTCCGCATATTCCTGATAGCAGGAGGGAAATAAGCATTATCAGCTGTCCCTGATCCTGTGTCCATCCGCCTTCCTGGAACATTCTTACGAATACAACTCCCATGAAAGCACCGAATATCATGATACCTTCAAGTGCCAGGTTGATGATACCTGATCTCTCAGCACATACACCGGCGAGAGCTACGATCATCAGAGGAACAGCGTATAACATCATCTGTTGAAGTAAGAATACCATTATTTCTGTCCTCCTTTCTCAGTCTCTGTTTCTGTAACTCCTGCTGCTTCATCCTTCTTGTCTGCAGCAGGTGCAGGCTCAGCGTTCACATTGCCGTGATCGTGCTTGATCCTCTTTGACAGCATTGTCTTGATCAGCATTGAGAATGCTGACAGATATACTATGACAGCAATAACGATATCCGCGATGTATTCGTTATATGCTGTAAGTGACTTCAGCTGTAATCCGGAGATGTTCATCATTGACATGAATATTCCGGAGAAGATGGCTCCTATCGGATGATTGGCGGCAAGCAGTGCTACCGGGATACCATTGAATCCTTCTGCAGGGAGCTTCTGGTATGTCGACCAGTAGAATTCTGTGTTGCCTGAGAGGAAGTAAAGCGATGCTCCTGCAGCAGCGAGTGCACCGGCGATGGCCATCGACAGGATGATGTTCTTCTTGTCGTTGATTCCGGCGTACTTAGCTGCGTGTCTGTTGGAACCGCAGGCTCTCAGCTCATAACCAAAGGTAGTCTTGGTCATCATCACCCACATTGCCACTGCTATGATGCAGGCGATCCAGAATCCTCCGTTGGCCTGTGAACCTGCAAATATTTTGTCCATCAGCAGCTTAGGTGTTACTACTCCGACCTGCTTGAGCGGGATGATATATCCTACTTTACCGCCTTCTGCGGAATTCTTGAACAGCTCATGCGCATCGAACCACCAGGTAACCAGATTGGCAGCTATCCAGTTGGTCATGATGCATGTGATTACCTCGTTAATATTGAGGAATGCCTTGAAAATACCAGGGATAGCTCCCCAGAGAGCTCCGAGGATTATTCCTACGAGGAATGCACAGAGCCATGCTAAAGCTTTAGGGCATCCGCTCCAGCCGAGCCAGAGTCCGACAGAAAGCGTTCCCATTGTTCCCATCAGATACTGGCCTGCAGCTCCGATGTTGAACAGTCCTGTCTTGAAGGCTACCGCTACCGATAATCCTGTCATGATCAGAGGAACTGCTCTGAAGAGCATGTTTCCTATATTGACTCCGTTGAATCCGAATGTCAGCTGACCTGCTGCGTTTCTTCCTGTTGAGAATACTCCGAGGAATACCAGCTTGATGCCTTCCCATACGCCTGAAGTGGAGATGTTCGACTTGGACATTCCTACCACTATTACGATTATGGCACCTACTGCCATACCGATGAGGATAGAGATAAGAGCGGAATAAACTGCAACTGCTCCTTCGGATTTATACCATTTGAGCTTGCCTGTTATTGGATCTTTTCTAGGCATTTGCTTCCCCCTCCTTTCCCTGTCTCTTAGCACCGGACATGTAGAGACCGAGTTCTTCAGGTGTAGTCTTCTTAGGATCAACTTCACCAACTATCTCGCCTTCGTAGATAATGAGTATCCTGTCAGAAAGTCCCATTACCTCTTCAAGTTCGAGGGATACCAGAAGTACCGCATGTCCTTTGTCTCTTTCAGCTACGATACTATTGTGGACGTTCTCTATGGCGCCGACATCGAGGCCTCTTGTAGGCTGTACAGCTACCAGCAGAGGCTCATCTCTGTCAAGTTCTCTGGCAATGATTGCTTTCTGCTGATTACCTCCGGACATAGATCTTGCAATAGTAACAGGTCCCTGTCCGGATCTTACGTCAAAGTCTTTGATAAGCTTTTCAGCATATTTTCTGACCTCATCGAATTTGATGAAACCATGACTCTGGAATCTCGGCTCCTTATATTTCTGCAGAACCAAATTCTGCTCGAGAGTGTATCCCAGAACAAGTCCGTGCTTATGTCTGTCTTCCGGAATATGTGACATTCCGGCAAGAGCTCTCTGTCTGATTGAGGACTTGGATATATCCTGACCGTTGAGAGTAATGGTTCCTGCCGATGCCTTTTCAAGACCGGTAAGTCCGTAGATAAGTTCAGTCTGACCGTTTCCGTCGATACCTGCTATACAGAGTATCTCACCTGCATGCACTTCGAATGAAACGTTGTTGACTGCATTGTTCTTGTGGATCTTGGACGGAACCGTAAGACCTTCTACCTTGAGAACGGTCTCGCCCGGATTTGCAGGCTTCTTGTGGATCTCGAGCTGTACAGGACGTCCTACCATCATGTTGGAGAGTTCCTGCTTGTTGGTATCCTTGGTATTGACGGTGCCGACGTATTTACCCTTACGCAGTACCGTAACTCTGTCGGATACAGCCATGATCTCGTTTAATTTATGTGTGATGAACAAGATGGATTTGCCTTCCTTCGCAAATCCTCTCATTATTTCCATAAGCTCATCAATTTCCTGAGGAGTAAGAACTGCTGTAGGCTCATCGAAAATAAGAATTTCGTTGTCCCTGTACAGCATCTTGAGGATCTCAACTCTCTGCTGCATTCCTACAGTGATATCCTCAACCTTGGCATCAACGTCAACTTTCAGACCGTATTTTTCTGAAAGTGCTATTACCTTCTCTCTTGCTTCCTTCTTCTTGAGAAAGCCAAGAGCACCGGTAGTCTCTGCACCGAGAATGATATTGTCGAGTACAGTGAAAACATCGATGAGTTTAAAGTGCTGATGGACCATTCCAATGCCGAGAGCGGTAGCATCATTAGGATTATTGATCTTTACGACCTTTCCATCCTTCTTGATCTCACCAGCTTCAGGCTGATAAAGTCCGAAAAGAACACTCATCAGTGTAGACTTGCCGGCTCCGTTCTCTCCGAGAAGAGCATGAATCTCACCCTTCTTAAGCTGGAGCGTTATGTCATCATTGGCCACGATTCCGGGAAATTCCTTACGGATGTGGTTCATTTCAATTACATATTCTGACATAGTCCTTTTCCTTTTTTATGACAAATGGGACGGTTCTCATTGTCATCTTTATAATGATTTTCTTATTTTCAATAGATGACAATGAGAACCGTCCCCACTGTCATACTTTGAAAAAAGGGGGAATAGGTATTCCCCCTTGATTCGACTTTCTCTCGATTATGAGCTATGCCGCCCGTAGAGGCGGCATAAGCTTATCAATTCATCAATAATAATATTTTACTATTTTACGAATTTGATCTTTTCAAGTCCTGCTTTGCTTGGGTCAGCCATTTCAGCGTTATCGTCGATTTTGATTTCGCCGGACTTAACCTTCTCAAACAGTGCATTGTAGTCTTCTACTGACCAGTTCTGCAGCGACCATGTGTCTGTAGGAAGTCCTACCATGTCATCAGCAGCTCCGAGTACCTTATCCTCGCCCTTTACAGTGCTGTCAGCATAGTACTCGCCGATTGTCTGAATTACAGAACCTGCAAGATCCTTCATAGCTGAAGTGATTACAGTATCTGAAAGAGGTGACTGGTCTACGTCAACGCCGATGATTGCACCGTCAGCTGCATCAGCTGCTGCTGTTCCGGAGTTGAACATTGTACCACCGCACATGAAGATTGCTTCAGTACCAGCATTATACCATCCGGCGAGCATAGCCTGGAGGTCGTCGGAAGCCTGGAACTGTGAACCATATTCCCAGCTGTATCTCATCTCAACGTCTACGTCCTTTTCCTTGGCTGCATCGTTAGCACCCTGAGCAAATCCGTATCCGTATCTGATGCATGCAGGGTTAGTTCCACCACCGCCGCCGGAGAATCCGAGCTTTGTATAACCTTCCATTACTGTTGCGTAACCTGCAAGATAGCCTGCCTGCTCCTCTTTATAGGTAATACCTACAACGTTAGGCTGTCCGAGGCTGCCGCCGTCTACGAAGATGAACTGTACATCCGGATATTCAGGTGCTACAGTCTCAAGAGCTGTTGCCTGCATGAAGCCTGTGGTAACGATTACCTTAGCTCCTGCATCTGCAGCGTCTCTCATTGCCTTCATTCTGTCTTCATCAGTAGCATTTGCTGCATTAGCAGGCTGATAATACTTGTAAGTAAGACCATTGTCATAAGCATACTTCTTTACACCATTCCATGTGAACTGGTTGAAAGAACCATCCTTCAGCTGACCAACGTCTGTTACCATTGCTACTTCATAAGTTCCGTCTTCTGATTCGCAGTTATCATCGATATCATCATATGATACTGCAGCTGCATCAGAGCTGTCATCAGCAGCTTCTTCGGATGATCCGCCGCCCCCGCATGCTGTGAAAGCAAATACCATCATAGCAGCGAGGAGTAAAGCAAGAAATTTCTTCATAATTGCCCTCCTCAAGGTTTTAAATAAAATAATAACTGGAAACAAATAGTTTCCGTACTGCCATAATTATAATCTATCACTTAATAAAAAAGAATAGCGACAACATCAAAAATTCATACAAAAATTAGTACAAATTACATCTCATATATATATGGATAATTCTCTAATTTTAAACACAATATATGCACCATTTTGCATTATAATGAGTGTGTCATGGAGACATGATGATGTGTCACCGGGAACGTTTCTTACTGACACATTTTTTAAAAAAGGGGATATATAATGGCAAAACTATATTTCAAATACGGAGCTATGGGTTCATCCAAGTCAGCCCAGGCTCTTATTACAAAGTTCAACTATGAAGAAAAGGGTATGAGTGTATGGCTCATCAAGCCTGGCACAGATACAAGGGACGGAGCAGATATAATCCAGAGCCGCATCGGTCTCAGGCAGCAGGCACAGATCATCAGTCCTGAGGACGACATCATTAAGGAATATCACAAAGCCGGGGACTATGATGTCATCATCGCCGACGAAGCACAGTTTCTCACACCTGATCAGATAGACGGCCTCCGCACACTAGTTGATGAGTGCGACCTGCCGGTACTTTGTTTTGGCCTGAGAACTGACTTCCTGACTCACTTCTTTCCGGGTGCAAAGCGCCTGATGGAACTCGCGGATTCTATCACAGAGATCAAGACAATATGTGAATGCGGACGCAAGGCGACCGTAAATGCGAGATTCGACGAAAACGGCCGCATAATCACAGAGGGTGATCAGGTAATGCTCGGCGGAAATGACAGATACACTGCAATGTGCCACAGATGCTGGGTAAATAAGATAAAGGAGCAGCAGAGTCAGAGATGACAACGGGGACGGTTCTTTCTGTCATCTTTTCTGTAAATGAAAGAATAAATAATGAAAAAAAGTGATTATGTAGTAGTAATAGGAGGTGCCAACGTGGATATCGGAGGCACTCCTTATAATGAACTTATTTCGGAGGATTCCAATCCCGGCAGAATAACAGTTACTTTCGGAGGTGTGGGCCGCAATATTGCACACAACCTTGCCAATCTCGGAGTGAATACAAAACTCATAACAGCAGTCGGTAATGATCCGTTCGGTAATGAAATTCTGAATTACTGTGAAAAGTATGGTATAGATACTGAATACTCCATCAAAGTAGATGATGTCCGCTCATCACTTTATATGTATATCAATGATAAAGAAGGTGATATGAAGCTGGCTCTCTCAGACATGGAAATATGCAGTCACATAACACCGGAATATATAGATAAGTGCGCAGATATAATCAACAGATCATCCGCTGTAGTAGCGGACTGCAACCTTACTCATGAAACACTCATGCACATCAGGGAAGTAAGTAAAGTACCAATATTTATAGATACCGTTTCGGTAAATAAATCACCTAAAATCAAAAACAACCTCAGCGGTATATATTCAATCAAGCCTAATATCATCGAAGCTGAATATCTCACAGATATAAAAATCAATAATTCAGAAGACTGTGCCGCGGCAGCTATGAAACTTATTGATCAGGGAGTTGAAAAAGTATTCATTTCAATGGATAAGGATGGAATACTCGCCGCTGACAAGGACAAAATATATGTAACAGCCAACTACGATGCTGAACCTGTATGCACAACCGGCGCGGGAGACTCATCAACAGCCGCAGTAGTATGGGCTTATCTTCTGAATCATGATGAAGATTATCTCATCACAGCATCCAAGGCTTCAAACGCAGCAGCCGCAATGACAATAGAAGTGCAGGAGTCAATAAATAATGACATAACACCTGAACTTCTTCTCCACAGGATGAACGGAAGCGGAACCAATATAGATATCATAAAGTAAGGAGTTAAAAATGAATAAATACCTGGATATAAAACCTGAAGTAAAAGAAGCTATCGAAGCAGGCAAGCCTGTAGTTGCTCTCGAATCAACTATCATTTCACACGGAATGCCTTATCCTCAGAATGTTGATACTGCTCTTAAGGTAGAGCAGATCATAAGAGACAACGGCGCAGTACCTGCAACTATCGCAATCATCGGAGGCAGACTTAAAGCCGGACTCACACCGGAAGAAATAGAATATTTTGGCAAAAAAGGCCCTGAAATAACCAAGGCTTCAAGAAGAGACCTTGCTATGCTGTGTGCAAGAGGTGAGGATGGTGCGTGCACAGTAACAACTACAATGATGATCGCACATATGGCAGGCATCAAAGTTTTTGCTACCGGCGGAATCGGCGGAGTACACAGAGGTGCTGAAGTAACAATGGATATAAGTGCTGACCTTGAAGAGCTCGCTCAGACACCTGTAATGGTAGTATGCGCAGGATGCAAATCTATCCTTGATATAGGTCTTACTCTTGAATATCTTGAAACTCACGGCGTTCCTGTACTCGGTTTCGGAACTGAAGAAATGCCTGCATTCTATACAAGAAAGAGCGGATTTAATGTAGATTACAAAGTAGACAGCCCGGAAGACCTCGCAAAATTCTTCAATACTCATCTTGAGCTAGGACTGAGAGGAGGAGTTCTTGTAACTAATCCTATACCTGAAGAATATTCAATGGATCCTGATGTAATCAATCCTGCAATTGATGAAGCTATCGAGGAATGTAACAGACTGGGAATCAAAGGAAAGGCTACAACACCATTCCTTCTTGCCAAGGTCAAGGACATCACAGGAGGAGACAGCCTGGAATCCAATATAAGACTGGTATTCAATAATGCTAAAGTAGCAGCACTTACAGCCGCCGAATTATGTAAATAATCATTTTCTAATCATAAATATAAAGAAAAAAGAGTGTTTACATCTTAGTGCGAATATTCCGCAGAAAATCATATATTTTATAAAAGATTTTCGAGGACGTGAGCAATGAGATGTAAACGCTCTTTTATTTAAATATAATAACTTAATTCATTCTGATAGGAAGTATCAGATATGCATACTTATCTCCCTTGAGAGGCTTTATAACACAAGGACTGATGCTGTCTCTGAAGTTTATTATTATCTCTTCATCCTCAATTACACTGAGAGCATCCTTGAGGTACTTTGAATTGAGACCAATATTGAGGCTTGCACCGTCATTTATTATCTCAACCTTTTCTTCAATATTACCTTCTTCATTGAGTGACTTTATAACAATAAGATCACTGTCTATATCAAATCTTATAAGATTGTTGTTCTGTACAGATGCTAGAAGGGAAGCTCTCTCTGTACTTCTCAGAAGGTCATTTCTCTTTACTCTTACATTTATATCTCCCTGCTTGCCCAGGATCCTGTTGTAATCGATGAATTTTCCTGAAAAAGTGTTTATGATTACTCTGTTGTTATCAAATTTCATAACAACCTTACCGTCAGCAATCTCAAAACTCATCTGATCCTCGCCTTCATCACTTATGATTTTGGCAGTTTCATTTATAAGCTTAGCCGGAATGACAACACTTATATCATCATTATTGGTTACTTCGATGTTATAGGTAGCTATCCTGTAAGGATCAACACCTACCATCTTCATCTTTCCATCCTTTATCTCAAGAAGAACTCCTGTAAGAATTCCGTTGAAATCATCAGTGGAAGCACTGAAAGCAGTCTTTCTTATCAGCTTCTTTACATCTTCCTTGCTGAGATATATCTGATTTACACCATCATTGATCCTGATCTTAGGAAATTCATCAGCTCTGAAGCAGATAAGTTCAGAATTGGATCCTCCGCATCTGATCATTATCTTTACAGATGCAGGATCAAAATCTATCATCATTTCTTCTTCAGGCAGCTTGTTTACGATAGCAGTAAACAGCTTTGCCGGTACAACGAATGCAAAATCATCACTAGTCTGTACGCTGATGCTGGATTCTATCGTGATGTTTGTATCAGTAGCAGTCAGCTTCATAAAGCCGTTGTTTACTTCAACAAGAATACCTTCAAGTATATTTGAAGTTGATCTTACAGGTACTGAATGTGAAACGTTGGCAAGAGCCCTGTTCAGTTCAGATCTGCTGCAGTACATCTTCATATCGGTCATCCTCCGGGATCATATTTATATATAAGATTATAGTATTAACAGTAGGGAGTGTGGATAATGTGGATAACTTCTCAAAACATTGAAATTTCAACACATTCATCTACTCATTTATTATTAAAAACAAAGTTGATAAGTGATTAATAAGGCGTTGATAATTATATGAGTGTGTAGTAGTTCAGTCATATAAATACATTTATTTATATAATATATGAAGTCTTATAAAAATTTAGATGAGCGAGAATTCCGCAGAAGCCTTAAAGAATTGCTGCTTCGAGGACTCGAGCGAAGCTAATATTTTTATAAGACTATAATTAAATTATTATTTTCCTATATTCAACTTTGCTTTTATAGTTTCTACATTTTCACGCAGCTCTTCATCATACTTCAGCTCATCTTCTATCTTTTCAACTGCATGTATAACTGTTGAATAGTGTCTGTTTCCGAAGAGTTTTCCTATTTTAGGAAGTGAAAGTTCTGTAGTTTCTCTGCACAGATACATTGCTACCTGTCTCGGAAGAGTTATTTCTGCATTTCTCTTAGGAGAATCCATGTCAGCAATCTTGATTTTGTAATGATTTGCTACTGTTGATCTTATTCTTTCAGGAGCAACTGCCTGCTCATTATCTTTAATGATGTCCTTAAGTATGCTCTTGGCATTATCAACAGTTATTTTTTCATTGAGAAGCTGGGATAATCCTATAACTCTGTTATATGCACCTTCAAGTTCTCTTATATTATCCTTGACCTGGTCAGCTATCATGCAGAGTACATCATACAAATCAGAATTCATTTCAAGATCAGACTTTTCAGCGAGATTCTTGAGAATAGCTACTCTTGTCTCATAATCAGGCGGCTGGATATCTGCGATCATGTTCCAGCTGAATCTGGTTCTGAGTCTTTCATCAAGACCTTTGAGACTTACCGGCGGGCAGTCACTTGTAATGACTATCTGCTTGTTGTTCTGGTAAAGTGTTTCAAAAGTATGGAAAAATTCCTCCTGTGTTGCTTCTTTACCCTGTAAAAACTGTATGTCATCTATGAGAAGTACATCCACTTTTCTGTATTTATTGCGGAAACTTCTTGTTTTATTGTCATTGATTGCAGTAATAAGCTCATTTGTGAACATTTCGGTGGAAACATAGAGTACTTTAGTGCTCGGATTGTTCCTTATTATCTGTACACCTATGGCCTGCATCAGATGAGTTTTGCCCAGACCGGATCCTCCGTAAATAAAAAGAGGATTATATATTTCTCCCGGAGCCTCTGCTACTGCTACAGATACTGCATGTGCATATTTATTTGAATTCCCTACTACAAAATTTTCAAAATTAAAACGAGGGTTGAAGAGTTTCTCCTGATTGAGAGGGTTCTTCATCCTTGTTGTATCTATCTTATTAACGTCGAATTCTTTTTCCTGCCTGATTACTACTCTGTATGGTTTATCAAGGCTGCTGTTAAGTGCATTTTCAATCTGATTGAGGTAATGTTCATTCAGATGATTGACTAATTTTGACTGATTAGGCCATGCAAGATAAATAATACCTGCTTCTTCCTCAATGTGATGAATGTAGAGAGGAGAGATCCAGGTATTATAGCTTAGTTCAGTTGTATTTGCCTTGAGGTAATTGAGAGTAGTACCCCATATCTTGTTTTTGTCCAAATTTCCACTCCTATCACTTATGTATCCATTTTACATAAAGTTTTCCACATATGCAAAGGCTGAAATTACGCATATTCTGAGTAAAAAATTAAAAACAAAAATATAGTTATCCACATGTTGTTGATAAAGTTGTTAATAAGTATCAGGCAACACTACATATTGTGAATAAGTGATTTTTTGGGAAATTTGTATTAAATTTAGACACTTAAAATACTGCAGTGTATGAGTATGAATAACTTGACTTAAAAAGGCCGTTAAACTATACTTTCTAGGCGTATGTGCTCTTGAAATTCAGAGAGCAGCAATTTTTTAATTATTTACATTATATATTAAGTTAAAGGAGTAAGAAAAATGAAAAGAACTTATCAGCCTAAGAAGAGACAGAGACTTAAGGAACACGGATTCCGCAAGAGAATGGCTACAGCTAATGGCCGCAAGGTACTCAAGAGAAGAAGAGCAAGAGGAAGAAAGTCCCTCACAGCTTAGTTTCAGGATCAGGTGTCCCAGGTGAGAGATAACAGCGAACTTACTCTCAGAAAACAGAAGGATTTCAGCAGAGTTTACAACAGAGGAAAATCCAGAGGAAGCAGGTATGTTGTTGTGCTGTACAGAAACAACAATATGGACTATACAAGAACAGCATTTGTTTCCAGCAAGAAGGTAGGTAACTCTGTAGAGAGAAACCGGTCAAGAAGACTCATGAGAGAGTCATACTATTCCGTACGTGAATATATTAAGGAAGGTTATGACATAGTATTCGTGGCAAGGAATACTATAAAGGAGGCAGGACAGAGTGAAGTGCAGCGTTCAATGTACGGTGCATTAAGAGCCTGCGGTCTGTTGAAAGAAAACGATCAGTAAAGGGACATGAAGAAAAACTTTATTCAGAAATTTTTAATATTGATGGTAAGGGCTTATCAGCTTGGTATTTCACCCTATATAGGAGCTCACTGCAGATATACACCTACCTGCAGCGCATATTTTATAGAAGCCGTTGAAAAATACGGAGCTCTCAAGGGAAGCTGGCTGGGTATAAAGAGAATACTCAGATGTCATCCGGGCCGCCCGGGTGGATATGACCCTGTACCATAAGAACGGAGACAGATAATGGGAATAATTGCCAAGCCAATCGGATATCTGCTGATGTGGATATATAAATTAGTAGGAAACTACGGTATTTCGCTCATTATTCTTACATTCATTGTAAAGCTGGTTCTCTATCCTCTGTATGCAAAACAGATAAAGTCTTCAGGCGATATGGCTGAGATGTCTGAGAAAGCTCAGGAAATCCAGCGCAGATATGCCAACGACAAAGAGAAGCAGAACGAAGAAATGCAGAAGCTTTACTCTGAGACAGGATTCAATCCTATGAGCGGATGTCTTCCTATGCTTATTCAGTTCCCTATCATCATGGGACTGTTTGCACTTCTCAGAAATCCGATGAAGTACATGCCGGCCGGAGACGAAATGATTTTCGCGAACCACGAGTCCTTCCTCTGGATCAAGGACCTTGCACAGCCGGATGCCTGGATTCTGCCTGTATTAGCAGGAGTAGCCACATATTTTGCATTTGCCATGAATAATGCAATGCAAATGCAGCAGCCTGGCGCATCTGCAGGACAGAACAAGGCAATGAATGCAATAATGAAATATTTCTTCCCGCTTAGTATCCTCTGGCTCGCAAGATCATATCCTGCCGGACTTGCCATTTACTGGGCAGGCGGTCAGATCATGCAGATTTTCTTTAACATCAGAATCAACAAAATCAGAGAACAGATGAATAAGGAAAAAGAGCAGAAGAAGCTGGCAGAGCGAGCTGAAAAGGAACTTGCAAGGAAGAAGAGAGCAAGAATGAAAGGATATGTTCAGTAAATGAGATCTTCAGAAAAATGGGGAGTCGATGTAGAGACCGCTGTCGGACTTGCACTCAAGGATCTCAAGCTTGAAAGAGATGAGGTAGAGGTAGAGGTTCTGGAGGAATCGTCAAGCGGTTTTCTGGGAATCGGCTCAAAGCTCGCCAGAGTTAGAGTAACGGCGAAGGAAGATAAGGGAAACAACGTCAAGGAAAAGGCTACATTCGATGACATCGATGCTATCCTCGCAGGTCTCCCTGAAAATTCATCTTCAAAGCTGCCTGATGAAGTAAGGGCAGAATACGATAAGTACGAAGCTGAAGAGAGAGAAGATGCAAGAGCAAGAGAAAAGGCTCATGCAAAATCAAGAAAAAACAGCAAATCGTCAAAGAACAAGAAATACGACCTGTCAGTAGAAGACTCTATGCTGTATGAGGTCAAGAAGCTCGACCCGGTTCAGGGACATCCTGTTGAGGCATTCCTCAGAGATATCGCTGACAAAATGGGCATCGACCTCGACTTCAGTGTCAAGGCAGGCGAAGAGCTGGTATTCGTAGAGATCACCGGCAAAGATACAGGAACTATTATCGGCAAGCGCGGAGCTACACTCGACGCAGTTCAGTGTCTCGCAAGCTACGTAGTAAATAAGGAAAACGGCAAATACACAAGAGTCATCCTGGATGCTGAGAACTACAGATCCAAGAGAGAGAAGACACTTGTCAACCTCGCCAACAGACTTGCAGGCAAGGTAGAGAGAACAAGACATTCAGTCACACTCGAGCCGATGAATCCTTATGAGCGCAAAGTGATCCACTGCACACTTCAGAATCACCCTAAGGTCAAGACAAGAAGTGAGGGCAAGGATCCGTACCGCAAGGTAATAATCGAACTTAAATAATTAATATAGTAAAGCAGCACATATATAAATCTGCTCACGTCCTCGAAATTACAACATTCTTATAAGTAATTTCTGCGGAATATTCACAGATTTATATATGTGCTGCTATTTGTTTATTAGTAATACATGTGGTACTCGCATTACGATATATAAGTGCTGCTTCTTTATTTTATAAAAAAGGTAAATTGGCGTAAATTTATATAAAAATAGATAATTACGTCATATAAATACTATATTATTGGCGTAAATATAATAGATTTATGTAGAATTACGTCATAAATCAGTTAAAAATGATTAAAAAACCAATAATAATTGGCGTAAAAGTCATTGAAATAATGAAATTACGCCATATTTCTAAAAAAATAATCCTGCACTTCATTAGTGCAGGATTATCACTTTGCCAATAATATCAACTAATTAAGCAGCTATTATTCTACCGCTCCGGATGAATTGAATGTCTTGGTTACAATGACCTCATCTCCGTATGTGTAGTTGACTACGATCTGGATGCCTTCGATCTTGGACTCTTCCTCAAGCTGCTTGCACAGACCTACGAATGTATCTGTTGTTGAGTCGAGTGCGGATGAGAGCTGCTCTTTCATCATGTCGCTCTTGATAACTTCTTCAGTAACGTTATCGATAGATGCGAGATCGTATGTATAAACAACATCGTTTCCACTGAAGTCTACTGTGAGACCAGCTGTATCAGCTGCCTTCTGTACCTGTTCTGCTGCTTCCTTATCCTTCTCGATGTACTCCTCGATTGTCTTAGGGGAGCCGCATGCTGTAGCCATCAGTGAGAATGACATTACGAATGCGAGAAGCATCGCTATCATACTTTTTCTTTTCATTTTATGAACCTCCTTAAAATACCTTTCTCTTCAATACCCCTCAATTATTAATAATAGTAAAAAAAAGATATATTATCAGTTGTCCTTATTCAGCAGGCTGTTGATAAGTCCGCCTCTTCCGGAACTGCCGTCATCATTGGTGATAGCACTTCCGCCGCTGTTACTGTTGCTATTGCTGCTGCCACTGCTGTTGCTGTTATTATTGCTGCTGCCGCTGCCTGAAGAACTGCTGCCGGAATCATAATTACTGTCGTAACCATTGCCGTATGTGTCGTCGTAATCGTCCGAGCTGTTATAGCTGTTGTTATTACTGTTGTTGTTGCGGCTGTTTCTGGCTTCTTCAGCTTCCTTCTTAGCCTCTTCGAGCTCTTTCTGAGCCTTGGTCTTGACCTTGGCAACCTCCTCATCGAACTTTTCCATTATCTCGTAAACATCCTTGCGGGATTTTGCTGTTTCGAGATCTTTGGAAGTCTCTTCAATAAGGCCTTCAACAGTAGTTGCTTCCTCAGTGTCATAGTCAGAGATCCTGACCATCTCGATGTCCTTCTTCGCATCGCGGGCAGCCAGCTTTCCGTCAAGGATGCTGTATCCGTAAGCGCCGCCTGCAGCGGAAGCGAGCATCAGTATGAGAACAAGCAGTATCTTGGCACCAACACCGCCTCTTTTATTATTCATTTCTGTATCTCCAATCTCCGGAAAAAATGCGTATATCTGTGTGAATTATATCATAAATAGAGTAAAGTGGCGTAATCTGGGAACTATTAATTTGTGAAGCACTCCATTTATTTGCATAGAGCACTTAATAATATTGTATAATCCCGTCTTTGACAGTAAGATAAGTTAAAAATGCGCAGAACCGTTGCAACAAGCAAGGTACAGCGCATTTTTTTATGTCAGCTTTTGACACAATATTTAACCTATTTAACCTTTTTTGCT
>Ga0256404_1002706_pt1 | contig 38334 bp, 34 predicted proteins | sample RumenRJG_01DNA_FD_185990 | JGI IMG/M metagenome (GOLD analysis project Ga0256404, IMG submission 185990) | Bovine rumen microbial communities from Lethbridge, Alberta, Canada - RJG_01 | ecosystem: Host-associated > Mammals > Digestive system > Stomach > Rumen | place: Canada: Alberta | collected...
ATACCTTCCCTGTACCATCACACCTGCTTTGAGGTATTTGAAGATAAGCGACTCCGTATCCCCGTCCTCGATTATCCTGTGTACAAGGTACATGAGTTTATCCTGTGGAACATTGTCGAAGAACTTTTCGAGGTCGATGTCCACGATGTATGTGTATCCGTCATTGAGGTATTCAAGCAGTTTGATGACTGCCTGCTGTGCTCTGCGCCTTGGTCTGAAACCATAACTGTGGTCGCTGAACAACGGTTCCACTATTGGCGTCAGTTTCTGCGCTATCGCCTGCTCAATGATTCTGTCCACTACGCTCGGTATCCCGAGGTTACGCACTCCGCCATTCGGCTTGGGTATCTCTACCCTGCGTACCGGCAGGGGCTTGTACTTGCGGTTTCGGATCTGCTCGCGGATCTCTTCCCAGTTCTCGATGAGATATTGCCTGACTTCGCAAGTCTCTATCCCATCCACTCCGCTTGCGCCTTTGTTCGCGACGACTCGCTTGTACGCTCGCATCATGTTTTCCCTTGAAAGTATCTCCTCCAGAAGCTCTGACATAGATTTGTCTCCTTTCCTTCCTTCGCTCTCGTATCCTTAACTCCTACCTCCTATGAGCCTTTCGCTCCGTTACGTCTTCGCTACTTCGGCTTTCGTCGGATACGGATACTTGCCTTGAGAGTTCCATTTGACCATTGGATTGTTCGGTCCTTCGCTCCATCTCCATTACGGGGACTTCATCACTACTATGACCTTGGCTGACTTCTCACGGTTCGTTGTTACTACGGCAAATGAGACCGTCCGTGAGACCTCACGGGATAAGTCGTCAATCTTTCCTCGTCTACCTGCCTAATCTACACATACGGGTTACGACCAACTTTTGGACTTCACGACGTTATGCCCGCTTATCCGCCATATGCGCCTTGGTATCAGGTTTCTGTTCGTCAGGCTACGATTTCGCTATCCCTTCTTCTCGCCCAAACCTCACGATTTGAACCTTGGGAGTCGCTTTGGGGTTCGTCGTTGGCTACGCCCCTTGTGGACTTTCACCACAGATTGACGGCATGCCCGTCATACATAAAAAGACTATCCGTTTGACGGATAGTCTCTTAATACCTTTTGATGTATAAGGCCTTTGGTTTAGCCGAAGTATCTCTTGAGCAGGCCGTCCAGAGCCTTGCCGTGTCTTGCCTCGTCTCTTGCCATCTCGTGAACTGTGTCGTGAATCGCATCCAGGCCCAGTTCCTTGGCTTTCTTAGCCAGAGCTGTCTTGCCAGCTGTCGCGCCGTACTCAGCATCGACTCTCATCTCGAGGTTCTTCTTTGTGGAGTCTGTTACGACTTCGCCGAGAAGCTCTGCGAACTTCGCAGCGTGCTCTGCTTCTTCAAAAGCAGCCTTTTCCCAGTACAGGCCGATCTCCGGATATCCTTCTCTGTGAGCGACTCTTGCCATTGCCAGGTACATGCCAACCTCTGAGCATTCGCCGTTGAAGTTGTCTCTGAGGCCCTGGATGATCTCTTCGTCAACGCCCTGCGCTACGCCTACTACGTGCTCAGCAGCCCATTCTCTTTCGCCTTCTTCTACCTTGTTGAATTTCTCTGCAGGAACGCCGCACTGAGGGCACTTTTCCGGTGGAGTGTCGCCTTCGTGGGTGTAACCGCATACTGTGCAAGTCCATTTCATAGTTTTATCCTCCTGATTAAAATTAATTTCCACTGTTGTTGATTATAACATAACAACGATCTTCTTACTCACTTTTTTTGCCTCTTAACTGAGTGATTTATATTATACTAATTTAGTCCAGATTAGTCAATCCTAATTTCATAGATTCCGGTCGGCGTAGGAGAAGATTTCTTCGATAATGCGCATGGCGGCCCAGCTGGTGATGTCGTTCACATCGAGAGGCGGGGCGACTTCCACGATATCCATGTCCCGCACCGGCAGATTTGCGAGGATGAACCGGACGAGTTTGATCAGCTCCCGCGAAGTGATCCCGCCGGATACAGGCGTTCCGGTTCCCGGTGCAAAAGCCGGATCGAGCACGTCGATATCCAGGGTGAAATAAATGTGGTCGTATCCCCGGAATTTCTCCGCGATCACTTCCGCGCATTCCTTCCATCCCATTTCGTCCACAGCACTGGCAGAAAGAACCGTGATCGCGGGTTCCTGCCGAATAATCGCAAGCTCTTCCGGTTCCGCTGCGCGGATGCCCAGAAACAATAAATCTTCCGGCGCGATGATATCATCGAGCGCGCGTTTTTCGGTGTTGGCGTGGGACCAGATGTGACCGTCGTAGCAGTCGCACAGGTCGAAGTGCGCGTCGAAATGAATGACGCCGATCTTCTCCCCTTTTCTGGCCTTTGCGAAAGCCTTGTGGAGTGGGATCGTAACGGAGTGATCGCCGCCGAGGAAGAGATGAAATTTGTTGTGGCTCATGAGCGCGAGCGCTTCCTGCTCCACGCGGGCGAAGCTCTCCTCCCACGTGCCGCTCATGTCCACATCCCCGTAATCATAGACGATCGGCTGGGTGTCGATGATATGCCAGTCATCGGTGGCGCACGGCATATAGACCTCGCCAAACTCACGCAGTTTCGCCGGCGCCTCCGCCGCGCCCGCTTCCTGGCTCGTGCCTCCGTCAAAGGGCACGCCAAGAATCAGCACCTTCGCTTTCTCCGGCGATGGAGCATTGATATCAAGCCATTTCTTCATAGGTTCCTCCGTTAAATCAAAAAACGTTCCTGATACTCTTCGAAGTATCTCGTAAAGGTTTCATCCTTCATCTTCTTGAGGCTGGACAGGTATTTATGCGTATCGAAGTTCTCGCTGCCCAGTTCGATCATACCGACAGCGATGTTGGAGCAGTGGTCGGAGATACGTTCGTAATTGGTGATGAGATCGTTGAATACGAATCCCTTTTCGAGGGCGCATTCCCCTCTCTGGAGCCGGTCGACATGATGGTTTTTCATCTCGTCGCACAGGTTGTCGATCAGTTCCTCCAGCGGCTCAACTCTGGCCGCCAGTTCCAGATCGCTGTTGACAAACGCGCTGGTCGCCAGGGAAACGACCTCAGTGATCGCCTCGCGCAGGACCGCGAGTTCGTGATTCGCCTCGTCCGAGAACCGGATCTCTTTCTCATGGATCTCCTGGGCGCACTCCGCGATGTTTCTGGCGTGGTCGGAAATACGTTCAAAGTCCGTGATGGAATGCAGGAACTCATAGACCTGCTCATTCTGTTTCTTGGTCAGCTCACGGGCGGAGATCTGTACAATGTAGGCGCCCAGCTTGTCTTCGTAAATGTCGACTTCCTTCTCCGCTTTCCGGACTTTCTGGAACCCTTCCTCGGAATAATCGTGCAGAAGATCAAAGGCATCCTGCAGACTCTGCTGTGTGAGATCGGCCATGGCGTCGATGGCCTGATGGCTCTGTTCCAGGGCCAGAGTCGGATGCTGGATAAATCTCTGCTCCAGGCGGGCGACCGGCTCCGGAAGCACTTCCTTCGGCTCGAGTTCTTCTTCCGGTCTGTCTTTGACGATCGTGCAGGCAATCGTCTCAAGAAGCCCTACGCAGGGGAAGAGCACAACAACGACCACAAACCGGAACAGCGTGTTCATAAGCGCCATCGTCACCGCCGTCATGGTCAGCGACATGATGGAAAACCCGAAGATCGCGTTGAGTATATAGAAAACAACGCCGCAGATCAACGCGCCGAAGACATCGATCAGAAGATGGACCAGCGCAGTCCTGACGCCGTTGATGTTCGCGCCCAGCGCACTGATCAGTACAGGAACCGCTCCGCCTACCGCGATCCCCAGAAGCATCGGGAACGCTTCCTGGAACTGCAGCACGCCTGTCATCGCCAGCGCCTGCAGAATACCGACTGCCGCTGCCGAGCTCTGAATCAGCGCAGTGAAGGCTATGCCGATCAGGATACCGAGCAGAGGATTGGCCATCGCGGACAGGAAGTGCAGAAACGAATCGGTTTCACAGAACGGTTTGACCGCATTGGTGATCGCCGTCATGCCGTACATGAGGATCGCGAATCCCATCAGGATCTCACCGACCTGATTCTTCGTCTGTGAATGCGTGAATTTGCGCAGATAGATTCCAATGACCGCAACGATCCCCGTGATCGTCGCCGTTGATAAAAGGGTGACCCATCCGCTTGCTCCCTGAATAGCCGAGAGGCAGACGATCCACCCTGTGATGCTTGTGCCGAGTATTGATCCGAGAATAATGCTGACCGCCTGCCGGAACTTCATCATCCCGGAATTGACGAAGCCGATTGTCATGATAGACGTAGCTGTGGAAGACTGTACCACGGCCGTTACGCCAACGCCCAGGAGCATGCCCTTGAACGCATTGCTTGTCAGATGGAACAAAAACAACTCCAACTTGTCGCCGGCAACCTTATTGAGCCCGTCTCCCATGAGAGTGATACCGAACAGGAACAACGCGATCCCGCCGAAAAACGCAATTATGCTTACTGCTAACATCCTATCTCCTCGCTGCACCTAAAACGTCAATAGTGGGTAGGCCACTTCCCACCCACTATAATATTAGCCTTTGGATAACAGTAAAGTCAATGTAAACTTACAGTAAGTTTTTGGTAAAGGACATGCGGCTCTACTCAGCCGTCTGATCCGGCTGATCCGGCTCGCCGTTCCCGCTTTGGCCGTCTTCTTTGGCGATCTCCGTCAGCGAGCTCGCAAGTCCTGCCAGCCCCTGGATCTCCGACGGAATGATGATTTTTGTACTCTGTCCGTCCGCCGCTTTTTCAAAAGCCTCCAGGCCTTTGAGGGTCAGGACTTCCTTGGTCGCGCCTGCCTGCGCGATCATGTGGATTCCTCTCGCCGTCGCCTCCTGCACCTTGAGGATCGCCTGCGCTTCACCCTCCGCTCTGCGGATGGCGGCTTCCTTTTCGGCTTCCGCTTCCAGTATCTTGGCTTCTTTATTACCCTCCGCGATCAGGACTGCGGATCTTTTCTCGCCTTCAGCCTGCAGGATCGCTTCTCTCTTTTCTCGCTCCGCTCTCATCTGCTTTTCCATGGCTGCCTGGATATCGCGCGGCGGGTTGATGTTCTTGACCTCGACACGGTTGATCTTGATGCCCCATGCGTCGGTCGCCTCATCCAGCACCAGCGTGATCTTCGAGTTGATCAGCTCACGGCTGGTCAGGGTCTCGTCCAGTTCCAGCTCGCCGATGATGTTACGCAGAGTCGTGGCGCTTAAGTTCTCGATGGCCGCCATGGGATTTTCCACGCCGTAGGTGAAAAGCTTCGGGTCCGTCACCTGGAAATACACAACGGTATCGATCTCAATGGTAACGTTGTCCTTCGTGATCACCGGCTGCGGCGGGAAGTCAATGACGTGCTCTTTCAGAGATACCTTCCTGGCCACCTTATCGATGAGCGGGATCTTGAAGTGCAGTCCCGTCTGCCAGGTCTGCATATATGTCCCCAGACGTTCTATTACAAACGCGTTCGCCTGCGGTACGATTCTGATGTTCGTCACGATCAGCAAAATCACAATAATAATGATGATGATAACTATAATGCTTGAAAACATTTCTTCTATCTCCTTTCGTCTAACCCTGATTTTTAACGCTTCTCTACGGTCAGCGTAACTCCCTGTATCTCTCTGACTGTCACCTGCATTCCTGCGGGGATTTCCTCCTCGCCTGCGCCCTTCGCCGTCCAGATCTTACCGTCCAGACGTACTCTTCCGGTCTGCCCCGGTTTGATTTCTTCTTCCACAATAGCGGTCTGACCGATCACGGTGTCGACATTGGTCTTCTGGATCTTCTGATCCAGCTTTTTCTTGAAGGGCCGCGTCGCGATGATCAGAATGACTGACACGATGATAAACACGATAACCTGCGCGAGGGGGCCTGCGCCCGCGATTGCCGTGATACAGCCGCCCAGCGCTCCTCCCGCGAAATAGATGGATGTCAGCCCCTGCGTGAAAATCTCGATCACAATAAATACGATGATTGCCGCAACCCAGATGATCGTCAGATTCCCTAATAATACTCCTGTCATTTCCCGCCTCCTTTTTATAGATCGTTTTTATGTTTTTCGAGGAGCTCATTCATCTCCTTCGTCGTCAGTAGTCCCGACTTGTGAAGGGTCCTGAGACTTTCCTGATATCCGGAATATCTCGTACCTTTCTGTATGTGCATGTCTTCGTGGGTACACTTGCCCTTACGTTTTTCCTTGAGGGTCCATTTGTCGATCACTTTATGCAGATCCTGCTGATTTGAGCGGAGGGCGGCAAACAGGTCTGATCCGGACGCGTCGCGATTGCCCGGACGTTTTCTCTGTCCTCCCTGCTGCCGGTTGCGGATCACCGCACGCACAACGAATGCCGCGATCACTATCATGACAACAGACATCAGGCTGGAAATGACATCATCAAATGAAATCCCGCTATCGTCATCCCAGTCATTATACTCGTCGGGGACTCCTTCGCTTCCGGTATCGCTTCCGCCTGACGAATCATCACCGCCGGCGGAATCCTCTCCCTGGACTCTGCTGTCGATCAGTTCCTTCGCGTAGGAGTACGCCTGCATGGATTCTCCGATCCGGTCGCATACTTTCTGATCGAACGGTTCTTCGAAGAGCAGCACCTCATGGACGCCGCCGTTGGGCGTGAAGTCGCAGGACAGATAAAGCAGGTACTTCCTGTCATCCACCTTCACGTTCTCGCGGATGACGTAAACGAACGCGTCCTCGCCTCTCAGATATTTCGAGCCGCTCCTGGTCCATCCGCCTGCGTCCGCAAATACCTCGTCAAACACGGTCTCGATGGCATCATCTCCGACCTCGTCCAAATACTCCTCGGCGCTTTCTTCCGTATCGCAATAGTAGTAAGAATCATCGTACGGTTCCGCGCAGATCCACATCTCGCCCCGCTTCTCACCGTCCTGATCCTTCAGTTCAAGAGCCTTGTAAACCAGCTCATCATCCTCGACCGCTTCCACGTCTTCGTCGATGTCGCCAACCTCCTCGGCTTGCCAGGATTCCGGCATCGAAAGGAACATTGTATCGTCCCGAAAAGCTTTGTACGTAAATTCCTCTTCCCCATAACAGAAGGAAACTGCCAGAAGCTGAAGCACAAGCAGAATCGCTGCCGTATATGCTGTAATGATTTTCGTATGTCGAGTCCTTCTCATATGCCTTTCCCCGATCGATGTCTGTTCTCCGATTAGTTACTGTACCCGTAAACGGTGCTGCTCCATGGGGAGTAATAGGTGCCAGTCTTTGTCTTCATATACGTCCGGATACGCGCATAGTATCTGGTCTTCCTCTTAAGCTTCTTGATTTTTTTCTTTGTCTTTTTATAGCCTTTGACGGTAACGGTCTTTTTGTTCTTTGTGAACTTCGTATTTGTGGCAAGCTGGATCTGATATCCGGTGATCCTCGCCTTTGACATCTTCTTCGCCTGTTTGCTCCAATAGACTGTCATCGTCTTTTTCGCCGGTTTATACTTCGTGAGTTTCGTTCCCCTCGGATTGATTTTGAAGTATACTGTTTTCTTCCCGGAATGTCTTATGCCTTTGCCGGTAATGACGACTTTAGCTTTGCCGACGCTTTTGTTGCTGTAATATCTGACCGTATAGTTTTTATTCTGTATAAGCTTTGCTCTGCCATATTTGACCGTAGGCACCGGTTTCAGCAGTTTGCCGGTGTACGTCTTCTTGGCAGCGATCTTTACGGACGCCTTGCGGATGCTCCGGACGGATTTGTCTATCACAAGGTTCGAGCCGGTAAACACCGGGCAGCCGTTGCCGTACTCCGGATCTTTTCCGGCCGGCCCCATATCCCTGCACAGCAATCCGAGGGCCGTCTTCACCTGGACTTTGGTGGAAAGGGAACTTTTATTCGCCATGAGCAGTGCCGCCGCTGCTGCTACGTGCGGCGCCGCGAAGGAGGTTCCGTCGCTTCCGTACATGACGCTTCCCGTACTTGAATTGTGCACGGCGACATTGATCTTGGTGCCGGGCGCCGCAAAGTCTACGCTATCTCCATAATTGGAATAGTTCGAGTCAAACACCCCGTTGTTGCCGGTGCTCCCCTCGGTAAGAGCGCTGACCGCGATCGTCTGCTTCGATACGGCAGGCCAGGTCATGAGCCAATCCATATCGTAACCATCGTTTCCTGCCGCGGCGATGATCGGGCCCCGAAACTTCTTCAGGTACGTATCCGCCTTTGCTGCAAAGGCTTTTGCGCTCGCCTCATCAAATCCATACGCCGGCAGCAGATTCATTCCCAAACTCATATTGACAACATCCGCTCCCTGCTTGCGGGCATATTCCAATCCGAGGATCATGTTCGCGAAGCTGCTGACTCCGTTAGAATTCAGGATCTTGACCGGAAGGATCCGGATATTCGACTCCGTACACTGGGTGATGATGCTGGTGACCGCCGTTCCGTGGCCATTGTCATCTGCCGGATTTTTATCCTTATTCACAAAATCGTATCCCTTATAGATCGTTCTGCCGTCATTGATCAGGATATGCGAGCGGTTGATTCCGCTGTCCAAAACGGCAATGGTCACATTGTCGCCATAGGTCTTGATGGCGGACGCAACATATTTGAATCCCATGTTCTTTGTGTTCCAGTAGAAACTCGCCATGTCTGTAGACATCGACTTCGCAGGGAGATCGATCAGCACATTCTCTTTGCCGTAACGCTCGCGCAGGCTCCGGTATGCCTTTGCGGTAGCTTCCTCGTTTTCATATGTGAGAAGGAGCATTCCCTCGTACGCTGTTCCTCGCACTGCCCCGAAGGTGTTGATCTCCTCGCCGACTGTATTCTCATCCACGATCAGGCGGCATGTCGCGAAGCTGGAAACGACTTCCGCGGTATCGCCATCCGTTCCCGCGACCGAGTACAGCTCCGTTTCCGCCGTCATCTCTTCGATCTGCTCCTCCCGCTGGGAATCTGACATTCCTTTCAGACCTGTTTCCGAATATTTCTCACCGTATATTTCCGCAAACCCATTGGCAACGGTTTCTTCGTTGCTGTCGGTGACTTTGCCATTGCCCAGATCGATCGTATAGAACGCCTCGTTATCCGCGGCCGGCGCTTCCTGCCCGGCCCGGACCGGGGAATCCGTTCTGACGATGTCAATGTCAGCGCCGGTGTCCGCTTCCTGCAACGGTTCCTCTATGGTTTCAGGCTGTACGGTTTCAGGCTGTTTGGGTTCTGTCGCTTCGGGCAGTTCTTCCACCGGTGTCTCTGCCTCGACGAGTTCGTCTGCTGCTTCCGGCGAAGCTTCTGCGGCGACGTCTTCCGGCAGCACTTCCGTTACCTCTGCGTCTGCCTCCTGTTCCTGCAGAGCGGCCGCCGTTTCTTCATCCGCACCCGCCGCGGAAGGCTCTTCTGCAAAAGCAATCACGCCGCTGCTGAGCGCCATCACGACTGTTAATATAATTGCAATCACTTGTCGGAACCGTGCCATAATAAACCCACCTTTCTTACCCCGTTTTATTGTATCATATTGCGCTCGAAAATAGGCACCGTATATCAGAATACGATGCCTTTGCTTTGATCTTGATTGAATTTATTTGGTCTTGACCTTTTTCTTTCCGCTCCATTTGGAGTAGTAGGTCTTCTTGCCGACGGTCTTATAGACCCGGTACTGTACATAATACTTCGTCTTCCGTTTCAGGCCTTTCACGGTCGCGCTGGTCTTGGTGATCCCTTGGACTCGGACGTACTTCGCATTTGTAAATTTCGAGCTCTTCGAAACCCGAACCTGGAACCCGGTGATGGCGCTTCTGTACTTGGTCTGCTGACTCTTGCTCATGGCGTACCATTTCACCTTGAGTTTCTTCTTGTACCGTTTCGGTTTTTTGATTTTTTTGACGAGAGGCGGGAGAATCTTATATGTGAGAATCTTTGTTCCTTTATACGGATCCACGCCTGTAACCTTCACCTGATAGGTTCCAACCGCCTTCCGGGTCTTCGGATAGGTCGTCCTGTAATCCACCTTCGGGAGGATCTTATTGGCTTTCTTCACGGTGACGGCCGGTGTTTTGGTCTTGCCGTTGAATGTATATGACACGGAGGACAGCTTCGCGCTATACATACTGAAGCTTCCGGTCATATAGCAGTAGACCCTCCTCAGATCTATGAGGCCATAGCCGAATTCATTGTCGCGGCCTGCTGCCCCTTTATCGATACATGTCTTCTTGAGGATCTCCATAAATCCGGTCCCGTTGACAGACTTATCCATGGATTTGACCATGGCCGCCATCGCCGCGACCTGCGGCGTGGAAGCCGACGTTCCTGTCAGTGTATAGTAACCCACCTTCGTGCCTCTCTTGGACGGAAGAATGATGCCCCTTCCGGGCGCCACAACATCGACGTATTTATTGTAGTTTGAGAAACCCGAACGGGCTCCATCGCTCTCGATCGAGCCGACGCTTACAACTGTGCTGAAACAAGCCGGATAATATACCGTGCCGTTGCCATCATTACCCGCGGCCGCGACCAGGATAATGCCTTTGGCTACCGCGTTCTTGCAGGCGTCTTCCATTGCCACGCTGTACTGCGGAACCCCAACGCTCATGTTGATTACGCTCGCGCCATGTGACGTGGCGTACTCAATGCCTTTGATGAGCCAGGAGATTTGACCCTCTTGCGCTGTCCTGAATACTTTGACCGGCATGATCTTCGCTTTCGGCATGATACCGGCAAGACCTCTCCCATTATTGTAGGATGCCGCAATAATGCCGGCCATACCAGTTCCGTGCCCATCCGGATCGGTCACATCGGTCGATTCCTCTACCGCGTTGTATCCGGTCGTAAACTGGGTGTTTTCAAAATCCGGATGATTTGTCATCACACCGGAGTCAATGACAGCGACAACTGCGCCTTTCCCGTACGCGCCTCTGTTCCAGACGTATGGTGCTTTGATCATGTCCAGATACCAACCGTAGTCCTCATAGTAAGGGTCGTTGATCACTGCTGTGCTGCCTGTGTCCATCAAGCTGACCTTGTAATTCGGTTCAATGTATTCGATCAGATCCGGATCAGCGACCGCGTCGATCGTTTCCAGAGAATCGGCAGTGTAGATCTCATTCTCAATTACCGCAGCGGCTTCTCCACTCTCCGGATCCTCCGCAAGTTCCTCGATGGCAGTTTCCATCTCTTTGACTTCCCGCTTCGTCGCGTCGTCTTCCAGCTTGTATATGAATCCGTCATAGTCACTGTCGCTCAGATCTTCCAGAGCTGCCGCGTCTCCGTTCTCATTATGCGCCGTCACCAGATCCTCCAATTCGGCTAACGTGCCGGCGTCCTCATCCGCAGCAAGCGCGCTATCCTGCTCCGACTGATCCTGAACCGTTTTCTCCGGTTCGGCCGCCGCATCTTCCGCGGACGCATTCTCTGTGTCTGTGCCTTCTTCTGTCTCCGCGACTGTCGCCTCTGCAGCTGTCGTCTTTGCAGTCACCGTATCTTCCGTCCCTGCGTTCTCTGCCGCTAAAGCGCCCGTTGGAACAAACATCGTGCTCATGACAAATACAACAGCCACAACCATGGCTATCAGCCGGCTGGATGTCTTTCTGACCGTCTTTTCGGATGTTGCTCTTTTCATGGCGTATCTCCTTCGCGAAAAATTGCACTTTAATTGTACACCAAAAGAGCTTTCGTAGTGTGAAAATTTAAAAATCTAAACAAACATTAATAATGCCGAATATAATGTCAGGCCGCTTGTTTTAGTTCTCTGTTTTCCCGGCTGCCTGAATGACATGCTTCATCAGAACAGCTGTCGTGACGCTTCCGACCCCGCCCGGGACCGGTGTGATCGCAGCTGCCTTCGGCTCCGCCGCGTCGAAATCCACATCGCCGCAGAGATTCCCTTCTTTATCCACGTTGATGCCAACATCGATGATGATCTGTTTTTCACCAAGAGTATCCGCACCGATCATCTTCGCGCGGCCGAGCGCTGTAACAACAATGTCCGCACCCTTTCCGGCCTCCGCAAAATCCTCGCTCCTCGTTCTGCTGTGGCAGACGGTGATCGTCGCGTGACGGGCCATGAGCATCATCGCGACCGGCTTGCCGATGACGAGACTGCGTCCAAAGACTGTCGCCTTCTTGCCTTTGAGCTCGACTCCATAGTGGTCCAGCATCTCCATGACCGCTTCCGCGGTGCACGGCGGATAGCCGATTCCTGTATCCATGAAGACACCTGCCATGGATCCTGACGTGATCCCGTCCATGTCCTTTTCCGGCGCCAGCGCCTCACAGACTGCTTTTTCGTTGATGTGCTTTGGCAGAGGGCGGAACATGAGCACCCCGTGGATGCCGCTGTCCTGATTGATCTTTTCGATTTCCGCAAGCAGCGCTTCCTCTGTCATGTCCTCCGGGAAGACGAACTGTCTGACCTGCACACCGGTTTTCTCTGCCCGCTTCAGCGCACCTCTCTCATAGGAAAGGTCCCCCGGCTTCTCCCCGAGCCGCACTATGGCCAGCGTGGGCGTGATGCCTTTGCTTGCGAGTTCTTCGAGCTCCTGCTTGTTTCTTTCGGTGATCGCCTTCGCGACCGGCGCGCCTTTGAATAATTCTGCCATTTCTTTCTTCTCCTCTGTCTCCGTCTTCTTTTTATTATAGGTTATTTCATGTTCTTCAGGAACGTCATTCTGTGGATCGGGCAAGTCCCGTGGGCGCGGATGCCCTCATAATGCGCCGCGGTTCCATAGCCTTTGTTTTTTTCAAAGGCATACCATGGGTACTTCTCCGCATATTGTACCATCATTCTGTCCCTTGTCACCTTGGCAACGATAGACGCGGCTGCGATTGCCAGAACCTTCGCGTCTCCTTTGATGACCGCGTGCTGGGGCACCTCCAGTCCCTCCAGCGTTACCGCGTCGATCAGCACGAAGTCGATGGATGCTGCACCTGCGGTTTTCTCCGCAAGCTGATGATCGCACGCCGCGATCCCCTCTTTCATGGCTCGTTTGGTCGCCTGCAGGATGTTGATCTCATCGATGACCTCATGGTCCGCCATGCCGATCCCGTACGCCACACAGCGCTCCAGGATCTGATCGTACAGCTCCTCTCGCCGCTTCTCGCTGAGCTTCTTGGAATCGTCCACGCCCAACACATTAAAATCCTCAGGCAAAATCACCGCCGCCGTAACGACCGGCCCTGCCAGAGGACCCCGGCCGACCTCATCTACGCCGGCGATACAGGTATAGCCCTTCGCGCGAAGCTCCGCTTCCGGCTCCTTCATCTCCGCCAGGCGCTGCTTTTGCTTTTCGATCCGTTCCTGTTTCGTCATCCTGTTCCTACTCCTCTTCTTCGCTTTCCTGCGGCCGGTTGCCTTTGCTTTCCTGCGGCCATTCGAGGGTGATGCGGCCGATCTTCGCCGCCCGGAATTCATCCAGAAGGAGCTTGCCGATCCGCTCGTAGTCGATGCGTTTGCCCGGCAGGATGCACCCTCGTTTCAGCGCCATCTGATGCATGTTCGCCAGCGCCGCGTCCGCCTCCGTCTCAATAGGATATCCGGTCTCCGGCGACTCATCGCCCTCCCCGAGCAGCTCCTCCAGCTTATACCGCTCACGCAAAAGCTCCGGATACCGTTCGGTCAAAACTTTGATGAGCTCCATGGCCAGGGTGGGCACGTCCAGGATCTCGTCTTTGATCGACCCGCAGAAGGCCAGGTTGATGCCCACGTTGGGGTCCTCGAATTTCGGCCACAGGATTCCGGGCGTATCCAGAAGCTGCATGCCGTTTTCCATCGTCAGCCATTGCTTGCCCTTCGTCACGCCGGGCCGGTCGCCGGTCTTCGCGGACTTTCTTCCGGTGAGGCGGTTGATCAGAGAGGACTTGCCGCAGTTGGGCACGCCGACGATCATCAGCCGGTAGGGCTTCATCGCGCTGCTGCCGCTCCGGGCGGCGGCCATCTTCTCCAGCATCGCAAACAGCGGCTTCGTCCCTTCGCCGGTCATGGAGTTCATAATCACCGCGCGGGAGCCTGCGCCGCCCGCCGTAGTCAGCCGTTCCTTCCAAAGCATGCTCGCTTCCGCGTCCGCCAGATCGCTCTTGTTGATGACGATGATCCGGGGTTTTGCGCTGACCAGTTCGTCGATGATCGGGTTTCTGCTCGAGACGGGAATGCGCGCGTCAACGACTTCGATGACCGCGTCGACCATCTTGAGATTGTTCTGTATAAGCTCCCGTGTTTTTTTCATGTGGCCGGGATACCAGTTGATGTTCTGTATCATATGTTTAGACCCTAATACAAAAGCGGGGAAACACCCCGCTTTTTTTCCGGTTTTCTGTCTGCCAATCAGTCTTTGCGGACTTTGATCTTAGCGGACTTACCTGTTCTCTGACGCATGTAGTGCAGTCTTGCTCTTCTGACCTTACCGCGTCTAACGACTTCGATCTTTTCAACGAGCGGTGAATGGATCGGGAATGTCTTCTCGACGCCAACACCGGAAGCGATTCTTCTGACTGTGAAAGTCTCGCCGATTCCGCCGCCCTGTCTCTTCAGTACGAAGCCTTCGAATATCTGAATTCTCTCTCTGTTTCCTTCTTTGATTTTAACGTGAACCTTTACGGTATCTCCAACGTTAAATGCAGGGATGTCAGACTTCATATATTCATTTGTTACTGAGCTTAATACGTCCATTGCTCTTCCTCCTTCCCTTCGGCATGTTCTTGGTGCCTTCCGCAGATACCGTGTCCGCGCTGCAAACCAGAGGACCACCCGTTATAATCATCGTTGTGTCTCGCGACACGCTCGTATATTATACATGAGGGTATTCCCGGTTTCAAGTCTTTTTTTCTTAGTATCACTTAACCGTTTCTGCCGGGTCGTTCCGGGTCGACATCCTCCTCGCCGGGCTCAGGACTCTGCGGTGTCCCACTTCTCCGGATGCCGGACGAGCCAGACGATGGTCAGGGTCGAGCCGACGGTGATGCAGCCGTAGATGATCGCGGCGATGATGGCGGCCTTCGGGCTGAGGCTGGAAATGCTGCTTCCCAGGACCGCGTACAGAATCAGCTCAGGCACGACCGTCAGAAAGCTGGCGGAGGCGTAGGGCAGGAATCCGGCGTGGGAGGCGCCCATATACATGCTCCCGACATCGAAATTCACGACCTTCATCATTCTCAGAAGCAGCGTGAAAAGAAAGGGCCGTTTCTCCTGGATGTGGAGGATCGCCTGGACCTTGGGATACTTCTCCGCAATGCTGCCCACCAGATCGCTTCCGAAAACGCGGCCCATGAAGTAGCCCTCGCTGATCATAATGCACAGACCAAGGGCGTTGACAAGTACCGCAACCGGCATGCTGAACAGGAGCCCCGATACAGTGTAAAGAATCCCCGAGAAGAATACGATCGACAGGGATTTCAGCGCAAAGAGCAAAAGCAGCACAATGGCTGCCAGAAATAAATTTGACGGCGTGTAGTGGATGATCATATCGACCGTGATCCGGTCTCTGCTCACGAAGATCGCGACGATCAGCACAGCCCACACCGCCATTGCTCCATATTTGATGATGTTCTGTATTGTTCCTCTGTTGTCAGGTGTCATATCTGTTCAGTATCCGGGATACAGTCGACTGGTTGACGCCCAGCGCTTCTGCTGCTTTTGCAGTCGTCTTATATACTTCGTAGGCCCGCCGGGTCAGCTGCTCCTCAAGCTGGTGCTTCGCCTCCTTCAGCGGGATGATGTCTTCGCAGTAGACGCTGCCTCTGCCTGTCTCCTTTTCGTCCGCCCCGTGGATCACATTGTAGATGGTATCGCCTTTGATGACAGGTCCGTCTGTCATCACATAGGCGCTCTCGATGACCTGATCCAGCTCGATGAGGTTGCCCGGCCACGCGTGTGAGGTCAGCTTGCCGAGGGCGTCCTTGTTGAGGATCTTTTTGAGCTTGTATTTCTCGTTGCACTTCGCCACATACTGGTTTGCCAGCAGCGGGATATCCTTGACTCTCTGCCGCAGCGGCGGAACCTGGATCGGAACGGTATTGAGCTTATAGTACAGCTCCTTCATGAACATTCCCGTCTCGCTCAAGGTCTTCAGATCCATGCCCGTCATCGCAATGATCCTGGCATTGGAGCGCACCCTGCGGCCTCCGCCGGCGCGGGTAAACTCACCGGTCACGATATACTCGAAGAGCTTTGACTGGATCTGCGGCGGCATGTAGCTGATGTTGTTGAGAGCCAGCGTGCCCGCGTCCGCCATATCCAGTTTGCCCTGGATCACAACTTCCGACTTGCCGTCCTCGGACCGGGTCTCCCGGCCGAAGATCTCCTGCTCCAGAAAATCCGGATCGGCGCTGATGCAGTTGACGGAGAAGAAATGCTCGTCCCTGCGCTTGCCGAAGTAATGGATGTATCTGGCCGCGTCGTGTTTACCGGTACCGGATTCGCCCGAAATCAGGATGGGCATATCAAGAGAAGCCACCATTTCCATGGCCGTCTTGACCTTGATGCTCGCCGGATCTTCCACCTCCACGTCGCTTGTTTTCTGCAACTGCCGCTTCAGCATATCGATTTCCTTCTCCTGCTCGTCCAGCGTCTGCAGAAGCTGGTTGACGACTTCAATGTCCTGGGATGTCGTGATGACCATCTCGATGTTGCCGTCTTCGTCGAAGATGGGAACGCCGGTCGCGACCACCTGCTTATTGTGCTTCAGGTTTTGCAGAAGACTGACCGTCTTCTTCTCTTCCAGCACGCGAAGGGTGCTGCTCTCTCTGAAATAGCCCTCATCGATCAGCTCGCTGACATTCCGCCCGACGAGATTATCCACCTCCAGCTCATTGATGGCGATGGAGGCCGGATTGACGAAGAGTACATTTCCTTCGCCGTCACTGACGAAAATCTCGACGCCCAGATTCTCTACTATGGTTTTGTAGATATTCTCATCCGTTTTGTTACTCATGCTGCTTTTCTTCTTGCTATTCACTGTTACTGCTTCGCTTGCGCTGATTTACCGCCGTTCAGATCGAAGTCCGAATCCAGGAAGCCCTCCCGGGCAAGCATGGCCTTGATGACCTCGATGTCGGCAATCGTATCTTCGCTTTCTCTTTCGTAAATGCTTTCTTCTATGTTTGCAAAGGCCTCCGCGCAGATTCCGAGGGTTTCCTTGATCTTCCCCATCGCCTCCGGCGAGCCGTCGTTCTTACGGTACTTTTCGATTAGATCCAGTGTCCGCGGCAGATACGTCTCGTTGAACTTTCTGACGATCTCCATTCTTGCCAGCTCCGGCTTCTCTTTGAGCTTCTTCTCGATCTTGCCGATGGAGCCGGACATTTCAAACAGGTAGTCTCTGACCTGTTCGTCTTCGATCTCCAGAACGGCCTTGCGGATCGCTCTGATGCTGTCGCTCTCGGACTTGATCTTCTGCTGGGTCTTCCGGCGCTTGATCGCCTCATCCAGCGGCTCAAGCGGTTTGCCGGTGCCGAAATCCGTCATGACGAGAAGGTCGTTGGCCTTGTCGATGTACGCGCCCAGATCTTCCTTCGGACCGATGAGGAATTTCCGATCGATCATATCCTGCAGGTCCTTGATGACCTTTTCCTTCGGATAGCCTGTGTTCTCGGAAATGTACTCCAGGGAGGTGTTTCCCTGCCAGTTGATCAGAGCTTCGTACTTGCCCCATTTGGTCTGTCTGCTCTTCTGCACATTGTGCAGGACGACAGCCAACCCGGCCAGAAGCGCTATGATGATCCCGTAGATGATGGCATCTACCGGTGAATGGGCCCCGATTGCCGAGATCCCTGTCAGCACCGCCGCCGCGCAGGATGCGTATTTCCCGATTTTCAGTCCCAGGCAATTCCTGGCGTTTCGGATCTTCCTGAGTTCGTCCTGTGTCAGTCTCTTCGCGCCCGGATCTTCTCTTCTTCTGTTATCGAATGCCATGTTTCGTTCTCCTGATCCTGCCTTATACCTTCATCGATCCTGCCTGCGTCAGTCTCTGCTTCAGCTGGTTCTCAATGTTGGTCAGCTCGAGTTCCGCGTTTCTGCGTTTTTCTCTTCCTTCGTCCTGGATCCGGATCAGATCGTCCAGCGTCGCGATCAGCTCTTCGTTGGTGTGCTGCAGCGTTTCGATATCCACAACGCCCCGCTCATTTTCTGTCGCGATCTCGACAGTGGACTGATGCAGCATCTCGGCGTTTTCGCTCAGGATCTCATTGGTAGCGTTGGTGACCGCCTGCTGTGCTTTGATTGCTTCCTTCGAGTGGGCCATGCCCAGCGCGATGACCATCTGGTTCTTCCAAAGCGGCAGGGTATTCACAAGCGTCGAGTTGATCTTATCGGAAAGGATCACCGCGTTGGTCTGCACCAGACGGATCTGCGGCGCGTTCTGCAGGCAGATCGCTCTGGTCAGCTCCAGATCGTACAGCTTCTTCTCGAAGCGTTCGCACAAAGCCGCGAAATCATTCGCTTCCTGCGCATCCTCTGCCAGACCGGACTCGGCGGCCTTTGCTTTAAGGGCCGGGAGTTCTTCCTTGTACGCCTTGTCCAGCGCGATGCGGCCGGCGGCAATGTACATGGTCAGTTCCTTGAAGTAGGCTTTGTTGTTCTCGAAGAGTCTCTCCTGCACTGCAACGTCCTTCAGCAAAGTCTCCTGATGCTTTTCCAGAACCTTCGTGATGGACTCGATATTGCTCTCTACCTTACTGTAGTGCGCCTTGATTTTCTCGGCCTTGTTCTCTCCTCTTTTGAAGAAGGAAAAAATGCCCTTGCTCTCGTCCGGATCCGCTTTCAGATCCGCTACGAGGGTGCTGAGCGTTTCACCGATCTGATCCATATCTCTGGCGCGCACCTGTTCCAGCGCCTGCTCCGAAAAATCGGACAGTCTCTTCTGCGCCCCTGCGCCGTACGTAATGATGATATTGGAATCGTGCAGATCGATCTTCTCCGAAAAATCATTGATCTGCTTCATTTCATCTTCCGTGAAGGATTTCAGTCGGAATTCTTCCACTTCCTGCGGTTTGATCTCGGGCATTGCCGGATCCTTGATCTCTTCCATGGTTTCCAGTGACAATACCGGTTTGATCACTTCCAGTTCCGGCGCCTCCTGCGCTGCCGCTGCTGTCTGCATTTCCTGAACTTCTGCCATTTCGTTCCTCCTTAATTTATACTGCAATCTTACTTAACATCGAAATCCGACCCAAGCAGGCCTTCTCTCTCAAAGGTCTGCTTCAGCACTTCTATATCGATCAGCGTGTCTTCGTCTTCACGCTTATAGACTTTGTCTACAATGCCCTTGTACGCAACGGCGCAGGTGTTCAGGATGCCTTTGATCTCCAGCATCGCTTCGGGACCCGCGTCCTGGGTGGTGAGCTTTTCGACCAGTTCCATGGTCTTCGGCAGGTAGATCTCCCGCAGCTGCCGGACGCTGTCCGAATCTTTGAGTTCGGGCTTGCGGTCGATCTTGCGGTTGATCTTCCGGACGGAGCTTTCGATGCTCCGGAGGGAATCCGCCACATCCGGATCCGAAACTTCCGCGGCCGCTTTGCCGATGGCGTCGGCGTATTCGTCCTTGCGGCGTTCCTTCTTCGCCGCTTCCGCAGCAGCCGCTGCCGCCTCCGCCGCTGCCTCCGCCTGCTGCTCTTTGACCGTCTTCTCGACCGGTTCCTTGGGCTGTCCGTTCCGCATCATGACAAGGATGTCATACTCGCCGTGGATATAGGCGCCTACATTTCCGTTCTCATCCCGGATGAATCCTTCGTTGATCATCTGCTGGATGTCCTTTCGCACCTGCTCGATGGAAAGCCCCATTTTTTCGGCGATCATATCCAGCGGCGTGTTGCCGTTCTGGTTGATCAGCACATCGTACTTGTTCCACTTTTCCACATTCTTTTTGGTGCTCCAGATGAGCCACGCGCCAAGGCATGTCAGCGCCACAGGCAGGAAGCAATCCTGCAGACCCTCCGTAAGGGAGGTGTGGAACATCTGCACTGCGTCAATCAGATTCAGCACGCCGACGACCAGCAGGACCCATCCCCAGATCGTTCTGGTCCGTCCGTTTCGTTTGTTCCTGATTTTCTTTTCCGCTTTCAATTGCTCGCTGCTGTACATTGTGCCCTCCTGGCTTTGCGATTATATTTTATCTATTTGCGGTACGCATTTCAATGACTGAATGAGAGCCTCCTTTTCCTCGCGGCTCAGGTGTTTGATGTGCCATTCCCGGCTCATGGCTTCCTGCTTCGTTTCAAAGGTCTCATAGTACACGAGCTCGACCGGCCTTCTGGTCCGTGTGTATTTGCTGCCTTTGCCTTCGTTGTGGCTGGCGAGACGTTTCTTCAGATTGTTGGTCCACCCGGTGTACAGGGTGCCGTCGCTGCACCGCAGGATATACGCGTAATTCTCCTGACTGTTCGTGCCCATTACTCGTCGTCCGCTTCCTCGTCCGGTTCGTCGTCCGCATCGTCTAAGTCATCCACATCGTCGTCCACGTACAGCTCCAGCACATCGGGTCTGGCGTAGTGGCCGCACACATCATGCTCCATCTTGCTGGCAGGAACCTTCTGCATATCCAGATCCGCGTAGATGACCGCCTCCTCATCCCAGACGCAGTCGCTGACCAGATGCCCGAAGGGATCGATCACGCAGCTTCCGCCGCGGCAGGGGATCTGGGGCAGGTCCTCCAGTGCCGCGTACTCATTGAGGTCCTCCGGATAGGAGGCCTTTGTAATAAGCATGTCGCAGTTGATGAAGTAGCAGTGCCCCTCGATGGCGATGTGCCGGATGGTGTTTTGCCACTCTTCGTTATCATTGGTATTAGGCGATATGTAGAGGGAGATCCCCTTTTCGTACAGCGCCACCCGCGCCAGGGGCATGTAGCTCTCCCAGCAAATCAGGTTCCCCATAGGTCCCCAGGGCGTATCCATCACCGGGAAATAGTCCCGGTTCGCGTCTCCCCAGATGACCCTCTCGCTTCCCGTCGGTTTGAGCTTCCTGTGGTTCTTCGTCTCTCCATCCGGCGAGATCATCATGTTGGAGTTGTACAGGGTGCCGTTTACCGCGTCGCGCTCGGAATAGCCGATGCTGACATAGACGCCCGCCTCCTCCGCGGCGCGGACGATCTTCTGCATGTCGGCGCCGTCCGCCAGAATGGAATTGTCATAGTACCGTTTCCAGTCGCTGCGTCCCGCCTCGCTTCTGCTGCCGGTCCGAAATCCGAAGTTCATGCCGAAGGGATATCCCGGCACAAACAGCTCCGGAAATACGATCAGCTCCGCGCCGCCTTCCGCGCATTCTTCGATATACCGAATCGCCTTCGCGATGCAGGCGTCTTTATCGAACATGACCGGCTCCGCCTGCACGACCGCGATCCGGCACTTATCTTTTAATTCTCTCATGCAAAAGCCCCCTATTCCGTCTTATCATTTTCAGTCGCGTCGTCTTCGGCCGGCTCGTCTTCAGCCGGCTCGTCCTTCGTGTACTCGTCGTACTCGTCCAGTCCGCCCTTCTGAACTGCCTTTGCCAGGACCGCAATCACAGCAGCCGCGCACATGAGCAGCCCGGCCTTGCCGGCTGCGTCTCTGACTTTATCGACCGCGCCCTTGCCGTCCTGCATTTTGATGGTCTGGTTGCCCTTCTGGGTCCAGTCTGTCACGTCTCTCTTTCCCATGCTTCATTCCCTCCTGTTTTTTCTGTTGTTTTGATTTGTTTCAATTATATCTCTTTTTTATGCAAAATTACATAGTAATTTATGTTTTCTCGCCCGCACAGCAAAAACAGCAATGGAAATCGCCCGAGATGCTGGCTAGGCACCCCGGGCGATTTCACCCAAGCGATCTATGTTTTCAATCACAGACTGGAACAGCTTGTGAATTGTTACCCCTTTATCATATACTGCCGGATTGTTTCAAACAGACGGTCCACAAGAACCGGCTTTTCTGTGAACGCGTTCATGCCCGCTTCAAGTGCGGCTTTGCGGTCTATCTCAGAGACATTCGAGGTCAGCGCCACGATCGGGATCTCCGCTTTCTTCCTGCTGGGAAGACTGCGGATCCTTCGTGTTGTTTCCAGACCGTCCATCTCCGGCATTTCCAGATCCATCAGGATCAGATCATAATATCCTGCCGGCCGCTTCTCGATCTTCCGCAGACATATCCTTCCGTTTTCCGCAAACTCCGTGATTGCTCCCGTCTGCTTCAGGATCTCTCCCGCGATTTCACGGTTGACCTCCATATCTTCCGCTACCAGAATCCGCTTGCCGGTGAAATCCGCCGTCTGCGGTTTTTCCTGCCCGGAATCGATCCTGGTCTGAATATAATTTTCCGCCTCTTCCGTGGGCGACTGCCGCGTGTCGCCCAGTCGCATCATCATGTATTCGCAGGACACTTTGATACCGTCCAAATACCTCTGCAGCATTTCCGGATCATCGTGATTGTTTCTTATGATCTCACAAAATCCCATAATAATATGGATCGGCATTCGGATATCCCTGGATAGCTCAAAGGACTGCAGCAGTTTCGGCGGGCGGTATTCGTCCTGGCATTCCCGCAGCAACTCATCCACCGTCGTCCCAAGCTCATCCGCGAGTTTCGGAAACAGGGCGATATCCGGATAGGAAAGATCTCTCTCCCATTTTGAAACCGCTTTGTCCGTGATGCCGAGATGATCTGCAAGCTGCGCCTGCGTCATGTTGTTCTGCTTCCGTAAAATACGAACACAGGATCCTAGTGTCGCGTGTTTCATCTTTTCCGTCCTCCCTTCTCCGTCGACCCGCATTCAAATTACCACACCAACGCCCTGTCGCGCAATCGACTGGTAGTTTATACGCAAATGCAAAAGCAAAAAGGCTCTGACCGAATCCTGATCAGAGTCCCCCTCGTTGTCACATGGTGCGCCTGACAGGACTTGAACCTGCATGCTTTCGCACTGGAACCTAAATCCAGCGTGTCTGCCAATTCCACCACAGGCGCACGAAAGGCTGAGCCGATACACAGCCTTGTGTATTATATCATATGCTCGCCCTCCTTGCGCGCATAAATTAGCGCTTGCGGACTTTGATATCGGAACCCAGCATGCCTCCGCGCTTGATGATATCATTGCCGAATTTTTTTCGCAGCGCGTCCACGGCTGCGTCCGCCTTGTGATCCCGTTCGTCCTCCGCCTTGCCGGAGATGGCGTCGAACAGCGTCAGCTGCTCCTGCCCGTCCCGGTCGATCTGCGTCATCGCAAGCCCGATCAGCCGCAGCCCGGTATGACCATCCCAAAGATTCCGGAAGAGTTCCTTCGCCGTTTCGTAGGTTTTGCTCGTGCCGTCAGTGGGCGCGTCCAGCATACGCTGATGAGAGTGCTTCTTCATGTCGTTTCCGCGGATGGTCACGGAAATGCAGGAGGCCTTCACCCCGTCCCGCCGCACTCTGGCCGCCACATTATCCGCCAGATGCAAAAGCACTTTCTCTCCCATTTCCCACGTTGTGATGTTGTCGTCGAAGGTGATCTCATTGCTGTATCCCTTCGGTGCGTCCGCCTCGGCCGTCACCGGAGAGTCGTCGATCCCGTTGGCGAACCGCCAGAGCTGGCTGCCGGCTTTGTTCCCCAGGATCGCCTTGATCGAGGCCTGGTCTGCCTTTGCAAGGGCTCCAATCGTATCGATGTGGAGCCGGGTGAGTTTGTCCGCCGACGCCTTGCCGCACAGGAACAGCTCGCCCACCGGAAGGGGCCACATCTTCGCCTCGATCTCCTCCGGAAAGAGCGTGTGCACCTTGTCCGGCTTTTCAAAATCACTGGCCATCTTGGCCAGCAGCTTGTTGGATGAGATCCCCACGTTGACGGTAAATCCCAGTTCCCTTTTGATCCGATCTTTGATGATGTGGGCTGCCTTGACCGGATCCGGATACATGCGTCCCATCCCGGTCATGTCCAGAAAGCACTCGTCGATGGAAAACGATTCCACCACCGGCGAGTACTCCCGCAGGATCTTCTTGAAGGCGCGGGACATTTCCGAATACAGCGTGAAATCCGACGGTGCGATCACAAGTCCGGGGCATTTGCGGATGGCCGCCGAAACCGGCTCGCCGGTCACGATGCCGAACTTCTTCGCCGGCCCGGACTTGGCCAGCACGATCGATGTCCTTCTGGAAGGATCGCCCCCGATGATGGCCGGGATCTCCCGCAGATCCGGCTCCCCCGCGTGGGCAGCGAACGGATCCCGCTCGGCGTCGCGTTTTCGCCGCGCCGCCTCCCAGGAGAGATAGGCGCTATTTACATCTATATGGAATATGGTTCTCATGTTTTGTTCCACTCTTTGAGAAAAAATCTTATTCGGTTTCATACCGTTTCTCTAGATATACCTGCATTTCTGCCTTTGCGTCGAACTCTTTGACCGGTTTTCTCAGCATTTAAATTCTGTTTGCTGCTTTTGCCTTAATGCTCTGCTGTTCCAGATACTTGAGCGACGCCGGCCAAATGGAATTGGGTTTCTCTTCGGTGTAGTTGCTCTCGAGCATTTCCTTGTGGGACAGGAAATCCGGATGGTCGAAATACTTCGCGTCCTTCGGACAGCTTGTAACGCATGCTTGGCATTTGATGCAGATCCCGGGCACATTCGTCACATCCTCCGGATCGATGGAGCCCATCGAGCATACGCGCGCGCAGATTCCGCAGTGGATGCACCGATCCGGATCGGTCAGCGGTTTCGCCTTCAGAAAGACGGCCGGCTCACCATCCATCCGCAGCGGGCGGTAATAGGGTCCCGGCGGCGTATTGCCGGCAACTTCCGGCTCCGCAAGGTCCTCCACACATCCTGCTTTCGCGGCGCATTCCCAAAGGCCACGGGCGAGGTCAACCGCCTCTGCCAAGTCCTCTTCCCGGGGGCGACCATGTGACAGCGCCGTCGCAAACGCGTGCTGCGTTGCAAAAGCCCCCGCCGCGGCAGGCTTAAATCCTGTATTCCTCTGCTCGTAAACCAGCTCCGAAAGCCCGTCGTCAAAGGCGCGGTTCCCGTAGCATACAAAGGGCAGCGACAGGGTATCATCCCCTTTCAGATTTTCCTGCACAAAGGGCAGGATCTTATTGGGCAGCCGCCCTGCGTAGACGGGAAGTCCGATGATCAGCAGATCGTCCCGGCCGAAGGTGTACTGCTTGCTGCGGGCCTGCGGCCCGGTGAAGTCGATCGTCTCAACCGGAAGTCCTGCTTCCTCTCCGATTTCCCTTGCCATCGCGTCCGCGATCTTTTTCACATTCCCTGTCGGGCTGAAATATGCTGCTATAATCCGTCTGATCTCCATAGTTTGCCTCCTGACGTCTTTCTTTCTCATCTCTTTTATTATAGACCAATGCCGCGCAATCGCAAATGCCGGAACATTTTTCTGACCGTGGCGAGGCGGGCGGAAGTTGTTGCTCTGTCTCCTGATATAGCTTAGCTGTTATTGACAGATCTCCGCTATTTCAGACTGTTTGTCAACAGAGTGTCCGCATCACCGTAGATTACGGGTCGAGCCGCACGAATCTGTTGACAGAATTCCTGTTATTAAGACTATCCGTCAAGAGCTTTTGCATTTAACGGCTCCGGCGGAACAGTGTACTTCATCAGTTCACGTTCTATTGCTATCCAGTTGCCAAATCTTTTGACAGATGGTATCAAATCTCGAAAATCTGTCAAACGATTTCGTGATTTCAGCTTGTTTCTTTCTTTTGTTGTAAGTATCTTTTGACCGTTAGTATTGATATTCTGGATTATGTCAAAAGCACCGGCAGTGTTCCCGAACGCAAGTGGGGAAACTGCCTTGAGGTTGACATTCAACAACGCGAGGTTTACAATCAACGATGGTTGTTCAATATAATTAGGATACGGGGTAAATCAATATGAGTGAAACATGGAATCTGCATCAGCTTGCTGATGAAATCATAAACGGAAGACGGCTTACCAGAGAGGACGATCTGCAGCAGTTCATCACCTGCGATCTGGACACGCTCTGCGAAGAAGCGGACCGGATCCGCGCCGCGCTCTGCGGCAGCAAGGTCGATCTGTGCACGATCATCAACGGCAAGGCCGGCCGCTGCAGTGAGGACTGCAAATTCTGCGCGCAATCAGCGCACAATCATTCCAACTGTGATGTCTATAGTTTTCTGGATAAAGAAGTGATCCTCGCCGAGGCAAAAGCAAACCAGGCGGAAGGCGTGGACCGTTTTTCGATCGTAACGGCGGCAAGGACCCTGAAGGGGGACGACTTTGAGAAGGCCATCGAGGCTTTCCGGCTTTTGCATGAAGAATGTGAATTGGATCTGTGCGCGTCGATGGGGCTTTTGAGCCGCGAGCAACTGCAGCGTCTCTTTGATTGCGGCGTCACCAGCTACCACGAAAATATCGAGACCTCAAAGCGCAATTTCCCGAATATCTGCACGACCCACACGTATGAAGATAAAATCGAAACCATCCGCACCGCGCAGGAAGTCGGGCTTTGCGTGTGCTCCGGCGGGATCATCGGGATGGGAGAGACCTGGGAAGACCGCATCGATATGGCCATCAGTCTGGCGGAACTGGGGATCCTGTCGATCCCGATCAACGCGCTGATGCCGATCAGCGGCACGCCGCTGGAGAATCTGCCCCAGCTGACGGAAGATGACATCCTCCGCACGGTTGCCTTCTTCCGCTTTATCAATCCGACCGCGAATGTCAGACTGGCCGCGGGCAGAGGCCTGTGTGAAGGAGATGGGCAGAGGGCGTTCTGCTCCGGCGCCAGCGCCACCATCACCGGGAATATGCTGACTACTTCCGGCTCGACCATCGCCAGCGACCGCCGGATGCTGACATCGCTGGGACGCGAGGTCGTGACCGAGTACGGCGACGCAAAAACTAACTGCGGCGGGCATTAAGCCCGCCGTTTTTTTCTGGTTCATTTGTTCCAGGTTTTGTTTCCCGCTGCGTTTCCGCTGCGTTCGTGGTTGACCCGCACCTCGTTAGTGGGTAAACCCGTACTTTCCTGTCTTATGCTCATTGGTCAGAACGTGAGCGTCTTTCAGTTCGACCAGACACTGCTGGAAGTCCTTGATGAATGCTTCCGCCAGATTGTAGGTCAGGTCCGCTCTGCAGACGATACGCTGCACAGTCACTTCACCTGCGCCGTCCGGAAGCGGATAGGACGGAACCTGCCAGCCGAACATGCGAAGCCTGTCGGAAAGGTCATAGAGATTCCATACGACTTCCTTACCATCCCAGTACTTCGCGCCGTTCTTCAGCTTGTAGGCTACGATCGGCATACGGGAGCCTCTGTTGTACAGCTCGAACATCCCCGTTTCCTCGATCCACTCGCCGATGACGGTGGCGATTTCCTGTGTCTTCAGATGGATCTGGGCGTAACCCTGACGGCCGAACCGCAGGAAGTTATAGTACTGTCCCACGATCTGGCTGGCGCTTCTGGAGAAGTTGATCGCCATGGTCGGCATTTCTCCGCCCAGATAGCTGACGCGGAAGATCAGTTCCTCCGGCAGATATTTCTTGTCCCTCCAGACGACCCAGCCAACGCCCGGGAAGGTCAGGCCGTATTTGTGTCCAGAGGTTGAGATCGAAACGACATTGTCCAGTCGGAAATCCCACAGGAGCTCCGGCTCTGTGAACGGCGCGAACATGCCGCCGCTGGCGCCGTCGATGTGGATGACCAGCTCCGGAAGATTCGGATGATTCTTGTTGTATTCCGCGACCAGCTTATCCAGACTCTCGATGTCATCATACTCGCCGGTGTAAGTCGTTCCCAGGATCGCCGCGATGCCGATGGTATATTCGTCTACGTAATCCATGACCGTATTCAGGTCCAACGTCATGTTGTTCTTCGTGACCGGGACGACGCGCAGTTCCACATCCCAGTAGGCGCAGAACTTCTCCCAGCAGACCTGATAGGCCGAGCTCATGATCAGGTTCGGTTTCTTGACGCGCACATTCACGCCCATCCGAATGGCCTGGTTCCTCCAGCGGAACTTCATGGCCATGCCCGCCAGCATGCAGGCTTCGCTGCTTCCTACGGTCGAGGTCCCCAGATACTCCGATCCTTTCGGCGCGTTCCACAGGTTCGCCAGAATGTTGACGCACCGGTTTTCGAGCTCCGCTGTCTGCGGATATTCGGACTTGTCGATGGCGTTCTTGTTCAGTGTTTCGCTCATCAGCTCGATTGCCTGCGGCTCCATGTATGTCTGACAGAAGGTGGCCATGTTCAGACGCGAATTTCCCTCATCCAGCAGCTGATTCTCGATCAGCGCTTTGGCAGCGTCCGGATCGATCGATTCCTCGTTCAGGCTGTACTTCGGTATGATCGAACCCTCTTCTTTGTTGCCGTACCCAAAAGCCATACTTCTCAGTTTTTCTTTGTTTTTTTCTCCGTAAAGCACAATACTCCTCCGTTTCGTGCGTTTTGTTTCATACGTTTTGTTTAAACGTTTCAATACATTCCGCAAAACATTTTACGCCTGTTCACCTCAATCGTCCACAGCGATTTCTTCCTCAAATGTACAGGAATTGTATTTTTCCGTTGAGTGTCCGGTCGCTCTCGTTTACACTTGATTCATGAAACGAAAAGTACTGACAATTATCATTTCTTTAATGACGCTGGTTTTTCTGGGACTGAGCTACGGCGCTGCGCCGCCGACCAGTTCAACAGCTGTTGCCAGGACCTTTGGCAACCGCTACTTCTCCGCGAACTTCGGACTCAACAGTTCGCAGCTCATCTTCGCGGCATTCATCGGACCGTACCTGGGCGGCGTGCTCTACACACACACCGGCTCTTATGCTCTCACCTTCAGCTGCTTCATCCCCTTCGGCATCCTGGCGATCATTTTCGCGCTGATCATGGGGCGAAGACAGCGCGCGTAACAAAAGAGCGGAACCTTCGTCCCGCCCTGCATGTCTGTTTATTTCTGTCTCCTCTCCATAACTAGCTGCGCATCTATAGCTTCCCGGCCAGCGGTTATCTAGTTGTCATAATCGCAAAACGCGGTAGCATTTCCTTCCTTCAGCGAGATCGTCATCTGCGTCGCGCCGAAGCCGGCGGTTCCGTCGTAATCGGCGTTGCCGTACATGAAGTCGATGGTGGATTCTTCACCGGCTGCCCCGCCGAAATAGCCTGTGCCGTCTGCGAACCGGAACTTCAGGAAGACCGTCTGTCCGGCTTTGATCCTGAGCCCCTCTGAAGGAATGGGCTGCCAGGTTTTGTTGTCTTTGCTGCAGGCTGTGAGGGCGATCGTCTGATTTCCGTAGTCTTTCGCAGTGGTTCGGAACGAATAGATCGGCTCTTCCTCGTGATAGACGCCGGCCAAAGTCAGGACGCCGTTGTACCGGTCGCTGTCCAGCCGGACCGTGAAGTCCTCCGTCAATCCCGCCGGGGTTATCGCACTGGCGGTGTACCGGCCCTTGAAGTTTGTGGTCTCCATCTCCAGCACATCCGAATACGGGGAGTACTTCTGCCCGCCGAATCTCCACACATAGGTTCTGACCCGATACTCGTACGTCTTTCCCGGTTCGACGGTAGCGTCCACGTATGTTCCGCCGCACTCGCCCCATCCTTCTTCCGCCTTGCGGACTTTCACCTGCTGCCAGCCGGCCTCGCCCTTCGCCCTGCGGTATACTTCAACGCCGTAGGGTATGACGCCGTCCGTGTACTGCACATACAGGTAGAGGGTGCTTTTGCTGTTGCTGAAATTCTCCCCATAGCCGCCGTTGATCAGCTCCGGCTGCTGCAGTCCCGGGCACTGGTAATACGTGGCGTTCGGCTTAAAGGAATCGCAGACCAGTTCCGCCTTGCCGCCGGTCTTCCGATACCCGCGGACGACATAGTTATAGTAGACGCCCTCTTGAACGAACCGGTCCGTCCAGGTGCCTTTGGCGCCGGAGACCTTCGCCACCCGCCGGAACTGCGACATGGGAACCGGCTCGATGTCGTAGATGTCCTTCACCCGATATTCCGTTCGGTAGATCAGGTAATAAGAGACCTTCTGCCGGGGCTTCTTCCATGTCACCCGGATGCTGTCCATGGCGGGCGTTAGTGTATAGCTCTGCTTCTTACCCTTCTCTGCTGCAAAAGCAATACTTGCCGGGCTGACCGGCAGCACTGACACTGCGCCAATAAAAAATACGACTATCAGACCAATGAATGCCATGCTCATTCTGCCGTTACTGTGCTGTCTCATCGTTTCGCCTCCTCTGTCTGCCAGTCGTATATCTATTATTCCATCTTTCAGTTTGGTTTGTCAAAAGTTTGGTTTGTCAAAGGCGCGGGTGCTTCACTCCATCAGAGCTTCCCGCCATGCCGCTTTGAGCCGCTCCAGCGACCAAGCCGCGTTGGCCGGACTGGTCGAAGGCAGCTTCCGGGCTGGGATCTGTGTCCGCGGAAGCTGGTACTGATCATAGATCTTTTTCGACAGTGCGCCGTTGCACAGGATCGTTCGGATCTGCGTCTGCTCCAGCAGCCGCGGAATGTCCGTGGGCACAGCGTTCTTCACGCTGCTGTCCGACGCGCCGACGATATCGCACTCCTCGATCGCGTCCCAAAGCGCCAGATCCTGCGACAGCACGAGCGCTTTTTTCTCCGCAGTCGTCTCGGGCAAAGGCACCCCATACAGGTCTGCGAGCATCTGCCAGAACCGGTTTCTAGGATGACCATAGTAGAATCCCACCTCCCGGCTTGCCGGAGATGGGATCGATCCCAGGATCAGGATCCGGGAGTGTTCGTTATATAATGGTCCGAAGGTGTGGACCACATGCTGGTAGTGTTGCTTTTGCATAACTTGTCCTTCTGCCTCGCCCGCGGACGAACAGTACAAACACCAAACGGTGTATCAAGGGTTGCGGCGATTGCCTTTTGTACTTTGTTGGTCCGCTCATCTGGAAAGTACAAACGCGAAACGGTGTATCAAGGGCTGCAGCGATCGTCTTTTGTACTTTGCTGGTCCGAGCGTCTGGAAAGTACAAACGCGAAACGGTGTATCAAGGGCTGCGGCGATCGTCTTTTGTACTTTGCTGGTCCGAGAATCTGGAAAGTACAAACGCGAAACGGTGTATCAAGGGCTGCAGCGATCGCCTTTTGTACTTCCACCTCCCGAGAGGCCGATTAGTACAAACCTACGTCCCTAGTTGTAAATATTCGTCATATTCTCCAGGAAGACTTTGTAGGCGCGGTAGCCTTCGTAGACGTCGGCCTTGCTGGAGATTTCCATCGGCGCGTGCATGCAGAGCACGGCCAGTCCGCAGTCGATGACCTCCATGCCGTAGTTGGCCATGATGTAAGCGATGGTCCCGCCGCCGCCTACGTCGACTTTGCCGAGCTCTGCGGTCTGGAACTGGACCTCGGCGTCATCCAGAACGCGGCGGATGGCCGCCATGAATTCCGGGTTGGCGTCATTGGAACCGCTCTTTCCTCTGGCTCCGGTGAACTTGTTGAAGACAACGCCCTTGCCCAGGAACGCAGCGTTCTTGGAATCGAACACTTCCGCGAACATGGGGTCGAAGCCGGCGCTGACATCGGAGGACAGCATGCTGGAGTTCTGCATCACGCGGCGCAGGGAGATCGCCGACGGGTAGCCCATCAGAGCCAGCAGCTCCGCCGTCATATTTTCGAAAAATCTGGACTGCATGCCACTGGCGCCCTGGCTTCCTACCTCTTCTTTATCCACGAGCAGGCAGCAGGCGGTGCGCTTCGGCGTATCGATGGCCAGCATTGCCATGAGGGATGTGAAGGCGCAGATCCGGTCGTCCTGTCCGTAGGACATGATCATGCTGCTGTCGAAGCCAAGATCTCTGGCCTTTGCGGCAGGAACGATCTCCAGCTCCGCTGACAGGAAGTCCTCTTCCTCGATGCCGTATTTCTCTTTGAACAGGCTGAGCATCTTCGCTTTCAGCGGCGTCTTCGCCAGCTTCTTTTCTTCGTCGGTCAGTTCCGCTTCATCTTCTGCTTTCGGCGCCGGTTCGGATCCGATCAGCAGGTCGAGTCCTTCCCCATCGATGACTGTGCGCGCGTTCTTCTCCAACTGCTTGCCTGCCAGGTGGATGAGCAGATCGGTGAAAGCGAATACCGGCTCGTCTTCATTCTCCCCTACGACGATTTGGACCTTGGTCCCGTCTTTTTTGACCACGACGCCGTGGATAGCCATCGGAATGGTCACCCACTGGTACTTCTTGATGCCGCCGTAATAATGGGTGTCGAAGTAGCTGAATCCGTTGCTTTCATAGAGCGGATTCTGCTTGACGTCGATGCGGGGCGAATCGATATGGGCGCCCAGAATATTCATACCGCATTCGATCGGCTCCTCGCCGATATGGTAGAGGACCAGGGTCTTGCCGTTGTACTGAGCGTAGACCTTATCTCCCGCTTTGAGCGCAGCGCCTTCCCTGATGCAGTCGGCTAGGTTCCGGTAGCCGGCCGCCTCCGCCATCTCGATTGAAAGGCTCACGCACTCCCGCTCGGTCTTGCCCCTGTCCAGACAGCCTTTGTAGCGGGCGCACACCTGCTCCATTTCCTGCCTCTGCGTATCCGTATATATTTCCCAAAGACTTTTCTCTCTTGCCATGATTCTTCTCCTTTTTTATTGCTTTTGCATAAAGTTGTTCCGCTATCCATTGTAGCAATGTTTCTGAGAAATGGGAATGCAACTCGTAGTTTTTTGATGTTTGCCGGCAAAAAACTACGACTTCTCCATGTTTTTTTATGTTTATTTTCCGAGCGCTTGACCTGCCGGTTCCGGGGTGTATAATCTGATTACGTTTTCGCTAAGGGGCAAGAAAGGAGATTATTGAAATGTTAGACAACAACGATAAGAAATGGATCGAGGAGACGATCGACGAGAAACTCGAGGCAAAGCTTGAAGAGAAACTCGAGACAAAGTTTGAAGAGAAGTTTCATGCATTTGGGGATACTCTTCGTAAAGACCTCAACGAAACGATGGATCGGCGGTTTGCCGATTTCATGGAAACTGTTGACCGGCGGATAGACGAGAGACTCAGCAGGTCCGAACGGCGTTTTGAGCTGATTGTTGAGAACAAGTTGATTCCTATGCTAAAGATCCATACCGAAGTACTCCCCGGTGCTTACAAGTCTTATGGAGAGTTAGAGGAGCGAGTAGAAGCGCTGGAACTTAACTACGACGTATTGAAAAACGTCATGTCCTCGCGCCTGTAAACGAGCACCACCCCGGCAGGTTTTTTCGTTGACTTTTATCCCGCCGGGTGTTAGTATTCATAGGTAAAGCGTTGACGAGGACAGTACGCTTACCAAACGGACTTCCAGAGAGAGATGGGTGCTGGAATCATCTCAGTCCCGGTAAAGCCGAAGACCACCTCCGAGCGGCACCAATACTGCCCGCTGGCCGCGTGAAAAGCCAAAATGAGTGCCGGAGCTCCCAGGCAAAAGCATACCAGCTGCTGCCGGTTCCGGAAGATGGGTGGAACCACGGATATGTTACTTATTCGTCCCTTCAGTCTTTTTCGCTGAAGGGATTTTTATTTACAGGAGGAAAGAACATTGATCATCACACTGAAAGACGGAAGCACGAAAGAATACGCGGAAGCGATGTCGGCTTATGACATTGCCCGGGATATCAGCGACGGGCTGGCCAGAGCCGCCTGCCTGGCGGAGATTGATGGAGAGACCGCTGATCTGCGGACCATCATCGATAAGGACTGCGAGCTGAACATCCTGACCTTTGACTCCGATGAGGGCAAGAAAGCGTACCGGCACACCTGTTCCCACGTTCTGGCGGAGGCCGTCAAGAACCTGTATCCGGACGCCAAGCTGGCCATCGGACCATCCATTGACAACGGATTCTACTACGACTTTGACATGCCGCCTCTCAGCAGAGAGGATCTGGATAAGATCGAAGCGGAAATGAAGAAGGTCATCAAGAAGGGTGACCGGCTGGAGCGCTTCACCATGTCCAGAGAAGACGCCATCGCCATGTACAAAGAAAAAGACGAGCCTTACAAGGTCGAGCTGATCGAGGACCTTCCGGAAGGCGAAGAGATCTCCTTCTATAAGCAGGGTGACTTCGTTGAGCTGTGCGCGGGTCCGCACCTGATGAGCACACGTCCGATCAAGGCCTTCGCGCTGACGTCCAGCTCCGGCGCTTACTGGAGAGGCGACGAAAAGAACAAGATGCTCACCAGAATCTACGGTACCGCCTATACGAAGAAGGATGACCTTAAGGAGTACCTGGCGTATCTTGCGGATATCAAGAACCGCGATCACAACAAGCTGGGCCGCGAGATGGAACTGTTCACAACCGTAGATGTCATCGGACAGGGCCTGCCGCTCTTCATGCCGAAGGGAACGAAGATTATCCAGAAGATGCAGCGCTGGATCGAGGACCTGGAGGAATATGAATGGGGCTATGTGCGCACCCGCACGCCTCTCATGGCGAAATCAACGCTGTATAAGATTTCCGACCACTGGTATCATTACAAGGATGGCATGTTCCTGCTCGGGTATGACAACATTGACGATGTCATGGCCGCGGAGGACCGGTCCGCTGAGATCCGCGGCGTCGAAGACCTGAATCTGATCGAGCACGATGCCGACGCGGATGTGTTCGCTCTGCGCCCGATGACCTGTCCGTTCCAATACTATGTATATAAAGCCCGACAGAAGAGTTACCGCGACCTGCCGTATCGTATGGGCGAGACTTCGACCCTGTTCCGCAACGAGCAGGCCGGCGAAATGCACGGCCTCACTCGCGTGCGCCAGTTCACCATCTCTGAGGGGCATCTGGTCTGCACGCCCGAACAGATCAACCAGGAATTCAAGGACTGCGTCAGACTCGCCAAGTACTGTCTGACCACGCTGGGTCTGGAGGAAGATGTTACCTACCGTATGTCCAAATGGGACCCGGCTGACGCAGACCACTATCTCGGAACAGCAGAGGAGTGGGACAAAGTCCAGGGAATGATGCGCGAAATCCTTGATGAGATCGGTCTCGAGTATACAGAGGCGGAGGGCGAAGCCGCCTTCTACGGTCCGAAGCTGGACATCCAGGCGAAGAACGTCTACGGCAAGGAAGACACCATGATCACCATTCAGCTGGATATGTTCCTCGCCGAACGGTACGACATGTACTACATCGACAGCGACGGCCAGAAGAAGCGCCCGTACATCATCCACCGTACTTCCATCGGTTGCTACGAGCGTACGCTGGCATGGCTCATCGAGAAGTACGCCGGCAATCTGCCGACCTGGCTCTGTCCGGAACAGGTCCGGATCCTGCCGATTTCCGACAAGGTCGCGGACTACGCCGAAGAGGTCCGCAAGGAACTGCGCAGAAACGGTGTCGATGTTGAGATCGACAGCTCCAGCGAACGTATCGGATACAAAGTCCGCAAAGCCCAGGTGGAAAAGGTTCCGTACATGCTGGTGCTCGGCGCCAAGGAAGCCGAAAACGGCGCGGTCTCCGTTCGTTCCCGCTATGCCGGTGACGAAGGCGTCTGCCCGCTCGGCGATTTCGTAAACCAGATCTGCGAGGAGATCCGCACCAAGGCCATTCGCAAGATCGAAAAGGACGACGAAGAATAATTCTGAACAGAATCAAAGGAAACAATTCAGGACTCTGCTGATGCAGGGTCCTGTTTTTGTGATACAATGATTCCGGAAAGGGGATCAGACATTATGAAGGATCGACAGAAAAAAACCAAGGGATTAAAAATTCTTATCGTTTTCCTGATTTTGCTCGTCATTGCGGGCGGGGCTTTTGCGCTCTATATGTATACGACGCCGCAGATCACGCTGCAGGGCGACAAGGTCATGGAAGTCACCATGAAGGACGGATACGAAGAACCGGGCGCGACCGCGAGCTTCGCGTTTCACGACATCAGCGAACATATCGACATCGATTCGCAGGTCAACACCAACGCCGTCGGTTCCTACAAAGTCATCTACACCGTTCATTATCTTGAGAAAACCGCCACCGCGGAGCGTACCGTCGAAGTCGTCGACAAGGAACCGCCTGAAATCACGTTGCTGAAGGGTGATCATCTGACCATGTTCGCAAGCGAGGTGTTCGAGGATCCGGGCGTGAGAGCCGTAGACGATTCCGACGGCGATGTGACATGGAATGTGAAGGCGAAGGGCTACGTCGACATGTACAACAAGGGGGATTACGAAATCGAGTACTCGGTTTCGGATTCCTACGGCAATGAGGCTTTTGCATATCGAACGGTTACCGTGAAAGGCAAACCGAACAAATTAAAAAAGGGCGTCATCTATCTGACCTTCGACGACGGCCCGAGCACGAAAGTTACGGACAAAATCCTGAAAACGCTGGAGAAGTACAAGGTTCCGGCGACCTTCTTTGTGATCGATTACGGGGATGATCCGAAGAAGATCGCTCTCATGCAGCGCGCCCTCGACGACGGCTGCGCCATTGGCGTGCACGGGTACTCCCACGACTACAGCAAAATCTATAAATCCGAGGAGGCCTTCATGGAGAACGTGACAAGTCTGCACGACAAGCTCCTGAAAGACCTGAATTACAACGCCTTCGCCATGCGTTTCCCCGGCGGCAGCTCGAATACCGTCAGCATAAACTACTGCAAAGGCATCATGACGGATCTGGTCAAACGTGTGCAGAAGGAGGGTTACATGTACAACGACTGGAACGTGGATTCCACGGACGCCTCCGCCAATAGCATCCCAGCCAAGCAGATCATCGCGTCTGTGAAGGCTGGCTGCGACCCCGAGAAGTACAACATCATCCTCATGCACGACTCCGACGCCAAGATGACCACCGCCGAAGCCCTTCCCGCAATCATCAAGTGGGCCAAGAAGGAAGGTTACGAGTTCCGCGCCATGACACCCGGTTGCCCCACCTATCACCATTCCGTCAACAACTAATGTGACAAAAGGGACGGTTCTTTTGGCATATTCAAGAACCGTCCCCTTATCGTATTACAGTGTAGCGATATAATCGTAGTCGTGCATGTGCGCGTAGTTGGCGATGGCCGACGCGATCTCTTTACCGGTTTCGGTATCTCTGGCGATCGCCCTGACTCTGATCAGTTTCTTGCCAAGATGGAGGACCTCCACCTCAATATCGAACGTTTCACCAAAGAAGGGTCTTATGAAACTCACGTGCAGATCCGTGGTGGTGACGTTTTCTCCCCCTGCAAAGGCGGATATGGTTATTCCCATTGCCACGTCGAACATGCTTGCCGCGGCGCCCCCGTGCATCTCGCCACGATGGTTCTTTTCCCAGTCTTTTTTTCGATAGCGGATCAGGGCTGTGCGCTTCTCGAAATCACAGCTTACGAGTTCCGGTTCAAGCATTCCGCTCAGTCCGGGGTCTCTCTGCTTCATAAACTCTACGATCGTTCCCAGCAGTTCTTCTAACTGCGCTTGTGTCTTTGTTTCCATTACTTAATCTTTCTCTTTCTGTTATGTGCTTCTCTTTATATTTTCTCTATTTATATTTATTAGAGTATGACCGTCTTCAGTTCTGACGGATCATGGATAATGAGTTTTGCTCCCTGCTCGCGGAGAAACTCCTCGCTGCGGGATCCCCAGGCAACGCTGATGCACGGCATATTCACATTCGCCGCTGTCTGGATGTCGACCTCCGAATCGCCGATGTATACGGCCTCATCTCTGCTTACGTCCATGAACTGCAGAGCCTGCTCCAGCATATCCGGGTACGGCTTGCGGCGATTGCTCTCATTGGTTCCTATCGCAAAATCAAAACGTCCCGGGAAATACTGCTCTGCCAGGATCTGCACGGCCGTATCGATCTTATTGGACACAACGGCCAGTCGCATACCGGCACCGCGCAGTTCATCGAGGGCCTCCGTCAGACCGGGAAAAGCTTTCGTGTGCTCCTCGCAGTGGTTCGGGTAGTATTCCGCGAAGATCTTCTGCAGCCGGGCGGCTTCGTCCGGAAGATATTCCCGGGAATCGCCGATCTGCAGATACTCCTCCGGCACTTCGCCGGCCTCGCAGGCAAGAGCCCGCTGAAAGGCGATGAGAGAACCGCTGCCGAAAAAAAACCGGACTTCCTCTTCTGTGAACTCATCCGAATGACCGCCTGCCTTCATGGAATACCGAATAGCGTAAGCCAGATCCCGGATCGTATCCAGGATCGTGCCGTCCATATCGAATATCGCTGCCTTGTACTTCATACCCTTCTCCCGCTTCTAACTCCTGCTTCTAAAAAACGGCCGCCGCACATCGTGCAGCAGCCGTTCACCTGGTGATCCTACCGGGAATCGAACCCGGGTTACCGCCGTGAAAGGGCGGTGTCTTAACCGCTTGACCATAGGACCAGATAGGGAAATAAGCGGCGACGTCCTGCTTTCCCAGGAGGTCGCCCTCCAAGTATCATCAGCGCTAAGGAGCTTAACTTCTGTGTTCGGTATGGGAACAGGTGTGTCCTCCCCGCTATAGTCACCGCATATTT
>Ga0256404_1002708_pt1 | contig 38326 bp, 29 predicted proteins | sample RumenRJG_01DNA_FD_185990 | JGI IMG/M metagenome (GOLD analysis project Ga0256404, IMG submission 185990) | Bovine rumen microbial communities from Lethbridge, Alberta, Canada - RJG_01 | ecosystem: Host-associated > Mammals > Digestive system > Stomach > Rumen | place: Canada: Alberta | collected...
TGGAATCATATGCATCAGGTGCATACTGACCCCACAGTTTTTTAAAGCGAATTTAAAATTTGTCAGCTAAGACCCCACGATTTCTTAAAGCGAAATTCGTCAAACCCCACGATTATTTAAAGCGCCCAAAAAAACAAGCAGGTCTTCCTGCTTGCTTAGTCCTTCATTTTACCTTCTTTTTTCAGTTTATCTAAGAAGATTCTAATTTTTGATGTAGCTTCTTTGAGCTCTTCAAGTGAGTAAGCGTAGGATACACGAATAAAGCCTTCGCCACTTTCTCCAAAGGCATTCCCTGGTACACAGGCAACCTTTTGGTCATTCAACAATGCTTCACAGAATTCCTCACTTGTCATTCCTGTACTCTTAATACATGGGAAGACATAGAAAGCACCATGTGGTTTAAATGTCTTTAAGCCCATATCATTGAATTCCGTTACGCAGAAGTTTCGTCTTGCTTCATAGGCCTGGCGCATTTCTTCAACTTCTTCCTGACAATAACGTAAACCATCAATAGCCCCATATTGTGCAGCTATTGGTGCAGACATCATAATATATTGATGAATTTTACACATTGCTTTGGATAAAACAGGATTTGCAAGAACATAGCCTAAACGCCATCCTGTCATTGCAAAGGCTTTAGAGAAACCAGAGATCACAACGATTTGATCTCTTACTTCTGGGAAGCTGGCAAGTGACGCAGGTGTTTCTTCATAGCTAAGCTCCGCATAGATTTCATCACTTATGACGATAATGCCTGATTCTTTAATGATTGGTACGAGCTTTTGATAGTCTTCTTTGGTCATGAATCCACCTGTTGGATTAGACGGATAGTTGATTAGAAGCACTTTTGTTTTTTCTGTAATAGCATTCTTGAGTTTCTCTGGTGTCAGTTTGAACTGATCTTTTTCTTCTAGATTGATATGTACAGGTACACCACCAGATAATATTACGGCTGGTTCATAAGCAACATATCCAGGATCAAGAATAATCATTTCATCACCAGGATTTATCAAGGCTCTGGTTGCGATATCAATACCTTCAGAACCACCTGCTGTAACAATGATCTCTTTTTCCGGATCATATTTCACATTAAATCGACGATTATAGTAGTTTGATATTTCCTCTCTTAAAGCAATCAAACCACGATTAGCTGTATAGAATGTTTTTCCTTTTTCTATTGAATAGATAGCTGCTTCTCTAATCTTCCATGGCGTGGTAAAGTCCGGTTCACCAACACCTAATGAAATAACCCCCTCCATCTGATTCGCAAGATCAAAGAACTTACGTATACCTGATGGTTTAATTGTTGAAGCAACATGACTAATCTTCTTTGTATAGTCCATTTATGGTGTCACCACCAATCGATCTTTCTTTCCATCTTCATCTTCAACCATAACAATTCCACTATTCTTATATGGCTTTAAGACGAAAGTCGTTGCCGTTTCAGTCACACCAGAAATAGGTGCTAACTTACTAGCGACAAAGTGTGCCACTTCTTGCATTGTATGCCCTTTTATCATACATACAAAATCATAACGACCACTCAACAAGTACATTGATTCAACTTCTTCAAACTTATAAATACGTGAAGCAATACGATCATACCCATATTCTCTTTCTGGTGACGCTTTGATTTCAATCATTGCGGTAACGATATCCGTATTGGATTTATCCCAATTAATAATCGTATGATATCCGGCAATAACTTTTTCTTTTTCAAGTTCAGTGACCCTATTGATGACATCTTCTTTAGATTCATCTAAAACAGCTGCAAGATCGCGCATCTTAATTCTTGCATTCTTCTGCATGACAGCAAGCAGGAGTTTATCATCCATATCATTATCCTCCTCATCATTTCCTTCATTATAGCTACTTTATTTCCTTCTTACAAGCTACGCTTCAAAGAACCTGAAAAACCCTAAAAGAAAAAATATAATTCACTAGTGATTATATCTATGGTGAACTACCACCCACCTAAAGGTAGGTGGCTTCTAAGAACCTGACGGTTCTATTTAAGAAGTTTGATATTTAAGTTTCCACCTGACAAGTCAGGCAATCCTTATTCTTACAGGCGTGTCCACTTCGCCTCTACCGTATAGGATGCTGACATCCACAACGCTACTTTTACGCATGATGTTCAATGCGCCATTAACATCCGCATTGATTGTTTTCCCGCTTGCGGTCTTATACTGCCCTCTGTGTACTCTATTGCCGCTAAACTGATATTCTCCTGGATTATCAGCATTGTAAACAGGAATCTCATCTTTGTCCCAGAATGATGATTTTGATGTATAGGACTCTTCCTGTTTTACAAATATAATGCCATTTAGTCTGCAGAGATATTCAAGCTTGCTGCGAAGCTGACCGTATGGGATGTTTACAAAATTCTGATTATTCTGCTTCCCTATATGGCTGTTAAGCTGAAACGTTTCGTTGTAACCGACTACGAGAGCGCCTATATCATTAGCGATACAGTAGTTTATTGCTTTGCGGGCAGCCTTGTTCATGTAATCATTGACTTTGTTATTACGGTCTCTTGCAATCGCCTTTTGTCTGTTCGTAGATTTTTTACCATAGTGCTGCTTATCCTTTATAGACTGCAGACGGGCGTTTTCCTTGTTAAACCACTGATTGATGGATTTGAGTTTTCTTCCGTCAATGATGAAAGACCTGCCATTACTTGAAACTGCGGTTACAAGATTATTGATTCCTAAATCAAGCGCAAGTGCATTGTTTGTATTAAGATTTCTTTGAACGCACTCAGCTTCGTAAATATACTGAATTTCAAAGAACCTTGCTTTTGCTTTAGGTATGATGCGTATCTCCTTGACCTTCTTGTCAAGCAGTATGGGCGGTATTGTTATCTCGACAGCTTTATGTGTTTTTTTGAAGCCGTTAGAGAACGGAAGTATCAGCTTGTTTCCTTTAAGTCTTACAAAACCGATGACAAGTGTTGTATATCCATCTTTAGGAAGATAATGAGGCAATCTGCAATCCTTGAAGGCGTATTTCCCCTGCTTTGCCAGTTTCAGCAGGCCGAAGAATGACTTAAAAGAGCCATCGACCTCTTTCAGGATCTGCTGTGCCATATTAGAGTTTAACGCTTTGTAATTAGGGCTGTTCTTTAAAAGCGTGTAATTCTTTTCGTATTTTAGAAACTCACCCTCAGAAAAGTAATACTGGCGCACATTATAGATAGCTTCATTGGCAAGATTCTTTGCTATATGGCACAGTTCTTTTATAGTTTTGTAATCTTCCTTTGAAAGATGCTTTACTTGTTGTTTTACGGTAAGATGCATACAGCTTTCTCCTTTCTAAAGACTCGGAAATAGGATTTCCTGTATGTATATTATATCATATTCCTAACCGCCATTCATCCCACGGCCCAAGGGCACGTGGGTTTTCTGTCGGGAACTTTATAAATCTAGGACTCTATATAATATACAATGAGTTGTATGAGAGTGGGCTTCTTTAATACATTTTATTCAGCGTTTTTGATATGCAATCATAATTATAGTATGCCTATAGTTTTATTATATTCATTTAGGATGCCTTTATTTTAAAAACAGCCGTAATTATTTGGTTTGTATTGATCGTGAATGCCCCATCACCTAAAGGCAATGGGCTTCTAAGAGCTTACAGCTCCTTTTAGGAAGATTGATATTTAAGCTTCCACCACGAAAGTTAGGAGATTCTTATTCTTACAGGCGTATCCACTTCCGTATAATATTCATATCTACAACGCTACTTTTACGCATGACATTTAGTGCTCCATTGACATCAGCATTGAATGTTTTGCCACTTGTGCACTGGTATTCCCTTGGATTATCTGCATTGTAAGCAGGTATGGCGGCTTTACCCCAATATGAGAATTTGGATGTATAGCTTTCTTCCAGCTTGACAAATACAATGCCATCTAGCTGACAAAGACATTCAAGCCTGCTACGCGGACACGTTTTATTATAGTCACCGATAAGTGTGTTATATTATCGGCAATATAATAATCCAGTACCTTGCAATCAGCTTTTTTTTCATTTAGTCATTGAGGTTATTGTTTCAATCTATCTTTTTCCGCCTCTTGGAATGCCTTTTGCCAAAACGCTGTTTATTTTCGATAGACTGCAGGCGCACATTTTCCTTATTAAGCCACTTGTTGATATTTTTTAGGTTCCTGCCGTCAGATTCTTTAAATATTTGTTGCACCATATTAGAATTAAGAGCCTTATAGTTGGGACTTTTTTAAGTAAAGTATAATTTCTAACGCATCTTAAGACCTCGCCTTTGGTAAAGCAATGCTGATGAACATTGTAGATTGCTTTGTTGGTGAGATTTTTACATAATGGCACAATTCCTTAATTGATTTGTAATCTTTATTAGACAGGTGCTTTATAGTAAGATACATAAGTTTTTCTCCTTCTTGCAGATTCAGGAAGAGATTCCTATATTATTATACAGCATTTTGGTAAAAGACCTGTTCTCGTAAATTTACGCCACTTATCCCACCTTCTAAAGTTGTGGGTTTTCTGGCTATGATTTTATAAGCGTTTTCTAGTTTTTAGCTTATAGTTTTTGTTTAGGTTATATAATTCATGATAAGCATGTGATAAAATGAATATACGACTTAATGGAGGTGTCAAATGTGAATGAAACATTTTATGTAGCCAGCTATGGCAAAGGAGATAAACGTGGTGTTTATATCGTCAACATGGATAAAGAAACGCTACATTTAGAACTTCTTGAACATATACTAACGCCAGACTTTCCTTCTTATATGATTACCACACCACACACTCTTTATATTTCTTATAAGAATGCAAGAAGTACAAATGATGGAGGTGGATTGGGATCATTTTCTATCAAAGGTGATCATCTTGTCCTTAATAATAATTATTCATCATCAGGAAGAAGCTATACACACTTATGTATCAGTGATGATCACAAGTATATTTTTGCTGCTAACTATCATATTGGGGCAACAGCTGCTTATGCTTTAGATCATGGCCGTATTGATCATAAGATTATTGCAGTTAGACATACAGGCTTAGGTCCTGATTTACTTAAACGCCAGACAGGTCCTCATGTCCATAATGTCGGCTTTACACCAGATGGTCGTTTCCTTTATGCTGTCGATTTAGGTGCTGATAAGATTGTTATGTATCATTATCAAGATGGTGGTAAGCTTGTGGAAGATACTGAATATACTGTAAATGTTCAGCCAGGTTCCGGTCCACGTCATCTGATATTCTCTAAGGATGGTCGTTATGCTTATCTTTCTTGCGAAATCGCAAATACGGTTATGGTCTTTAAGTATGTTGATGGACGCTTGTTGATGATTCAAAATGTCAGCACATTGCCACATCACTTCAAAGGCTTCTCTGCTGCAGCTGCTATTCGCTTGACATCTAGTGGTGAGCATCTCTTTGTCTCTAATAGAGGACATGATTCTATTGCAATGTATCGTGTTAATAAGGAAAATGGCAAGATATCACTACTCTATATGGTACATTGTGCAAGTGAGCCGAGAGATTTTAATATTCTTGATGACCAATATCTGATTGTTGGATGTCAAAAAGAGAATAAACTACAGGTTATGACTTTTGATGAAGAAAATGAGAAACTCTTGCTTTCAGATCAAGAACTAGAAATACCTGAACCTGTATGTATTACTTTCAAAAAAGAATAATCATTAAAGATGGAATAGATAAATGACTATTCCATCTTTTTAATAAGATTGATAGCATTGTTTTACATATGACATTTCTTAGCCTTTTTATACTACGATATTCTCTTTAGATAATATTTAATATTCTATATGACTGACTAGAGGTGATTCTTAGAGCTCACTTATATAGCTATTCATAACCAATTTCTTTTTGCAAGCTTTATTAATAGCTCATTCTCAAAACCAAGATATTATATTCCAACGCCTTCTTCATCAAGCGCATTAATCGTACTTATGTATTTAACGCACGATAATTTATCCATAAAAAAAACCAAAAGTTCGCAATAACTTCTGGTTCTCATAAATAAACACTGCAGCAATAACCTATAGTCTTTTATTATTATAGGTATGCTTTACCTCTAGCATATGTCTGAACAACATCATACTGATCATTCAAGACAACAATATCAGCATCATAGCCCACATTTAATTTACCCTTACGATCATCAACCTTTAAAGCTCTAGCTGGATTAAGTGTACATGAGTTAAGGGCATAATCAAATGGAACACCTGCTTCTTCAACAACAATCTGTAAACCACGGTTGATTCTTAATGTACTACCGGCAAGTCTCTTTGTACTTGTCAGATGTGCTGAACCATCAGGGTAAACTTCAATTTCATTACCACCAAAGATATGTTTAGAGCCGCATGGACAACCTTTAGCCATTAATGAGTCAGAAATCATGATGACATGGTCACGTCCCTTAGCCATGTAGTAATTATTAAGGGAGTTGACATTGGAATGATTACCATCACAAATAACTTCACCATAGACATCACGCATACGGAATGCTGCCCCAACAAGACCAGGAGCACGGTGATGGAATGGTGACATTCCATTAAAGACGTGTGTCATACTCATAGCACCATGAGCAACTGCCATACGTGCTTCTTCATAAGTTGCCCCAGAATGACCTTGGCTAACTAATACACCATGCTGTGATGCATATTCAATAAGCTTATAGCCTTTATCATGCTCTGCTGCAACTGTAATAACTTTAATCAATCCTTTAGCATCTTTCTGATATTGTTTGAATTCTTCAAGATTTGGAGTTACACAATACTGTTCTGGCTGAGCCCCTTTGAACTTCTGATCAAGATATGGCCCCTCAAAATGAATACCAAGAATTTCCGCACCTTCATAGCCTTCTTCAACAACATTAGCCACATTCTTAACGGCATTAGAGAGAACTTCATGACTTTGGGTAATTGTCGTAGGACAGATACCTGTAACACCTTCCTTAACAATCTCTTTCATCCAAGTTCTTAAACCTTCCGGTGTTGCATCATTGGTATCCCATGTCTTATATCCATGTGTATGTATGTCAATGAAGCCTGGGACAATACGATCATTACCGTAATCAACATCGACTGGTTTTGTATCATATTCTAAAACATCAACAATCTTTTCACCGCTCATTTCAATCTGTGCTGCCATAAACTGACCAGCAATCCAAACACGTTTACTTTGAATAATCATAAATTACCTCCTTCATTATCCTATACTTATTTTATACCCTATTTCGTACAAAACAATTACCATAATGCACTATTAATTTGTATTTTTTAATATGAAGAGGAAAATACATGACATTTTCTATATAATAGAGGTAAAGAAAGAGGTGTTGTACATGATTAGAGTTATTGATGTAGTTATTGTCATTGCTGTTGTCATGATGAGTGTGATTAGTCAGTTAAACGGGCATTCTGATCATCGTCAGCGATACGCATTGATGTATCGATATGAATTTTTGTAAAACCGGCACCAACATAACAACGAATAAGTTCTGCAGCTTCCTTCATTGCTTCAGCTTCAGGTTTATCATTGAAAGTAAGTGGACCTAAGTGGTCACCACCCAAGAATAACTTTGCATTGTTAAAGCCAATCTCAATATTGCTCCAAAGGAATATATCAGCAATCTCAAACTGCAAAAAAGCAAAGAACTGATCAAAGAAAGCAAATATACGATTTCCGAGATTGCTTCAATGCTAGGTTTTTCTTCCATTCATTACTTCTCACGTCGCTTTAAGCAGAAATTCGATATTAATCCAACCGAATATGCCAACAAGATCATTAAATCCTAATATTCAAATTCAGAAAATGAAAATACTCCCTCTTGCTTATGTGTTAAAATGTTCACATAGTGAAGGGAGTTTTATTATGAAGTTTGAAAAATTATTTACGCCTTATAAAATAGGCAAAATGGAAGTCAAGAACCGTCTGGTGATGTCACCTATGGGGACGAATTCCGCATTCACAAATGGAAGAAAGGATGAACAAGAAATCGATTATTTCATTCGTCGTGCTAAGGGCGGTGTTGGAATGATTATCAATGGCTGTCAGATGCTGAACGAAGTCATTGCCCAGGGTTCAATGGAAGGCTATCTTGATAGCTATTCTGTATTGCCCGCTCTCACATCAATGGTTGATGGTGTGCATCGCTATGGTACACGTATTGTTTGTCAGATTTCTCCAGGTACTGGTCGTAACGCCTTTCCTGATACAATGGGCAGACCACCAATGAGTGCTTCTGCTATTCCTAGTGCCTTTGATCCAAATGTCATCTGTCATGCTCTGACAAAAGAAGAAATTGATGAAATCATGAAAGGAACGGAATTTGCGGCTGGTTTGGCCCGCGATGCAGGTTATGATGCCATTGAAATTCATGCTCATGCTGGCTACTTAATTGATCAGTTCATGAGTGCTTGCTGGAATAAGCGTGATGATGAATATGGTGGAAGCGCTGAAAATAGAACACGTTTTGCTAGAGAAATGGTTGCTGCTATAAGACGTGCTGTTGGCAAAGATATGCCTATTCTCTTTAGAATGTCACTGGATCATCGCTTTGAAGGTGGTCGTACATTGGATGAATCGATGGCCTTACTTGAGGCTTTAGATGATGGTAATATCGATGCATTTGATATTGATGCTGGTTGTTATGAAACACTTGATTATATCTTCCCACCTGCATATTTAGGTACAGCTTGTATGGACTATGTCTGTAAGGAAGCGAGAAAACATACCGATAAAGTTCTCTTGAATGCCGGTACACATGATCCTGAATCAGCTCTTCGTCTAATTGAATCAGGTGAAGCTGATTTTGCCATGCTTGGTCGTCCATTAATTGCCGATCCTGATTTGCCAAACAAACTGATGCATGATCATCGTGAACAGGTTAGACCTTGCTTAAGATGTAATGAATTCTGTATCGGCCGTATCTGGAACAATCATACAAAACTAAGCTGTGCTGTTAATCCAGAAGCAATGGAGGAAGTGAGATTCCATATCACAAAAAGTGAACAGCCACAAAATGTCATTATTATCGGTGGCGGTCCTGCTGGCTTAGAAGCTGCAAGAGTTGCTGCTTTAGAAGGCCATCATGTTGCGCTTTATGATGCCAATAAACGACTAGGCGGTACAATGCGTACAATCGCAACTGCAAAATTCAAAGAAAAGATTGCCCAGCTTGCTGACTACTATGAAGAAGAACTGACAAGACTTCATGTTGATGTCCATCTTAATACCTATGTAACAGGCGATGAGGACTTCCTTAAAGCAGCTGACCATATTATTGTTGGAACAGGTACAAAGCCATTCACACCATCAATTCCTGGTATCGAAGATAAGAGAGTCATTGATATTATAAGTGCGCATAAAGATGAATCTCAAATTAAAGGAGAACATGTTGTCATCTGTGGTGGTGGTTTATCCGGATGTGATGCTGCATTAGAACTTGCTAGTGAAAAAGGCAAAGATGTCACAGTTGTCGAGATGATGGATGAATGTGCTAAAGATGCTATGTTCATCAACAAGATTACCCTCTTTAGAAAGCTTGCCGAAAGTCATGTCACATTATTGACTAACACAAAGGTTACAAGCATCCAGGAGGATGGTGTCCATTGTCAAACAAATGAGGGAGAAAAGATTCTTAGAGCAGATACAATCATTTCTGCCTTTGGCATGCGTCCAGTTACAGATATTGCTGATAAGATTGATGCTAAATACCACTTAAAAACAAGAAAAGTTGGAGATTTATTCAAGCTTGGTAAGATTGGTGATGCAATTAGAGAAGGCTATTATGCCGGTAGTGCAATTGAATAGTGTTGAAAAAGGTATTGAGGTTGATCCCCAATACCTTTTCTTTAGTCTTTCTTGTTTAAGATTTCCATGAACTGTTCACCTGTGATCGTTTCATTAAGATAAAGGAATTTTGCAAGTTCATGTAATTTATCTTTGTTTTCATTAAGAATGTTGATTGCTTTTTGATGTTGTTTCTTGACCAAGGCAACAACTTCTTCATCAATCTTACGTTGTGTATCACTTGAAGCTGCAAGTGAAGCATCACCGCCAAGATACTGGTTTGTCACAGTTTCAAATGCGACCATGTCAAAGTCACTCATACCAAATCTAGCAATCATCTGTCTAGCAATCTTTGTTGCTTGTTCAATATCATTACTTGCACCTGTCGTTACATCACCAAAGACAACTTCTTCAGCCGCACGACCACCTGTTAATGTTGCTATCTTGTTTTCAAGCTCTTCCTTTGTCATCAGGTAATGGTTGCCTTCATCAACCTGCATTGTATAACCAAGGGCACCTGATGTTCTTGGAATGATTGTGATTTTGGTAACCGGTGCAGAGTTTGTCTGCTTAGCTGCCACAAGCGCATGACCAATTTCATGATAAGAGACAACCATCTTTTCATGATCTGTCATAATTGCATTCTTCTTCTGATAACCCGCAATAACGACTTCAATAGATTCTTCTAAGTCAGCCTGAGTCACAGCCTTACGGCCATCACGAACAGCTCTTAAGGCTGCTTCATTGACAATATTCGCCAGTTCCGCACCACTTGAGCCACTTGCCATTCTGGCTACCTTATTATAATCAATAGCGTCACTAGTCTTTACCTTCTTGGCATGCACCTTAAGTATATCTTCACGACCTTTTAAGTCAGGCAGTTCAACAGGTACACGTCTATCGAAACGACCAGGTCTTGTTAAAGCTGGGTCAAGTGATTCAGGACGGTTTGTCGCTGCCAAAATCATAACACCAGTATTTCCTTCAAAACCATCCATTTCTGTTAATAACTGGTTGAGGGTCTGTTCTCGTTCATCATTACCACCAAGATTACCACCATCACGTTTTTTACCAATCGCATCAATTTCATCGATAAAGACAATACATGGTGCTTTTTCCTTAGCTTGCTTAAACAAATCACGAACCTTTGAAGCACCCATACCGACGAACATTTCAACAAACTCTGAACCAGACATTGAGAAGAATGGCACATCGGCTTCACCGGCCACTGCCTTTGCTAACATTGTCTTACCTGTTCCAGGAGGACCTACCAAAAGGATACCTTTTGGCATTGTAGCGCCAATTTCTTTATACTTTGCAGGGTTCTTTAAATAAGAAACAATTTCTGTCAAGTTCTCCTTAGCTTCATCTTCACCAGCCACATCATCGAACTTAATACCTTCTGTACTCTTGACATAGACTTTCGCATTGGATTTACCAAAGTTACCAAGGCCACCAAAGCCTCCACCACCAAATGACATCGCATCAGAGTTATTCAGTGTATCATTCATACGTTTTCTAAAACGATTACCTAACCACCAGAAGAAAGCAATTGGGACAACCCAATAGAGAATAAAATCAAGAATTGGTGAATTCTGTGTTTGTATTTCACCTGTAAATGTTGCTCCTGATTTATAAAGCCTTTCTGTTAAGCCACTATCTTCTACTTTTGCAGTCTTGTAAGTCTTCGTTTTATCCTTGTTGGTGAAGAGGATACGATTGTCTTCAATCTTGACTTCCCCAACTTTCTTATCTAGCGTCATTTCAATGAACTTATTGTAACCTACCTGCTCAATTTGTGCATCTTTAATAGCAGGTAAGATTAAGAAGTTACCAACTAAGATTAATATCAAGGCAACAATATAATATCTTGCCAGCCTTTTCTTAGGATCTTTATTATCTTCTTGTATCATATCTTTCACACCCCTTCAGTGCTCTTGAATACAGTATAATCCAATATACAGTAGTTCTTCAACGAAAGTGATTCTAATTGATTATTGTTAACTTAGTTTGAACATAGTAAAAAGAGATATGAAAACATACCTCTTATTTCTTAATATGAATGGTCAAGATGACTTCATCATCTGTTTCTGTTTGTTCACTATTAATATCACTGCCAACTGTCTTTTCTGCCATATCAATAGCTTGCTTAAAAGTATTGAGGACAATCTTGACATTACGGCTAAAGGCTTTCGTCTTACCTTTTTTAGGTTTTGGCGCTTTAGGTTCCAACATGGCATTAATACGTTTTTCTGTTTCTTCAACAGTGAGATCATTAGCCTCAATATTTCTTAACATATTATTTTGTTCTGCTGTATTGGAAAGCTTCAACAAAGCTCTGGCATGACGTTCAGTAATCTTGCGTTCTTTGACAGCGTCCTGAACAGTTATTGGTAACTGTAATAGACGTAATTTATTCGCAATAGTAGATTGTTTCTTACCCATTTGTTTCGCAAGTTCACTTTGAGTGATATTTTGTTGATCAAGGATTTGCTGGTAGGCAAGAGCTTCTTCGATAGCTGAGAGATTTTCTCTTTGAATGTTTTCAACTAAGGCTGCATTAGCTGTTTCTTGGTCATTGAGTTTCTGAATAATCACAGGAATCTCTTTAATACCGGACAGTTTGCAGGCACGATATCTTCTTTCCCCAACAACAATCTGGTATTTTCTAAAACCAATTGGTCTAACGACAATAGGCTGTAATAAGCCATTCTTTTGAATACTTTCGGCTAATTCCTGTATTTTTTCTTCTTCAAAATGTGTTCTAGGCTGTTCTTTATTAGGTTCGATAAGATTTAGGTCTAAGAACTTATATGTATCTTTACGCATGTCAAAGACTTCCTTCCTACAATGGTTTCTTCTTGATCTGACCAAAGGCTCTTGGGTATTTTGCAGGTGTATTCTTCACTTTATGGATAATCAGATTATGACGGTGATCATTCTCATCAGTTAGCGTAAAAGCAACATCTTTTACTATCTTACCACCAAGCTTCTCAATTCCCTTACTTGCTTCCTTAAGCTCAGCTTCACCCTGCAAGCCCTTGAGGACAAGAAAGTCCCCGCCAACCTTAACAAGAGGCATACATAACTCATCAAGGATATTGAGTCTAGCCACAGCTCTTGCCGTTGCAATATCGAATGATTCGCGATGCTTTAAGGCAAATTCTTCAGCTCGTGCATGTACTGCTTCAACATTGTCCAAGCCTAATTCTTGAATAAGATGATTCAGGAAGGTAATACGCTTCCCTAATGAATCAACAATTGTGACATGTAAGTCTGGATAAACAATCTTTAGAGGAATACTTGGAAACCCCGCTCCTGCTCCTACATCAACAATGGATTGATTGTTGAAATCATAATCAAATGAAATTGTCAGTGAATCCAAGAAATGTTTTAAATAAACATCATCATGATCAGTAATAGCTGTGAGATTCATCTTCTCATTCCATTCTACTAGAAGTTGATAGTATCTTTCAAACTGATTTAATTGTTTTTCACTTAAGATGATACCCTTATTCTCTAAAGCTGTTTGAAAATCCATAATTATTCTCCATATTCACTCTTCAAGTATATCAATAAGACAGAAATATCAGCAGGATTAATACCTGATATTCTGCTTGCCTGAGCTACTGTTACTGGGCGCACTTTCAAGAGTTTCTCCCTTGCTTCTAATGATAGATTGATAATCTTATGATAGTCAATATCTGCAGGAATTTCTTTTTCTTCCATGCTTCTCATTTTCTCAACCTGTCTAAGTGTTTTATCGATATATCCCTTATATTTAATATTAATATTTACTCTTGTTTGTTCTTCATCAGTTAAATCTGTTTCACCAGTATAATCCTTAATTAGATTATACGATACTTCTGGTCTTTGGATAAGTTCTTTTGCGCTGATACCTTCTTTTAAGCGTGTTGAACCAATTGATTCAAGAAGATTATTGATTTCTTCATCTTTTGGGGTAAAGCGAATTGTCTTCAGTCTTTCAATCTCACCATCAATTCTTGCCATCTTGTCAAGATATTGCTGGTATAGAGCATCATTGACTAAGCCAACCTGATGACCATATTTTCTCAGTCTCGTATCGGCATTATCATGACGCAGCAATAAGCGATATTCCGCCCTGCTTGTCAACATACGATAAGGCTCTTTTGTGCCCTTTGTGACTAAGTCATCAATCAGGACGCCAAGATAGGCTTCATCCCTTCTAAGAATCAATGGCTTTTCGCCTCTAACCTTATGAATGGCATTGATACCAGCAATCATGCCCTGGCCAGCCGCTTCTTCATAGCCCGATGTACCATTGATTTGACCAGCCGTAAAGAGATTTTTAATGACCTTTGTTTCAAGTGATGGTTTTAACTGTAATGGGTCGATAGCATCATATTCAATCGCATAGGCATATTTCAAGATTTTACAGTTTTCAAGACCTGGCAATGCATGAACCATCTTGTCCTGAATGTCATGGGGCATACTTGTTGAAAAGCCTTGCACATAAATAGAATTCATTTCACGTGACTCTGGTTCTAAGAAGATCTGGTGTCTTTCCTTGTCTCTAAATTTGACAACCTTGTCTTCAATGGATGGACAATAACGAGGTCCAATACCTTTGACAATACCTGAATACATTGATGATTTATCAAGATTATCAAGAATCAGCTTATGAATTGTTTCATTCGTATATGTTAGCCAGCATGTATCCTGTTCTTCAACAGGAATAAATTTGGTTGTTTCATAGGAGAAGGCAAGTTTCGCATTCGTCCCTGGCTGAACTTCCGTCTTGCTGTAATCTATTGTATCAGCAGCAACACGTGGTGGCGTCCCTGTTTTTAAACGCTGGATTCTAAAGCCTAAGTTCGCTAGTTTGCCTGAAAGATACTTGGAGTAACGTTCGTTATCTGGTCCACTAGGTGTTTTTGTCGCCCCAACAAGAATTTCTGCTTTTAAATATGTTCCTGTTGTCAGGATTGTCGTTGTACTTTCAAAAACACGTCCATCCTCAAGAACAACACCTTTACATACACCGTCTTCCACAACAAGATCCTCTACCATGCTTTCAACAATATCAAGATGATCCTGATTACGAAGTACTTGCTGCATATAACGAGGATATTTTTTCTTATCTTCCTGTGCTCTTAACGCCTGTACGCCTGGACCTTTGGCAGTATTAAGCATCTTCATCTGGGTATAACAAGCATCCGCACTCTTACCCATCTGACCGCCAAGTGCATCAACTTCACGCACAATAATGCCCTTAGCAGGACCACCTATAGCGGTATTACATGGCATCTGGCCTGCATTTTCAAAATGACTTGTGATTAATAATGTTTTTAAGCCCACTCTAGCTGGTGCTAGGCAAGCTTCGATGCCTGCATGTCCGGCACCTACTACAATGACATCATACATAAATGTACCTCTTTTCGCATTAGAAACTATACCACAATCATATTGTCTTTTCAATCAAAGGACATGTATAATAAGGATGGTGATGAATTATGAAAAGTATTGATATTTTGAGAGATTTTAAGAATTTTGCTGTACTTGGAGCAACCATCGATGAAGAGAAGTATGGCTTTAAGATTGTGCAACGCTTATGTGAGATAGGCAAAACAGTTTATCCTATTTCTCCTAAGTATGAAGAAGTGAATAGCTTAAAGGCTTATAAGAGCTTACTTGCGATTGAACGTCCGATTGATGTTGTTGTCTTTGTCATCAACAAGAAGTTTGCATCACAATATATTGCAGAGATGCGCGAACTTGGAATTGGTTTTGCCTGGATGCAGCCTGGTACATATGATGATAATCTCATCAATGATATTCAGAGCCTTGGCATTACACCTATTAAAGACTGTGTTCTCATTGTTTCAAAGGAAATATGATGATGGAGATTTCAAAGCTATTAACGATACCACTCTATACACCACTTTATAGTGATGATTTAGATATGGTGAATGGCTGTGGTACACCTATTTTAAGAAGAAGTACGGATGACTCACAACGTACGATCTTCTTCTTTACTTCTTTAGATGCAATCTATCATTTCATTGAAGAAGATGGCGGTATTGTCGATGATGTCTATCCCTTTGCCACAGTAGAAGGCGACACATTTATCGAGCTTCTACAAAAAGCCTATGTTCTTGGGATGACGCATGTGGACTTCAACCTCAACGAAGAGAACCATATTGCCTATAAGCTTGATTACTTCTTTAAGCAAAGTCATATTGAACCAACACATAATAACATTACATCAATAGGTACATATCCTATCTACAACTATTATGACCCCTATAAACTTACCCAAGCACAGATTGATAACCTCTCTACCAACTACACACAAATGAGTCTCCCTGAGCTCATTTATGCCTATCACAAAACACCTGACAAAGCCATTCTAGAAGCGCTGCGTCTAGCCCTTGATCATATCACTTATTATTTGAAACTCAGTGATTATCAAGAACCCGTCATAGATAACAATCAGCTTTATATCTATTATACAAACCGTTTTATTTATCATCAAAGAAAACATTATACGTCTTTTGAGACAATAGAAGCACTTGATGATTTATTGAAAAAATTTGCGATTAAAGAAATCGTAATCACGGATGGTGCTCATGACAAACTGATCCTGCAAACTTCCACATTTCTCTCACAAGATCTACACAAAACCTATCAAGATCCATTATTTACACTATTAATAATAGATTTCCAAGATGATTACTATGGTGGTTATTTGCATGGTGTCATCAAAACAGACAGCAACTACACCCTTTATACATCAACATCCTCATCGACAATACATGTTGATGAAATTGTGGAAGGCCAAACGATTGTCACAAAGGCTAACGATAGTTATATCAGAATAAAAACCGACAAGCCTATTACTGAATACAGCTATAGTGTTCTTACCAATATGGTCGAAAGCGACAATCCAGTACTCTCCGCCCTTGCTTTCCATACAGAGAGCATGATGGTCAAGCCTGGTTACTCAAAAGCTCTTGATGCAGCTATTCTTCATGGGCATTATTATCTTATTGGTGATTATAAAGCTGTCTTATCCCCAAAATACACACAACAGCCTTATCAGGAAGTTGATTTCAACAAACTTCTTGAACAACATAAAGATATCTTAATCAACGAGGGTGCATTAAATAGTCTCTTACTTCCTCAAGACTATTTATCACACCTTCAAAATAAAACAGAAGATATTTATGAATCATCTTCAAGCTCTATTATCACATACATATTGCTTGCTTTACTTGTCTTACTTGTAGTTATGTATATTTATTTTACTAATTGACGATACTAAAAGCCTCAAGTTTCTGAGGCTTTTTCTTTGTTTCTTATTTCGTTGTTGACTTCCTGGGTGATTGTATCTCCACCCTCTTCTTTCCATTGCTTGACAAAGTCATCAAAATAGCTTACAGGCTTGCTTCCTGAAATGATCTGAAGATATGCATCAGATTCTAATTCTTTGAGTTTCCACATCTTCTTATTCATGGTCGCTGTTGTTGAGAAATAGCCGGACTTTACTTTGACCACGTTGTTCTTTTCAAGCAGACCTAGTGCTTCTATACGTGAGGCATAGGCAGCCCAGTTTTCGGCACTGTTTTCTTTCTTCTTTGCGAGATAATTCTTGCAAGCTGTAGCATAAGGCACATCGATAGCCATGATGTTCTTTGAAGATGCACCATTTAATATCTTGGAGATATTGTAATAGCTTCTCTTTAAGGCATCCTGGTAATCGACATTGATGGCGATCGGTCTAGCTGTTGGATCAACGTTAATTTCATAATACCTATTAACATCCTCAACATTTTTATGATCATAACGAAGATAATCAAAGATAACAGAAATAATCTTAAAGATGACTTCTGGATGCTTATAGCCTTTTCTTACAACGACAAACTTACTTGATGGAATAACTGAATGATAGGTTGTACTATTACCATTTGTCTTAATTAAGTATGGTTTCCACTTAGCACTGCTGTCTTTCTTGATGGCATCAACAAGAGGATTATTAGGTACCCACCACGGTCCAAAGATTGCTCCACATCTGCCATAAATAATTTCCCTGGCAATATCATTACTTGTTCTTAGCAAGAAGTTCTTATCAAGTACACCTTCTTTATAGAGATCGTGTAAATGTGACAATGTTGTTTTAGCACCCTCATTTATAGAATCATATTGATATGTGCCATTTCTTTCAATCCACTGTTTTGGATATGTATTGTTGGCTGCAAAATAGAGATTAAGAAGATATTCACTTGAAAAGCCTGTACCGGCAGTCAAGCTTGTATCAGCCATTAAGCCATCAGCACCTTTGTACTTCATAAAGGCTCTGACAATATTTTCTACATCATTGAGTGTTTGTGGTTCTTGAAGATTCAGTTCTTTACGCCAGTCATCCCTGACCCAGAAGAAATTAGGCCCGTCATCAATATTTGTTTCCGGCATGGCATAGATTTTACCATTGAATGTTACATTATCAAGAATGGATGAATCATAGGATGCATAAATATCTTTAATACGTGATGAGGCACATTGTTTATAAGCTGTTGTGAGATCTTCAATCAGATCATTTTCAACAAGATATTCTAAATCATCAAGTGATTCAACAATCATTACATCAGGTAAATTCTTAGAAAGAATCACATGACTCACATATTCACTATAATGATCACCATACCCCTCAAAGATATCTTTGTTTTGCACATTCAGTTTCTTTAATAGATATCTTGTATAAGCATTATTTTCATATGTATCACCACTAGGCATATAAGAATTATTATTACCTGTTAGATGAGCAATTTTATAAGTAACTTTCTTTTCATAACGACCATATGGTGTACGTGTAGCATCCAAAGCCGTAAAGGAGTCGCGATGCGACTCCAATTGACAACCTGTAATTGTGAATAATGAAAGTACTACGATGAATAACTTTCTTACCATTATTGATCAACCCTTTACTGCGCCAGACATACCTTCGGCATAATATCTTTGTAGATATACAAATAATATCGCAATTGGGATTGAAACGCAAACAGCACCTGCAGCAAATCGTGTATACCATACATCAATATATTCTTTAGACAACATATTCCATAAGCCAATAGCGACTGTATAGTAATCGGAATTGGCACGGCAAATAACTTTTGCGAAGATGAAGTCTAGCCATGGAGCTAAGAATGAAGTCAGGACTGTATAGACAATGATTGGTTTTGATAAAGGAATAGTAAGTTTTGTGAAGACTTGCCATTTTGTTGCACCATCAATATAGGCTGCTTCATCAATAGCCTTTGGAATTGTATCAAAGAAACCTTTTGCGATATAGAAGCCCATACCAGAACCTGCTGAATAAACAAGGACTAAGGCAACTCTGATCATTCCGCCTTCAGAAAGGCCAAGTGTTTTCAAAATATAGTAAACGGCAATCATGCTCATGAAGCCTGGGAATAAGCCCAAGATCATCGCAATATTCATGAATGGCTTACGTAACTTGAATCTCAGTCTACTCATACAATAAGCAACGGAAAGGACAAAGAAACAGCTGATGATACAAGAGAAAATAGCAATAACCAATGTATTCAAGAACATCTTAGGGAAGTTCAAGATATTTGTATCTGTAAAGAGCTTTACATAGTTATCTAAAGTATATGATTTAGGGAAGAATGTATCGACATAGCTACCTGGATCTGCTCTAAAGCTTGTGAGAATAACCCAGAAGATAGGAAGTAACCAGACAGCTGCGAGTACTGCTAGGAAGGCGTGAACAATGACATTCTTAATACGCTTCTTTGTCTTATAAGACTTTGTAATTTGTTTAGCCATTACATGAATCCCTCCTCATCTTTATAACTGCCTGTATTACGATATGTAACTAAGGCTACAATCGCTAATACAATAAATGTAAAGATACCAATAACAGCACCAATAGAATAATACTGCTTATCAATAGTCAATTTATATAACCATGTTACTAATAGGTCAGTCTTACCTGCTGTCGCACCAACCGGTGTTGGATCACCACCTGATAAGAGGTAGATGACATTGAAGTTGTTGACATTACCTGTGAACTGCGTAATAAGATATGGTGTTGTAACGAATAACATATATGGTAATGTAATCTTCATGAATGTAACGAAGGCATTCGCACCATCAATCTTAGCTGATTCATAAAGTTCAGCAGGGATATTCTGTAAGATACCTGTAACCTGCATCATTGTATAAGGAATACCTACCCATAAGTTAATCACAATAACACTTACTCTCGCCCAAGTGACATCAGTAAAGAATGGTAAGCTTGTAGAAATCCAGCCCGCATTCTTTAACAATACGTTGACAGCACCTTCAGGCTGTAACATTGTACGCATAATTAATAAGCTGACGAACTGAGGAACAGCAATAGAAAGAATAAAACAGAAACGCCAGAATGATTTCCAGTGTGTTTCTTTACGGTTGATCAAAATAGCCAGAAGCATACCAAAGAGATAGTTCAGGAATGTCGCAAAGACTGCCCATACTAATGTCCAGGCTAGAACACTCCAGAATTCCTTACCAATAGAGCTATTGAAATTCAAGACCGTACCAAAATTCTTTAAGCCGACCCAGTCAAATAAAACTAAGTGGTTGCCTGTAATAGAATAGTTAGTGAAGGCCATGGAAATCATATAAACAAGTGGCAGGATTGTGAAAATAAGAATACCTAGTACTGGTCCAGTCAATAATAAACCAGCTAAGTTTTCATCAAAGAGTGATGCAATATCTTCTTTGAATGTATTCAAGTGTTTTCCTTCAGAAGCTAGCTTTTGTGATTTGTACGAACTCTTAACACATGAGCGCCATACAAGAATGAAACCAATCAAAAGGAAGATTGTGGCAATACCATACAACAGGATTGTCAGTGAGTTATCACCAGCACTATATTCATAGATACCTTTTGCCTCATTCCATACACCTTCCTGTGCAGCTTCACCTAAGCTAGGCAATTTCGCAAGATTATAGAAACCATTCGTCACCATAAACAGGATGAAGGCCAGTTCGAAAAGCAAGAAGAGGGCCCCCTTAATAAACTGCTTGTGTTTGAAATGTCCAGCTCCCATGATGACCATGGATAGCTTTGTCATCGAATCCCCTTCAGTTACTGCATTCGCAAATGAATAAGGGTCCTGAAATTCTTTCATTTTTTTCTTCTTATTGAATTTCATAACTTACTCCTTCCTATATAAGTGAGGTCTCCAGACGACTCTAGAGACCTCTTTAATGAATGAATTATTTAACAGCGTCTGTATTTAAAGACTTAACAAATTTATCTGTTTCAGCTTTGTAGTTAGCAGCAGTTACTTTCTTAGCAATAAGATTCTTACCGAATGTTTCAGTTGGTGTCCAATAGTTACCCATAGCTGAGATTGTAGGCTGAACGATAGAAGTGTTGTTGATAGTGTTGTTCTGAGCTGTTACAAGTGGATCTTTAGCAACTTCTTCATTCTTTAATAATGTAGTGTTACATGGAATGATAGATCTTAATTTATAGTGATCTTCCTGTGCTTTTTCACCAGCAAGATAACGAGCTAATGCGATAGAAGCCTGCATATTCTTAGAGTTAGGGTTAACAGCGACTGCTTTAGAACCAGAGAAGCTCTTTAACTGTTTAGCCTGACCATTGATATTAACTGTTGGTAACTGAGCGATACCAAGTTTATCACCTAATGCTTTCTTAACTGCATCATAGTCCCAAGAACCAGAGAACATAGCTTTTACAGTACCCTTACGGAAGTCTGTTAAACCTTTACCATCAGCATCATTTTCGAAGTTAGGGTTATTAACTAAGTCAACTAAGTATTTAGTAGTAGCATAGCCATTTTCGCCACCGAACTGTACGCCAGCCTTCTTGTCAGTACCATCACCAAATAGTGTTCCACCATTAGCAACATAGAAGCTTCCTAAATACCAAGAATTGCTTACTGGGAAGGCAACCTTGCCCTTGCTTAACATTGTATCTAAGCTCTTCACATCTTGATCAGAGAAAGCAGTCTTGTCATAATACATAAACCAAGTATTACCAGTGAATGGTAAACCATAAACCTTACCATCAGAAGTAACTGAATCTACTAATGCCTTTGTATTATTATTCTGTACATCCTTTAATGCATCGCCACCAAGCTGAGCAATGGCCTTAGCATCAAGTAATGTACCTAACTGGTCATTCGCAAACATGTATACGTCAGCTGCTGCTTTAGCATCCTGAGTAACTAACTTACCAGCATCACCTTCTGAACATACACCATATTTGAAGTTGATCTTCCAATCTTTATGTTCTTTAGCGAATGCTTCACATTCTTTCTGTAACCATTTACCGCTCTTTGCAGACTGGTCTTCCTGTGGTGACCAGACTTTGATTGTCATAGCTCCACCATTACTTGAACCTGTATCTGATGAACCAGATTTAGCACAGCCAGCAAGGCCGAACATCATCGTTGCTGCTAGGGAAGCAGCTAATACTTTTTTCGCATTCATTATATTATTCCTCCTTACGAATTCCCTCTGTTTTCTTTACACCCATATTATAGGATTTGAAGCGCTTTCTTTATATATCAAAGATTTTTGTTTAATGTTGAATTTTTTAGAGTTCTTATGCATTTGATTAGAATTTCAACACCCATTCATGTCTTTTCAAATGATGTTTTCATAAAATGAATGTATATTGACCATGTATTTTATTTTGACTATACTTTATTTGCATGCAAGTCATTGCACGCATTGAGAGTTGGCATATAGCCAGAAGATATCACCGTTTCTTAAAGGAGCGGTGATATTTTTGTATGTAAAAACAGAGTCGTGAGACTCTGCTTTATTTCTGATCCGGTCTTTTTTCATATTTACGTTTAGGCAATCGAATAATGACAACACTTCCCTGCCCAACAATACTTTCGATATGCAAGCCATACTCTTCACCATAGAGTAGTTTAATACGCTGGTTGACATTACGCATACCATAGCCCTTACTGTTTTGTGAAAGCATCGTGTTGATTGTTTCTTGATCCATGCCAACACCATTATCCTCAACCATAATATAGACATTCTCTTCATCAACTGTTGCGTAGACCTTAAGTACGCCCTTACGATCTTCCAGCAAGTCAATACCATGCCCTATCGCATTTTCAACGATTGGCTGAAGAATGAGATTTGGTGTTTCATAATCCATAATATCGTCATCAATTTCTATATCGAGATCGAATTCATAGTCATGCATCATTTGCTGGATATCAAGATAGGCATTCATATTCTTGAGTTCATCAGCTAAGCTTGTTGTATTATGCCCCTTGTTCAAAGCTGTACGATAGAAGTCGGAAAGTGCGAGGGTGATTTTCGAGATATCATTCTGGCCACTCTCAATCGCCATGAAGTTAATCATCGAAAGGGTGTTATAGAGGAAGTGGGGGTTGATTTGTTGCTGGAGAGCACGCATTTCATAGTTCTTTTGTGCAAGTTTGCTTTCATAGACTTCTTCAATTAAGAACTTGATACGGTTGATCATATGGCCAAAGCCTGTAATCAATTGACCTATTTCATCCTGGTCCTGACTTTGCACCATAACTTCAAGCTTGCCTTTTTCAACAAGTGTTATATTATTACGCAATGCTTCAAGACGGCTGACGATGAACTTACTTGTTGCCCATAAAGCAATTGCTGTCGCCACAATCGTAACGAAGACAACTAGAACTAAGAAATTAGCCGCTTCCGATAATCTTGAATCAGATAAGCTATCACGTGAGTGATAGTAATAAACCTTCCAGTTTGTCTCATGACTTTTTTTATAAATAACATTATCAGCCTTGCGTTTAACCATCCCTTTAACATCTTTAAAGCTTAGAATTTCAGATACCCTGTCATCATCAAACTTCAGATTCTGATATACTATATGATTATTTCCATCAACAATATAAGTCCCATAATTATTATTACTGAAATTATTGAAACTCTTAAAGAGCTGATCATAATTCATCTTTATATAAAGAATACCAAGAATACCCTTACGTTCAAGTGTAGGCATCTTACGTACATTAATGACTTCCTTCTTATCCTTATTAATAATCCATACTGGTGTATCACTATGACTTGCCTGAGCAAACCAGCTTTCATTCTCAATCTGGGTAATAGGGGCAAGCGTACTGCCATGTCGAACAATATCATCACGGGCATAGATGGTTACTTGTTCGAGATCAGTATGAAAGTTAGCCACTGACAACAACATTGGATCCAATGTCTTATCGAGTTCTTTATAGAAATCAAATTGATTATTAATATCATTACTGACAATATTCGCAACTGTTTCATTATAAGCTAAATAATCTGATAGGTTGTTGTAGATTTTGATATTGCTGTCCAGAGAACTTGTAGCGAGTTCGATAGTATTGGAGGTGCTCGTCTGAACTTGTTGGATAACAGAATGCTTGATTTGGCTAAAAAAGAGTGTACCAATAATAATTAATGGAAAAAGCCCGATCACAAAATAGATCATGATGATCTTGTATCGGACTTTCATATCTCTAAAGAATTGGATTATCTTGCTCATGACGCTTCACCTTGATTTCTATATTTCTGTGGTGAGATGCCATAGTATTCCCTAAAGCTCTGACAGAAGTAAGAGACATTGGAATAACCTACAGCAACAGCAATGGCAACAATACGTTCATGGGTATTTTCCAGCATATCCTTTGCCTTCTCCATTCGTACACGTTTAATGAACTTACCTAAGTTTTCCCCTGTTTCCTTCTTGAAAATATGTGAAAGATAGCTTGGTGCAAGACATACCTGATCAGCTAAATAATCCACACTTAAATCTAAGTTATAATGATTATAAACATATTTCATTACATCTTTAATTTCACCATGACTTAGACTTTCCGATTTCTTAAATTCCTTTTCCAACAAGGCTACAAACTGATCCATCACTTGTTTCATACTCTTAAAATCATTGGCACGATAGAACTTCACAATCATCTGATCCAATTCTTTTTCATCCGTATGTGTTAAGGCTTCATAAATATCCTTAATCATCCCAGAGAATAAGAATTTGATATAGTCATTTGTAAAGTCGTTGGATGCATTATAGAGATCATAGAAACTATTGAAATCTTTACGTAAGCTTTCAATATCTTTGATATGAATATCATGTTTGACAAGATTTGTAAGTTTTTCAATGTCTTCATAAGGTGAACCATTGACTTCTTCAATCGCATCAAGTTCACTATAGATATGCTTATCAGGATGGTAGTACATGCCCTCTAGCGTATCTTCAAGCTCTTCGATAACTTTAGACATCGTACCAATATCTTCAATCTTTTCACTAATGGCAATATAGGCATTACGGTGGTATTTCACTTGTACAAAGTTATAGATATCATGAGCTACAGCATTCAATTTTTCAATATTCTCTTCTTCAAAGAAAAGCACCGACTGCGATAAATTTAAATTCAGATATTCATATGTCAGTCTTACATTTTCTTTTAACTTCTCTTCAAATTCTTCAACTTCCCCAAAGAAGTTTCCATCAAATTCTAAAAGCAAGACTCTTGTATAAGGGGGAATGAAATCATTAAAATTATGTCCACTTAATTGTTTACGTATAACTTCTATTGAATTCCCGTTGACAAGATTATAAAGAATATGTTCTTTTAAGAGTTCTTCATGAGCTTCTTCTTGTTTTACTGATTCATGCAGTTTATCGACTTCACCTATAACCTTTTTGATGGTTGTCTTGAATTCTTCAGGATTAACTGGTTTAAGAATATATTCAAGAACACCTAGCGATAAAGCATTCTTGGCATATTCAAAATCACTATAGCCTGAGAATATCGCAATCTTTAAATGAGGCTGTACTTTTAAAGCTTCCTTGATCAGTTCAATACCATCAAGAAAAGGCATCTTGATATCTGTCAATAAGATATCGAGATGATGGTTCTGGATATACTTGAGTGCTTCTTTCCCATTTTTAGCCTCAATAATATCAAGTTCTTCATCCATCTGGTCAAGTAAGAAGTGTACGCCCTTCCTACCTATTTTCTCATCATCCGCAACTAGAATACTATACATAATAAGGGCTCCTTATAAGTGTAAATTATGTGGGTGTCTTGAAGCAATGGCTTGTTTTAAAGCTTCATCAGCCTGAATATAAAGACACTCATAGTTATTACCATTGTTGAAAACTAAAGCATAAATATCATCTTCATTTAAACGAGAAAAGTATTTCTTGCTTTTAACATGCTTATCTTGATAACGTTTATAGAAGTCTTCATCGACACTTGAAAAGTCAATGATCTTACTTAAATCATAACGTGCCATCTTCTTACGCTTTGCTTTATTAATAATACGATCAATAGCTAAGTCATCATCCAGGAGAATATACTCATATTCACATTTAAGCGAACGTTTATAGAAATAGGTAAGTGCTATCGCTGCAATAAAAACAGGTACTAAAATTGTTACAAATAAACTATAAAATCCTAAAAGTACACATACAGCAACTAAAAACGCAAAGAACACACGGCTTCTAAACGCAACATCCTTCTTAAAACTATACTCTACATAAACACTATTCATAAGTATACTCCTCCATACAAACATATTGTATCAAGTTATAATATTTTTTTAAATATAGTAATTATACGACACATATCAATTTTATTAGATGATATTGTAAATATCTAAAAGACATTTTATATTAACTGTGATTATGAAAGCGAGTGATTTTATGAAAATAATCAACCCGAAAATAAAAGAAGATTGTTTTAATAACGAAGAATGGCTCCTCACCAATGGTATTGGTGGCTATGCCTACTCTCCACTAGCATCACACCACACCAAAGCCTACAATGGCTTACTAATTGCTTCTCTTGCTCCTCCTACTATGCGCTATAATGTCCTCAACCAGCTTGATGAAAGAGTTGTTATTGATGGGAAGTCTTATAATTTAGAAAGCTATCAATACGATGATCATATCGAAGATAATACAGCACTTATCAAGGAAGTGATTGTTGATGACTTTGTCACTTATCGCTATGAAATAGGCAATGTCTATATCGATAAGACGATTACGCTTGTACATGGTGAGAATACGGTTGCCATTAACTATCATGTTGTAAGCAACAATCATCAAGTCAACCTTTTCTTCACACCTTACTTTTCGCTAAGAGATCATGCCGCAAGATGCAATAAGGCGACTATTCCATGTTTTAGTGTTCACGAAAGACATCTTAGTCTCATCCCACTAAATCATAAGGATGTTCTTATTAGAACTTATATGAATACAGGTGTCTTCAATAAAGAAACAAATATCAAGGACAATCTTTATTATGCATTTGATTGTGTCACAGGCTATAAAGAACTAGATGCCTTATATTCACCTGGTTATTACAATGTCATGATGAGCGATCAGGAAACAAAGGATATATCCTTTGTCTGCACACTTGATGACGCCAATAGAACAGCCCGTGAATATCTCTTTGATGAAGTGAAACGTAAAGCTATGTTAGTTAATACAAAGGACCCTATTAAGGTAAGACTAGAAAAGATTGCCGATCAGTTTATTGTAGATAGAAAATCGACAAAGAATAAATCCATTATTGCCGGATATCCATGGTTTTCAGACTGGGGCAGAGACACCTTGATTGCCCTTGAAGGCTTAACTCTTGTCACGAAGAGATTTGATGATGCTAAAAGCATTATTCTAACTTTTGCGAAAACGATTCATCATGGTCTTGTTGTGAACCTGTTTGAAGATGGGACAAATAAGCCACGCTACAACACAGCTGATGCTTCATTATGGTTCATTCATGCATGTTATATGTATGAACAATATAGTCATGATACTGACTTCATTACTAAAGAAGTCTATCCTCATCTTAAAGAGATTATCTCAGCTTATATTACAGGAACTGATCATGCGATATATATGGATGATGATTTTCTTATTCATGCTGGTGACAATGAGGATCAGATTACATGGATGGATGTCTATACCCATGGTAAGGCAATTACGCCAAGACATGGAAAGCCTGTTGAACTCAATGCACTTTGGTATAATGCCCTCATGATTATGGCTTACTTCAGTAACAAAACTGATCATGATGAAAGCTATGGTCTTATTGCCAAGCGTACAAAAAAGAGTTTTGCTGACAAATTCTGGTGTGAAGAGACTCAATGTCTCTATGATGTCGTTGAGCCCAATGATTCAAGTATTCGTCCTAACCAGCTCTATGCCTTAAGCTTACCTTTCCCAGTTATTTCCTTTGAGCTTGGCAAGAAGATGCTGAAGGTTGTTGATGAAAAGCTCTATGCGAAAACAGGCATCCGCTCCCTTGCTTATGATGATCCACGTTATATAGGACATTATGAAGGCAATCTTGACAAACGCGATCTCGCCTATCATATGGGTACGAGCTGGGCTTATTTAATGGGACCTTATATTCGCGCTCATGTGCTTCTTGATGAAGACAAGAGCCAGGCAAGAGAATTATTACAGCCATTACTAGAAACTCTTGATCAAAACTGCATTAATGGTATTAATGAGATATTTGATGGCGACACGCCGCATACACCTAGAGGTACAGTTAACCAGGCTTGGAGTGTTGGTGAGCTCTTAGTGGCTTATGAAATGTCAAGAATATGAGTTTTCTTATATTTTTCTAAAATTTGTGATATGTCTTTAAAGCGCTAACATTGGTACAATGTTACCAGCAAAGGAGAATGATAACTATGGCAAATTTATCATTAGAACATATTTATAAAACATATCCTAATGGCTATGAAGCTATTAAGGATTTCAATTTAAAGATTGATGACAAAGAATTTATTATTTTCGTAGGACCTTCTGGTTGTGGTAAATCTACAGTCTTAAGAATGATTGCAGGTCTTGAAGATATTACTGGTGGTTCATTAAAGATCGATGGTGTTGAAATGAACGATGTTGAACCTAAGGATCGTGATATCGCCATGGTCTTCCAGAACTATGCCTTATATCCACATATGACTGTTTATGAAAACATGGCTTTCGCTTTAAAGATTGCTAAGGTTGATCCTAAAGTCATTGATGAAAAAGTTATGCAAGCAGCAAAGATGCTTGATATCGAGAAATATCTTGATCGTAAACCAAAAGCCTTATCAGGTGGCCAGCGTCAGCGTGTTGCGATGGGTCGTGCAATGGTTCGTAATCCTAAGGTCTTCCTTATGGATGAACCTCTTTCTAACTTGGATGCCAAGTTAAGAGTACAGATGCGTTTAGTCATTTCTAAATTACATCAGAAATTAGGTACAACATTCATCTACGTTACACATGACCAGACTGAAGCCATGACATTGGGTACAAGAATCGTTGTCTTAAAAGATGGTATTGTGCAGCAGATTGATACACCTCAGAACCTTTATAATAAACCTGCAAACTTATTCGTTGCTGGTTTCATTGGTTCACCACAGATGAACTTCTTAAATGCCAAGGTTGTCTTAGGCGCTAAGGGTGTTGAATTACAGTTAGAAAATGGTGTTCAGTTCAAAGTCGACGAAGCAAGAGAAAAAGCATTAATGAATGGTCAGTATATTGGTAAGACTATTATTCTTGGTATTCGTCCTGAAAATATTTCAGATAAGCCTTCTTTCGTAGAAGCACATCCACAAACTACATTTACAACACATATTGATGTTTATGAAACATTGGGTGCTGAAGTTTATCTCTACTTCAACATTAAAGATACAAAGATTACAGCACGTGTAGATCCACACACTACATCTCGACAGGGTGATACAGTTAAGTTTGCCTTAGATCTTTCTAACTATCACCTCTTTGATAAAGATACTGAATTGGCTATCTAGTCAATTGGTATATATAATAAATTTTCCTTCATCTTCCTAACTAAACGAACAGGTTCCTTCGGGAGCCTTTTCGTTTACAATATAACTATATCTATTTTACAGCAAACAAGCTAATAAAGCCGTATTACATTTATTCTATCAACATATTTCGCCTTTTCTATGTTATTTTGGTTTCGTACTTTTTAAGTTAATGAGCTGTTAAAACATTTTTTTGTGTAATAATTTGCCTGATGGGTGGAAGCAGGTCCGATAATCAAGCCCTTCCTTGAGACATACTTCAATTAGATAGAGGCTTTTCTCAACCTTTCATTGCTGCTTATTGGCTCTTATGAGCAAGAGAAAAGTGAGTTTGCATCTAGCAGACTCACTTTATTATTAAGCACGATGATATTTTTTAAGAAGATGTTTAATATGTTTTATACGACGTTCAAATGGTGCAAGTGTACTCATCTTCCAGCACCAGTTAGGCGCTCCAATGGTACTTGGTGTATTAATTCTACCAACATTACCTAAAGCTAAGAAATCTTCCATCATGATAATGGCAAGAACTGCATCGGAAGAAAGCATCCATTGAATCTGTCGATCAGCCATCGTCTTACCATGTATCTGTAAATGATTCATAACTGCCCTAGCATGCTTCTTTTCACCAACTGATAAGTCGCTATACCAGCCATTGACAGGGGCATTGTCATGTGTTCCTGTATAGGCAATACAGAACTCTGGGAGCTTGTAGTCAACCTTGGCCATATCGTCACCAAATGAGAACTGGGCAATACGCATTCCAAGCATATGATAATGATCTTTAAGTTCTAAGACTTCTGGTCTTAAGTCCCCTAAGTCTTCTGCGACAAGATTTAAATCAGGCATCTTGTCATAGACATAATCAAAGAAATCATAGGCTGGACCTAAAATCCATTCACCATTTCTTGCTGTTGTTTCCCCTGCTGGTACTTTCCAGTATGTATCGAATGCACGGAAGTGATCAATACGAATGATATCAAATAAATCCTTATTCCATGATAAACGTTTCATCCAGAATGAATAATCATGTTCTTTGAGATAATCCCAATCATATAATGGATTACCCCATAGCTGACCATCTTCAGAGAAGTAATCAGGTGGAACACCTGCTACTGATGTTGGATGACCTGTTTGATCAAGCAAGAAGCATTCTTTGTTGTCATAAACATCAGCTGAATCCAAGCCCACATAGATAGGCATATCACCCATAATGATAATGCCTTTACTATTGGCATATTCTTTTAACTTGAGCCATTGTTTTGCGAAATAATACTGTACGAAGAATTGATATTTGTATTCTTCTTCATCATATTCTAATGTTGTCCATTCAAGCCAGCCTTTATTCTCATTAGCCTTCTTACGGGCAATGAATTTCGCATAGCCCTCTAACCAGAAAGCCTTCTCAACAAAGTCCTGATAATCTTGATCAGGTACAAACTTTGTAAAGGCCTGATGAAGCAATTGACTCTTATAGGCACGAACAGCACTATAGTTAATGAATTCACTGTCTTTTTCAAAGGCAGGTGCTTCTTCAAGCAAGCCTTCTTCGACAAGTAAATCGAGGTTAATATAGACTTCATCACCGGCAAATGATGAAGATGGCTGATAAGGAGATTCCCCATAGCCAGCTGGATTTAAAGGCAGAATCTGCCATATTTTAAATTTAGCACTTGCGACTAAATCCACAAAGTCATAAGCGCTCTTTCCTAAATCACCAATGCCATGATTGGCAGGAAGCGAGAAAACTGGCATAAGAATGCCAGCTTGTCGCACATTTGCATTAAAGTTTCCAGATGTCTTCATTGTATTGTGCTATTGTACGGTCGCTTGAGAAGAAGCCTGCTTCAGCAATATTGACAAGCATCTTTCTCGCCCATACTTCTCTTTCTTTATAATCTTTGATTGCTTGTTCTTTTGTCTTAATATAGTCTTTGACATCAAGCAATGTCATAAACCAGTCTTTGGTTGTTAATTCGTGATGTAATCTTTCTAGGCTTGCAGGATCTCCAGCCTTACGCATTTCTTCACCAACTAAGAAATCAACAACTTCCTGTAATTCCTTGTCAGTTGCAAGAAGATCAGCTGGATGATAATCCGCATTTTCATAATGCTTAATAACCGTATCACTATCAGCACCAAAGATATAGATATTGTCATCACCAACTAACTGATGAATTTCAACATTAGCTCCATCATCAGTACCCAATGTCACAGCTCCATTCAACATGAGCTTCATATTACCCGTACCACTTGCTTCCTTAGAGGCTAAGGAAATCTGTTCTGATAAATCAGCTGCTGGAATAAGCTTTTCAGCATATGTAACATTGTAGTTTTCAACCATCACAACCTTTAAGTATGGTGATACTTCAGGGTCATTATTAATAATGTTAGAAAGTGTCAGGATGGCATGAATGATATCCTTGGCAATCACATAGGCAGGTGCTGCCTTGGCGCCAAAGATGCATGTAATAGGATGAGCTGGAAGTTTGCCTGCTTTAATCTGTAAATACTGATAGATGATATAAAGGACATTCATCTGCTGACGCTTATATTCATGTAATCTCTTGATCTGAACATCAAAGATTGCATCCGTATCAAGCTTAACGCCTTCTTTATTATAGACATATTGGGCAAGCTGTTTTTTCTTAAGCTCTTTGATTGCAAGAAGTTTCTTAAGAACATCCTTGTCTTCAGTATATTTTAATAAGCCTTTTAATTCTTCAGCATTAGCCTTATAGCCTTCACCAATTAATGAATCAATGAAGTCTGTTAATTCTTCATTACAATCCATTAACCATCTTCTAAATGTAATACCATTTGTCTTGTTGTTGAACTTAGATGGATAGAGTTCATAGAAATCATGTAATTCTGTTTCTTCAAGAATCTTTGTATGAATAGCGGCAACACCATTAATTGAATAACCAAAGTGAATATCCATATGGGCCATATGGACAAGTTTGTCATTGTCAATAATAGCAACCTTTGGATTATCACTACGGATTGCTGCAACAGCATCCAATGCTTCAATGATTGGAACTAACTGTGGTACAACTTCCTCAAGATAGCTTAATGGCCATTTTTCAAGTGCTTCAGCTAAGATTGTATGGTTTGTGTAAGCACATGTAAGCTGTACTGTATGGATGGCTTCTTTCATTGTGAGGCCTTCTTTCATCAGTAAGCGAATCAGTTCAGGAATGACCATTGATGGATGTGTATCATTGATCTGAATAGCAACATACTTATGCATTTCACGTAAGTCTTTATGACGTCTCTTGAGATCTTCAAGAATCATCTGAGCCCCATTGGAAACCATGAAGTACTGCTGATAGATTCTCAGCTTTCTACCCGCATCATCACTATCGTCTGGATATAAGAATAATGTAAGGTTCTTGAGGATATTGTCTTTATCAAACTGAATACCATCATGAACAATACTTTCATCCACACTACCAATATCAAATAAATGAAGTTTGTTTTTCTTACCATGATAACCAATTACATCAATATCATAGAGTGTTGATTTAATCGCAAAATCCTTAAATTCAACCAAATAACTCTTTCTTGTCTTATTTAACCAGCTATGATCATCAATCCAGTAATCAGGTGTTTCAAACTGCTTATCATTTTCAAATTTCTGTTTAAATAAACCTAAATGATAATTTAAACCAACACCATCACCAGGTAAATTCAATGTCGCAATAGAATCTAAGAAACAAGCAGCCAGTCTTCCTAAACCACCATTACCTAATGAAGGTTCAGCTTCAATTTCTTCAATTTCAGCTAAATCAAAACCATTCTCAGCTAAAATATCTCTGACTTCTTTACGAATACCTAAGTTAATAAGGTTGTTACTCATTAACTTACCAATAAGGAATTCCGCAGAGAAATAATAGAGTTTACGTTCTCCACTAATCTCTTCCTTATCTTCTAACATATCCTTAACAACAGCTAATAAAACAGTATAAACCTGTTCTTTAGTAAGATCCTTTAATGTTTTCTCATAGAGTTTTAATGACGTATCTTGTAGTTGTTTTTCTAATTGCATGACAACTCCTCCTTCTACTCACAATAAACTATAATCAAGCCTACTGTAAAGTGCAAGCCCACCTCAAAAACTTGATATCTTTATTAAAAAAACAATAGGTTATAACAGCCTAAATACCTTGTAGGCATTATCTGTTGTTACCTTGGCCACTTCCTCTTCATCAAGACCTTTAAGCTCTGCAATTGTCTTAGCAATATAGATACAGTTAGCCGGTTCGTTCGTTGTGCCACGAAGAGGCACAGGAGCCATATAAGGATCATCTGTTTCAATCAGCAAGCTATCTAATGGAACATTAGTAGCAACACGTTTTGGCATCTTGGCATTCTTGAATGTCACTGGACCAGCAAGAGAAATATAATAACCAAGCTTAATAAAGCGTAAAGCCATTTGATCCGACCCACTATAACAATGCATGATGCCTTTTAGGTTTGCCTTTTCTAAAACATTATAGGTATCTTCATAGGCATCACGGCAATGTATTGTGATGGGAAGACTTAAATCCTGGGCAATCTTGATTTGTTTTTTGAAGACATCCATTTGTTTCTCTTTAGGCACATCATCATAATAGTAATCAAGGCCAATTTCTCCTAACGCCACGACCTTGTCATCTTCTGCCATTTTAGCAATTAAGGCGAGATCTTCATCAGTTGTATTCAGGCAATCGTTGGGAGAAATACCCACTGTCGCATAAACAAAGTCATATTCATGGGCAATCTCTAAAGCACGCTGACTGCTTGCGACATCATAGCCAACAACCGTCATATGGTTTACACCCTTTTCTAGGGCATTCTGAATATAGTGATCACGCTGATCAAAAAGCTCTTCGCTATTTAAATGTGTATGTGTATTGAAATACATGTATTTGCCTCCTATCGAAATGATTCTATCATATTCACAATACCAACCCCAGCCACAAGCTCAACAATGACATAGGCATCACCTAAGATACGCATATATTCATTGACATAGGGAATATTGGTTAAATAGGAAGCATAGAGGGGAAATAAGCCAATCACAATATGAATAATATTCACACCACGATAGAGTATTCTCTTATGAATAGCCATATTATATGTCAAATAAAGAACAACCCCAATCATCATAAAGACAATAATACGAGCCTGTTCTGAAGTAAGTGGAATATGTGTTGTAATATAAGTTGTTATGGTAGGGATATAACGTGAATAAATCGTATAGATGATTGAGGGAATAAGTACATAGAGTACGCCTCTTAGTTTTTCATTCATAGCTGTCCTTTCTGCCCATTAAAAAAAGGCATATATAATGCCTTTTATTTTAATCCATACCATATTGTTTGACAACATCGGATACAGGTAAATCATTTTCAATGTTATCAATTGTATGTGCTAGTAATTCAGCAACAGATACAACGCTGAACTTATCCATCTGTTTTTCTTCTGGAAGTGGGATTGTGTCTGTAATGACTACTTCCTTAGCATCACAGTCCTTAAGTCTTTCAACAGCAGGTCCTGAAAGTACACCATGTGTACATGCAATATAGACATCCTTAGCACCCTTCTGCTTCAACATATTAACACCAGCAGTGATTGTACCGGCAGTATCAATCATGTCATCAATCAAGATACAGTTACGACCAGCTACATCACCAATAATACCCATTACTTCAGCAACATTTGGTTTAGGTCTACGTTTATCGATAATCGCAATTGGACAATCGAAATATTCTGACATCTGTCTAGCACGTGTAGCTCCACCATGGTCTGGTGAAACAATCGCAATATCCTCAATACCCTTATCTTTGAAATACTTACAAATAAGTGGTAAAGCCTGCATTTCATCAACAGGAATATCAAAGAAGCCCTGAATCTGTTTAGCATGTAAGTCTACAGTGACTACACGATCAACACCAGCTGTTGTCAATAAGTCAGCAACTAACTTAGAAGTAATTGGCTGTCTTGGCTTAGCTTTACGATCCTGTCTTGCATAACCGAAATATGGAATAACTGCTGTAATCGCATGAGCTGATGCACGTTTTAAAGCATCACATAATACTAAGATTTCCATTAAATTCTCAGTAACTGGATTACATGTAGACTGAATAATAAAGACATCTTTACCACGTACTGATTCACCGATTTCTACAAGAATTTCACCATCCGCAAAGTGATGAACTTTTGAAGGTGCTACATCAACACCTAAAATATCAGCAATATCTTTCGCAAGTTTCTGACTTGCACTTAATGAGAATAAAGCAATTTTATCGTTATTCATTTTATGTCCCCTTAGAATCTTGTTCTATTAAATTGTCTTATCTTTTAAACTTTGAAACTTCACTTCACTATGATCACTGATATGAACATGATCAAGCTCTACAAATGGACCAATATGACAGTTTTCACCAATCACACTCGCACCTTTAATAATAGTTCCTGGTTCAATAACTGTATTTGTACCAATTGTCACATCAGTACCAATATATGTCTGATCAGGATCAATAACCGTTACCCCATTCAATAACAATTCATGGTTAATTCTTCTCGCTAATGTCTTTGTTGCCTCAACAAGAGCGACACGATCATTAATACCACCAACTTCATCAAAATCATCAATCTCATAAGAAGAAATAGGTAAACCTTCCTGATTCATGATTCCAATAACATCTGTTAAATAGTATTCATTTTGGGCATTATTGTTTGTAACCTGACTGAGGGCGTTAAATAAAGCCTGGTTATCAAAACAATATTCACCTGTGTTCATTTCCGTAATGTCTTTTTGATCTTCGGCTAGATCTTTAAATTCTACAATACCCTTAACCTGACCATCCACATTAATAATACGTCCATAAGCAACTGATGTATCACAATGTGCTGTCATCACTGTGGCTTTGGAAGCTTTAGCCTTAAATGTATCAATAAGGCCTTTTAAAGTAGACTTCTGTACAAGTGGTGCATCGCCATTTAAGACCAATGTCATTCCTTCTTTGTCACCAAGAACTTCCTTAGCGCAAAGAACAGCATGACCTGTACCGAGCTGCTCACGCTGGTAAACCGTCTTCACGTCTTCAGGCAATAATGCTTTCACCTGTTCTGCTTCATGACCAACTACAACGACAATCTCATCAACACCTAAATCCTTTAAGGCATCAACCACATGATTAATCATTGGTTTATAAAGCACTTCATGAACAACTTTAGGTTTATCAGACTTCATACGAGTACCTTTACCCGCTGCTAATACAACCGCATAGATTTTCATTCCATTCATATCTCCTTACGCGTACATTCTAGCAAAATTCCCATCAAAAAAAAAGCCCGTATTTAACAATGAATTCACTGACACTCCAACGGCTAAAGTACGTTGGGTTCTTATATACATTCACTTCCAGATATACTCGAAAGCATATAAGACTAATGAGTTTCTATAAGACTTTCACTACCAAAGATGCCATTGCATCCATTAGCGATAGCATAAGGCTCGTGTCAGAACCTATTTATATATATTCTCTTTTTAAATTGCGATACTGCTTAGATTATTCTTGCCAGTTAATCTGTCTACTTCCAAATTATGAAGCCTATAGAAGTTTTCAAATCTTCCATTACATTTATCAATATCAAAGCTTTTTAAATCATCATTTATATTCATTATCAGGAAAGCACTGTACATATCTCTTTGTATCTTGATTCCATTAAGATCATTCCATCTCTGTGACAATGCTTTCTTTGTATATGTTCCATCAAAGTGATTGAACTGACTTGCCTTTGCTTCAGAAGTGTTTATTTCTGTTAATTTCTCGCCAAAATAATTTAGTTTTCTATCTATTATTGTTAATAACATTGATGGCGCTTTATTTGCCAAAGACTTACCGAAACGTTTCTTTTTCTTGTACTTCCCTTTATCATTCTTTTCAGTATTTTTAGCACGCTTCTGAAGTCCTGCAAAATTCATTTTTTCGACATATACTTTGTTTCCAAGAGATATGATATAGTTTGCCAAGCATTCATGCTGATACTTTCTTGTATCTGCTTGCTTTCTATATAATTCTCTTAATTCGTTTTGATATCTGATATAGTGATTTGATTTGTTCCATCTGGCTTTCTTATTGCCTTGTTTCTTAACGGTTCCATCTTCATTATAATTATCTGGATTAGTTGCACGTCTTGACCTGTCCATTCCTCTCAGAATTTTCTGTTTCTGGTTTTCAATGTTCTGGACCCTGTCAGCAAGTTCTAATATTTTTACATCGGACTGGCTTGAAATGGCAATGGTCCTGGTTCCAATATCCAAGCCAACATCACCATTGCCAATGCTATGTTTAATTTCACCAGTTTCAGCATCCACCTTGACAGGTGGATTTCCTTTAAAGACTACCTGCACATAGAATTTATATTTGTTTCTTACATATTTCCTAACAATCCTGTTGTAGCAAATATCGCATTGCATAGCCTGACATTCATAATGATTGTCATAATCAATTAAGACTGGGATTTTTAAGCCATTCCAGACAAGAGTATCATTAATTATTCTGATTCCTGTCTTGTTGGATTTTCCTTCAAGTGAATTTAATTCACCATATTTCTTATAATAAACTTTCCTGCCATTTCCATGGAATAAC